>Ga0213869_10000167_pt1 | contig 52802 bp, 69 predicted proteins | sample PICome_10_FD_160083 | JGI IMG/M metagenome (GOLD analysis project Ga0213869, IMG submission 160083) | Coastal seawater microbial communities near Pivers Island, North Carolina, United States - PICO132 | ecosystem: Environmental > Aquatic > Marine > Coastal | place: USA: North Carolina...
ATATACATGCTCTGGGTATCTACCCTTAGGCATTTGTGCATACTGTTCAGCACTTAGATTAGCATAGTTGGTTGCATGGTGCGAAAGGTCGCCGTTTGGAATATTGGCGTCTACGGCCGTTCCTATAATTACTTCTTTGAGAGTGTCCCATTCATTACAGGACCATAGATTAGTATTTGGTTTCATCAACGATATTTACCGAATGGATTGCAGGTGCTGGTTCCGAAACTGGCTCGCAGTACTGCTGGGCATTCATAATATCGCTTGAACTTTCTAGATACAAAATCCAACCTTGTAAGTGTTTAACTACACAAAAAGATCCTGTTGCGTTATCTTCTAACCATTCAACAAGTGAATATTGATCTGTGTAATATTTGTTAGAAATCATGTTGACCATTTTTTCTGTGCCTTTTAACAACACAAATTCATCTTCAGTAAGTCTATTAAATTTTTTAATCATTTCCAATGCTCCGTTGTTTTAGTTACACCACCGTCAGAAGTAATAGTTTCTCCAACAGTAAATGCACCTGCTCTCGAACATAAAAATATTACAAGACCAGATATGTCTTCAAGTGTACCAATCCTACCTCTTGGATTGGCTTCTTCGACCATGCTATAATTAAATCCTATTGCTGGTCCAAGTAAATCACTTGGGTATGGTCCTGGTGCAATAGCATTTACTAAAATGTTTTCTTTAACAAGTCTACCTGCAAGACTTCTTGTTAAATGATGTACTGCGGCTTTAGATGTACTGTATGCGTATGTATCGTTTCCTGGATTTACTAGTCCAGCAACTGACCCAATGTTTACAACTCTCGATGGGTCACTTGATGTTGCATTTGTTGTTAGTAACTTTTTAAACTTTTGTGTTAAAAAGAATACACTCTTAACATTAAGATCTAATACTTTATCCCAATTAGATTCTGAGAAAGAATCAAAGTCTTCGCCGTTTGCCAAGCCGGCATTGTTTACTAGAATGTCTATACCATTCTCTCTAGCACATACTTCTTTGTACAATACATCTATCCCATCCTGTGTGCTTAAATCACATGGAATAGCATAAACATCTGCATTGTATTTTTCTAACAGTTCGCTTTGTGTTTTTTGTAGGGTTGAGCCATGTCTAGCAGTAATGTATACCTTAGCACCATTCATTGCTAAACCAGTTGCAATCATTCTACCAATGCCTTTAGAGCCACCAGTAACAACTGCAACCTTTCCTTCTACACTAAACAATTCATTTATGTTCATATGTGATATAAAATCCAATTGCAAATAATTAAGAATGCAACAAAGCCTATACAGATAATTGCAAACTTAAATATGTATTCTAAAATTGTAGGCATAAATCTAAAAAATAGATACGCCAATGCAATAAAACCAATTACTTCTAACATTACTTCTCTCTTTCGTATGGTACAGTTATACCGAAAGGTGCTACTGGTTTCTCACCACCATAACCTCCGCCGTGTACAATAAACAAAGTGTCACAGTATGATTCATCGCCCCAACTGGACCATGGATAACCATCTGTGAACATAATAAACTTCTTAGGTTGGATACCATTTTCTTTCATGTAATCCCAACATACATCAAACTCAGTTCCACCACCGCCCATAACTTCGTAGTCCATAAACTCATCCATATTATTAGCAGTAAACTCTTGTGGATTATGTACTTCGGTGTCAAAACAGAACAAGTGTATTTTAAAATCTGTGTACTGATCCATACAACCTTTTATTTCACTGAGAATATCTCGGCTCATATCATCTGTCATAGAACCTGATGTGTCCATAGCAATAGCAACATCAATTGTTTGCTCACGATCTAAGCCTGGCATCCAAATACCCTCACCAATACCTTTACGTGAAGGAGTATTAAAGTTGTAATCACTTCTGATTACACTTTGAATTTGTTGTGGTAATATTTCTCTCCAACTAAGTTGAGGATTTACTAGATCGTTTACAAGTCGTTTAACACCACTTGGCAAGTTACCAGCACCGGCACTCTTTGCCGCTTGGATAGTTGCGTTCTTAAATGCTTCTTTTATAGCACGTTTTTCATCAGCAGTATATTTTGCTGGACCTTTACCTTTGCCTTCTGCGTTACCTTCTTGACCATTGGCATTAGTACCTGCACCCTCATCATCACCATCTTCCATATCTAAGTGTACATCAAGTGTAGATACATTTATAACACGACCTTCTTCTTCAGCCTGTTGGAATAATTCTGCGTACACTTCTTCTGAAGTATAACCACGATATTTGTAATCATGACATATTTCAACAAGTGTAATCTTCTCACCAACGTTACCTTCAATAAGGTCTCCGTTTACAATGTAGTCATTTGCAATGTTCCACAGCATAGGATCACGTTCACCTCGTCTACCAAAGTGATCGTATACACAATGCTCTACCTCATGACCCCAAAGGAATACAAGGTTGCCCATTGACAATGCAGAAACAAAATCTCTGTTATAGTAAAAATATTTGCCATCAGTTGCGGCAGTTGGGCACCAGTCAGTTGCGTCTTTCATCTCTAGACGACAAGCCAAGTTACCATAGAAAGGACAATTAAGAAGCATGGAAATCCTAGCAGAAATCAATCTATCTTCAATTTCTTTCTTGCTAAGAGTAGTTTCTGGAATAGTATCCAAAGCCTTATGAGCAGTTGCTTTAGGGTCGCTACTGATCTTTGGTTGTTTTACTTCTAGTGTGTCCATCTATTTCTCCTACCTAATGTATATATTATACTTATTACAGCGACAAAGTCAACCAAAAGTTAAGCGGCTTGATCCGCCTCCTGAACTTCTTTTTTCAGTTGAGCATCTTTTTGATCAAACCAACCATTGGCAGTCTTATACTGACACTTATAGTCTGACCTACCCTGCTCAGGTAAAGGAATCCACTGCTCAGCCTTGCCAATGATAGCACGGTTCCAGTGGCTATATTCAGGATTGGGAGTGTGATGGGTACGACATAACCAACGGTCCATCTTCCAATAAAACTCTATTGGGCATTCCCATGGTTCGCAAATAGGACCTTTGCCGTCGCCATTTTTACCAAGGTCACGTATCTCCCAATCCAGGATATATTCTTCAGAAGCCTCATTTGAGTATTCAATCAATTTGGTTAAGGTAGGGATACCGTCTTGAGCAATCTTGTTGATCTGCCCGGGAGTTAAGTCCGTTACAAAATAAGTACTACCACCCTTGTACTTCCAATGAGCCTCACTTACACCATGCTCATAACCATCATCATGAGCGGCATAGTTCTCTCTGTACTGGGTTTGTATTACTAATGTTTGCATAAAATCTCCTACCTTTTTATTAAACTATGTACATAGTATACTAAATTTGGTGGGTTTGGTCAACCTTTTTTCCACTTTTTCTGGTAAAAAGTTGGTGTTTTTATAAATATTTGCATGAAATTAGTGGTTTGTGGGGATAGTTTTGCTAGTTTAAATGCACATTGGCCTGCAGAATCGCAGTGGCCTATGATAATGGGTGAAGTATTAGGTTGTGAGGCTGTAACACTAGGCAGAGGTGCTGGGTGTAATATGTATATCCATGCTCAAGTAAAGTATGCTATAGAGGAGTTACATGCTACACACATCATGGTTTGGGCCACTAGTCCTAATAGATACATGTTTCCAGATACCACAATTGAAGAAACAGAATTTGCGGCAAACACTATTGAATCTCATATAAACACAGATGAATCAAACTATGTTTATGAGAATTACATACCAAAATATCTCAGCCATCATGCTGTAGAGCATCACATAGATCTAAGATCAGACAGACACAAATCTGCATATGATAATTTTTTACTATATCTAACAGACGAGCAATTAGATTTAAGTCGCAGTAAAATGATAATAGGTGACATAGCAAGAATGTGTGATTACCATAAAGTAAAAACTTTAATAAATTTATCAAATATGGATCATTGGAAAACTACCGAATGGCTAGAAATATCAAATGAATATGTTCAACCTTTATACACAATAGATGTAGATATGGGACCAGGACATGATCATAGTCCTAACCACATTGATCTAAATTGTCATCGTACTCTAGGTGAATACCTAGCCAACCTATACAAATAAAATCCAAAAAAAACCCCTCTCCGAAGAGAGGGGGAAACCTGTTACTGATAGGTTGTAGGAGTAACGATGTAGGACAGTAACAGATTTAAACTTATAATTATTTCCCTGGGAATAAGTACTTCCAGTAACGATCTTTAAACTCTTTCTTGCCTTGTAGTTTACGAGGCTTAATGTCAATGTCATGATCGCTTAGTACTGTTTTAGCACTAAAGATTACTAACTCAGGCTCAAAGTTTGCCATGATAAAGTCAAAGAAATAATCAACACCTTTATCAAAGTCTTTCTCATCACCTTTGTTATATAACTCTGCTAGTTCATAGCATAGTCCAATAGCGAATGAATACTGAGCAGACTTTTCTTTGATCTCTAACTTCTTAACGTTACCATTAAGTACATCTTCTGGGTTAGGTAGTTTAGAAGCATACTTCCTATGCTCACAAAACTTAATAGCCATACCCTCACCAATAGCACCGGCAATTTCTGCCTTCTGCTCATAGTCTGAAGCAGTATCAAAGCCTTCAGTGTTAAGGATTTCACTTACAAAACTCCAAGAACGAGGAGTAGCAAATGCCTGTGAACTTGTCTTAGGATCAAAGTCAAACAAATCTGCCTTTGCATAAGTCAAGTAACCAATTACATCATGGTGTACTTTGTGATCCGTTGCCCAAATACTCCAGTCTTCAAAGTTCACATCCATATTGATATGGCGGAATCTGTTTGCAAGGGGGGAAGGCATACGGAATGTAACACCTCTGTCAGTTTCTTTGTTACCTGCGGCAACAATTACTACATTGCTAGGCAATGAATACTGACCAATTTTGTTGTTGAGAACTAACTGATAAGCCGCCGCCTGTACTGAAGGAGGTGCTGAGTTAAGTTCGTCCATAAACAATACAATAGTATCGTATTGTGAAGCAAGGTGCTCAGTTGGCAAGTCTGCCGCTGGTGCCCACTCCATAGTGTTTGTTTCTGGATTCCTAAAAGGATATCCTCGCAAATCAGTTGGCTCCATAAGAGCAAGACGCATATCAATCATGTATGCGTTACCTAACTCACCCGAGTCAACAATCTGCTGAATAAGATCTGATTTACCAATGCCCGGAGAACCCCATAAAAATATAGGACGTTTAGCCTTCATTGCACGAAGTACAATCGGCTTAGTCTCGGACGGTCTTACTTGTAAAGTTTCCATATAATTACTCCTACGTAATGTGTTATTCTCAAACTATGCATATATAATACTAAATTTGGGGTCAAAGGTCAACCTTTTTATCCACTAATTTTACAAAAATTTGCTGTAAATCAGCCTCTAACCACTTAAAATTGTCTACATCCATGTTCATATTCATGTGATGTGATACTTTTGTAATGAATTTTGTGTATTCAAATATTTTTTCCCATTGTGTATCACAGTATGATACTTTGGTAGCAAGATCCTCTAAATTTAACTGCTCCATATCATCTTCATTAAAGTCTGGTGGTACATACAATTTCCATTGCATATCTGTAGGCTCAGGACTTTTTAACTTTCCAGAGAATATATCAACTACGTTATCTTTTGGTGTCTTTTTATCTACCATACAAGTATGATAGCAAATTTGATCTAGGATGTCAACCTTAAATCCGGTCTATTTTTTAAAAGTGTTTCTTCTGTGTAGTCTACTAGTAGATCTATATCATCAATAGTATTTACATTTTCAATCATTTGTTGCATATTGTTTATAAACAAATTGTAGTTATGTTCAACGTCCTGCTTAATATTATCTTTATAGTCTAGTATGTTTGTATGCCAATGTTTGATATTTTTTACAATAGCATTCATTCTCAATATTGGATCTGTAATATCATCGTACTGCTCTACAAAGTAATCTTCAAATGTTCTATAGCCTAAGTTCTTTAGTTTTTGTAATGAGCCTGGTTCTCCTACATGTATAAAAGGTAAGCAGTTCATTATAGGCTTCCATGTTTTTTCTGTTAAGAAAGGCATTGTGTTTTGTATTTCACAAAACCAAGTTTCTACTGTAACGTTAAACAAAGTATTTTCAGCATCAGACCTAGCAAGAATACAGCCAAATATATAATCATCATGATGATTACCGTTAGAGTATATACCTAATGTAGGTTCCTTGCTAACTTCATTTACCCAAGTGTAGAATTCATCGTGTTCTAAATTAGGTAACAGTAGTCTACACGAGTCTTGTACTTCTTTTGAGAAAGCAGGATAACTGTATTCACAATTATCTAACAAACCTTCTTTGTATAGATTATAAATTAAAACTGTGCGATTAAATTTGTGTGGTTTTCCTGTGTGGCATAAAAATTTTGTTGCGTTGTGGTTCCAACTCTTATTATGATCTGAGTTGTATCGGTACACTTGGTATGGTAGAAGATCAAAATGTGTTACAAAGTTATAGTCCTGTATCCAATCCTCATATTTATAATCGTCTTGTACAAACCAAATTTTGTTTATGTGTTCTGTTTCTCTAAACAATTTTTTATACAATGGTATCTTATTTCTGTCAATGGGTTCTTGCCAACTTTGAAATACCAGTGTTTGTCCTTTATATTGGTTTGTTTTTGTAAACATCACTATGTCGTTTACACGTTGAGCATTGATAAATGTTGTGTCAACGTTTATGTGTAAGTAATCCATAGCAATATTTAGCCAAAAAAAAGCAGGCCGGAGCCTGCTTTTTCGTTACCATTCTAAGATTAAGTTAAGAACTGATATTCAACTGTTGCTGTTACGGCTCCAGCAGTTGGAGTACTTGCTGTACTACCATCTGACTGTTTAAATGATGCTGTTACTGTCGCACCACCTGTTATAGCCTCTGCACCTAAATCAACAATATAAACACCTGTTACAGTTGGATCGTTTTGAGCCACTGCCATCAAGTCGTTTGTACCGTCGTTTACAACTATGCCATCTACAGAACCACCACTAAAGCCTGTTGAGACTTTTAATGTTAGTTTAGAACCAATGTAAGTTCTTCCTGATGTGTTTGGCATTGTACCAATTACAAAAGAACTATCACTGCTATTCGCTGTAAATGTTGCTCTTAATACAGTATCATCAACTGCCGCAACCTTAGTATCAACATACGCCTTAACGGATTCAGAAGTTGCAACTGTTGTTGCACTTGCTGTAGCCATTGTGTCGTCGTCAATAAAGTTTGCAATAGTAATTGAACCGTCACTTAAATCAACAAACTGTACTGTACCACTTGAAGTGATATCTTTTGCGTGTACATCTGCATCAGATAAGTTTAAATCACCTGTTGCGTCTGCTGTTTCAACTGTAGTTGCAAATCTAAATGAGTCGGATGCTTCGTCCCAGCCCATAAATGCGTTGTCGCCTGTTGAGCCTCTTTCCATCAATATACCAATGTCATTAGCATTAGCACCTGATAAGCCTGAGTTCAATTCAAACAATGTATCTTCAACTGTTGTGTTAGTTGAACTTAGTGTAGTTGTAGTACCGTTTACAGTTAAGTTACCACCAATAACAGCATCGCTTGATGTTGTTAAAGTTGCGGCACTAACGTCACCTGCTGTAACAAAGTTACCTGCAGTTACGTTTCCACTTGCTGTAATAGTTGTTGCACCACTCATAGCACCACTAGTAATTGTAGCAGTACCATCTGTTAAACTACCACCAGTTACTGCACCAGTCATAGTAGCAGTTGCACCACTAATATTACCTGTTACATCACCTGTTACATCACCAGTTAAGTCACCTGAGAAACCACCTGCTGTAACTGTACCAGTGAACCCACCAGTAGTAGCACCACTTAAAGCACCACTGCTGAATGTTGCAGTTCCGTCAGTTAAACTACCACCTGTTACGGCGCCAGATGCAGATATAGATGTAACACTTGGGTTAGCATCTAGGTTTAAAGTAACTGTATCAGTTGCACTAACAACTGAAGTAATATTAGTACCACCAGCAACTGTTAAAGTGTCACCACCATCAATTGTTTGAGTGTTACTACCATCTGATAATGTGAATGAAGTAGAGATAGCCGCAGTAGATACTGCTGTAACTCTACCTTTTGCATCAACTGTTAGTACTGGTATTGCTGTTGAGCTACCTACTGTACCTGCACTAACACCACTATTTGCTAGTGTAGTAGATATAGTTGCTGTATCACCAGCACTTGTAAACGTTGCACTACCTGTTGCATCACCTGATAAAGCAACTGTAACTGCACTTGATAATGCGTCTGCATCATCGGCTGTACCTGTTAAGTTACCTGTTACATTACCTGTTACATCACCAACTAAGTCTGCTGTTACTGTATCAAATGATACGTTGGCAGTTGTTGCTACATCCTGTCCAATTGCTACTGAACCAGAAGTAATAGTTACGCCTGTTCCACCAGTAATGTGTGCTCTAACTTCTGCCGCACTAGGACCTGTGTAACTAATTACACCTGTTGAGTTATCATATGATAATGAACCATCACCGCCGTTATCAGTAACACTGATGTTACCTCTTGCTCTTGCGGCTGTGAAGTATAAGTTAGTACCTTCTGATAAGTCAGATGTACTGTGGTTAGCAATACTACTTACTGTACCAGTTACGTCACCTGTTAAATCACCTTCAAATGAAGTTGCTTTTACATTTTCTGAACCAAAGTCCCACTCATCACCAACTGATGTGTAAAGAATTTGTTTAATTACGCCGTTTGCATTTGCTTCAAAACCAACATCGGTATCTGCACCGTTGCTGTTTACTCTGAAGATTGCATCAGCAGTTTCTACTGTAGTTGAATTTACAGTTGTTTGTGTTCCTTGTACTGTTAAGTTACCTGTGATTGTGGCATCACCCGCAATACTAATTGCACTAGACGTAATATCGTCCGAGTTCAATGTTCCAGTAACTGTTAAATCATTTCCGATTGTTACATCATTTGGAAGGCCGATTTGTACTTGGTTGTTTGTAACCGCAGTTTCGATTTCATTAGCAGTTCCTACGAATGCTAATGTGTCTGTTCCAACTGTTACAGTATCAGTAGCACTTCCATCACCAATTGTTAGTATGGAACTTGTAGCCGCTGTAGAAACACTAGTAACTCTACCCTTAGCATCTACAGTAATTACTGGAATAGCACTTGAACTACCATATGAACCAGCACTAACGCCTGAAGCGGCTAGTGTAGTTGAGATAGTTGCTGTGTCTCCAGCACTTGTAAATGTTGCGGAACCAGTAGCATCACCTGAAAGTGCAACTGTAACTGCACTTGACAATGCATCAGCGTCATCCGCCGTACCTGTTAAGTTACCTGTTACGTTACCAGTGATAGTACTGGAGGCATTGATAGTTGTAAAACTACCAGCCGCCGCTGAGTTGGCACCAATAACTGCTCCATCGATAGCACCGCCATCAATGTCCACAGCATTACTTGCCTGAGTTGCTATGTTACCTAAACCAAGAGATGTTCTACCTGCTGATGCGTCTGCGTCTGCAAGTAGGCCTAATCCAAATGCTGTAATATCAGCGGTAGTAAATTGGTTGGCTCCGTTCGAGTAAATGATCTTGTCTTGGGCTACACTTGTTAAACCAGTACCACCATAGGCTACGCCTATTGCTGTACCGTTCCATGTACCCGCTTCAACAGTTGCAAATTCAATGTTTTCTAATGAAGACCCTGAATCTTTAACTTGGAATTTTCCGTTTGACTTGTCGTATACGAAAAATCCACCACCTTTACCTAATTGAACATCGGAGGCAACACCTTTAATACCAAAGTTTTTTATGTTCGCCATTTGTTACTCCTATAGGATTATATTTCATGCATGAATTCAGACTATGATAAGTCTGGTTCAAGTATATTTATCTTTAATAAGAAATTAGACGTAAGTTACAGTTAGTGTAAATGCACCAATAGTAGCACTTCTATGGCTAATACGAGCTCTTAAGGCCAAGTCTGAGGTTTGTGTTGAAGGATAAAGATAGTTAGGTTGTGCTGAATACACACCTGTTGATTCTAAGTCACTTGCGTCTTCATCCATGTACGCATTTAAGTCACTTGCTGTACCAACTTCTATAGTAGGAGCAGTACCACCTGAGTAGTTAGTTAAGGCTGTTGTTACTTCAACAGCAACTTCTATAATTCTACATCCTGGTGATATATTATCTAAGTTGATAGTTTCTATTCCACCAAAACCACCTCCCGGAGCACTAAATGAGTAACTCATTGTTTGTGCATCTGTGTTAGCACTATCCTGATTACCTACTTCTACCCAACCGCTACCGTCGTATATAAATAGTCCCCATTCGCTATCACCTGCGTTCACAACATAAGCCATGTCTCCGCCTTGTGCTGTTAGACTATTTCTTGCACTGATATCATTTACAACTGTTACACCACCACTTCTAACACCGTGTTCAATGTAAAGTCCTAATGGGAATTGACCATTGTGTACACTATAGATATCTAAATCTGCTGTGGGTGTGCCTACTTGATCTTCCAAGTCAATTGGACCACCATCAGTTCTAATTAGTTTTAAGAAGTTACCTGTAGTTGCTGTAGATGATAAAGGTAATCCTGTAACACTACTTGGACCAAACATATTGACATTACCTTGAGCATCACCTGATACATTGTATAATGTCATTGCGTTTCCGTTTGATTCAGTTAGTCTTATCTCACCACTACCTAAAACACTTACTGATAAGTTAGCAATATTTCCTGCTTCAATGGCATTTTTAATATCAGTTGCATCAGCAATACCAGAACCATATGAACCACTACCACTTGCATCGCTGTTTACAGTTATAAGAACATTACCATCACCTGTGTCAATATTACCACTAAATGGTATGTAACCACCTAATAAACCGTAATTATATGTATCAGTTGCACTTGTAAGTGTGCCTGGTTCTGCAACTAAACTTGCACTTACAGATGTATTTGCTGTATGGTTATTAAAATCTTGTGCTGTAACAGTAGTATTACCACCAGTGAATGTTACATTAGAACCATTTACTTCTAATATGCTGTTAGCATTAGCCACAGCACTTGCATTACCACTTACTACGTCACTTGATACTGCATCTTTGATCTTTAAGAATATAACTTTACCTGTCTCAGTTGCAGTTAAATCACCATCTGTATCGGCATATATGTAGTCACCTATGTTACCAGGTAGACTAGGATTGAAATCTATTATTCTATTTTGAGGCATGACCATAAATTGATTTGGCCCTGGCCCTGCTACACTCACAACACCAATTGTTCTTGCCATTGTACTTGCATTTGCTTTCTCATATGATCCGGCTTCTGTTACTACAATAACATCACCACGAGCAAAACCATGTGCTGTTTTTTCTAATCTAAAGTTCTCAGCAGGATTCATGTATTCAAATCTACTTGTAACATTAGGGAAGAAGTCTGAACTAACAACACTTGCTGGAAGTGGATCTAGTAAAGGCTTACCTGCTTCGTTTAATGTAAATAAGATTGCTGTACCTGGTACACTGAATATTGGTGAACCAGTTGCACTTCTAAATGTATTGTATCTTAACACATCTTCTATAATACATGTTACACTAGTAGTAGACTTTGAACTAACACTTACTATCTGCATACATCTACCATCCTGAGAACCAGCAAGCCAATCGCCTACTGATACATCTAGTCCATTGTATTCTCTAGAGTCTCTGGATTTATGTGAACCGTGGTTTTGTGCTGTAACTGTAAACGTTACTGAGTATTGATAAAACTTAGGACTGCTTGAGGACTGCCACCATGGGTCACCCTCTCCATCGTTGTGTGGCCAATATGATTCACCTGTGGCACTGGTAACTGAACATTGTAAAACCTTTGCTGGTTTGTAAATGTCTAACGTACTTGTTGCACTTTTATTATATATTGACTCAGCCATCTATTACGATCCCATTGTAAAGTATATCCAAGCATGTGAAGATTGTCCAAAGGAACTACTTGCACCTACTTCTGATCTAGTCAAACTCATTGTGATATTAGCAGTTCCAAAATTACCGTGAGGATCACTTGAACCATCTAGTTTCAATGTTGTGTTCACTGTATTTTGAGTCATATGCTTGATGTTGTATTCACTTGTTGACTGACTATAACCATATGCCATAATTGCTGTTGGAGGGAAATTATAATTTCCACCAAAGTCAACAACTATTTCACAACTGTTTGAAGCACTATTATTTACTGTAACGTTACCTATGTTTGTACTAATATTGGAAATACCACCTGTACCTACACTTGTATCAATTGCTCCACCACTGGTATAATTTAATTTGAAATACTCTACACTGGCACCACCGCCACCACCTCCGCCTCCGGAGATAGCCTGGGTTGTAACACCTGTAATACGACCTTGTTGGTCGACTGTTATTCTTGCTGATTGTGTACCACTACCATAAGTACCTGGAGTAACTGATGTATCTGCTAAGTTTAATGTAGCATCACCAGTTGTGGCACCACCTGTTAAACCTGTTCCTGCTGTAACGGCTGTGATATCTCCACCACCGCCAACACTACCTAGTATTGTTGTTAAGTCAACATTACTATTACTACCACTAATAGTAATAACATTACCTGCTAAGTTTAATGTTTGATCGGAGCCACCTAATATACTTGTTAAGTCAACATTACCTGATTGTCCTGTTAAACTTATTACATTACCCGATATAGTTAAATCTTGATTGTCGCTTTCGCTTGTTAAGTATGAACTTAAATCTGGTGGTGTAAATGTATAAACACCTGTACTATTATTGTATGCTAAACTACCACCGCCACTTGCACTTGCTGTCGAAACACTAAAGTCTGTAAGTTGTACCCCATCTGCTCCATCACTACCTGCTGGACCTTGTGGGCCTGTTGGACCTTGTATATTACCAACATCTTGTGTTGAAGTATTTGAATAGTTAAGAACTAAATTACCACCTACTAAACTAGTGCTTGTTATACCAACACCAGCATTACCTTGTGGACCTGTTGTTCCGTCTGCACCCAGTACATTACCAGCATCTAAAGTTGTGCTGTCATTTAATGTTATTACCAAGTTGCCTGAACCGTTTACTGTTGCTGAACTTACACCAGCATTACCATCACCTTGTGGTCCTACATTACCCTGTGGTCCTTGTGGCCCTGTTGGTCCAGTTGCACCAGTATCACCTTGTGGTCCCTGAGCACCTGTTTGTCCTACTACACTACTAAGGTCAATGTTAGCACTATCTAGTGTTAAGTAAGTATTGCCACTTAATGCTAGACTAGGCTTACCTGTTAAGTCACTGTAAGTACCAGTAAATGCTACTGTACTTAATTCTGTATTGCTGTTTGCTAATGCATTGGCTACTTCTGCCAAACTGTCTAAGTTTACATTAGCACCGCCTATAATTCTTGTTTCTAAATTGTCAACGTATGCCTGCATATTTGTATTGGCAGTTGCTATATCAGAGTCTGTTGCATAATTATTTGTACTTAAATATGAAGCAACATTACTGTCGCCATAATTGCCTGCTACGTTTCCTAATGCTGATGTTAAGTCTACTGTTGAAGCATTTCCTGAAATACTTATAAGGTTGCCATTTATAGCAATTGATTGTGCATCAGTATCTGCAGATGCTAATACTGTAGTTAAATCAACTGTGCTACCACTACCACTAATAGTAATTATGTTACCTGATAAACTTAATGTTTGATCACTATCATCTAATAGTGTACTTAGGTCTACTGAATTTCCACCACTTATACTTAGGTTGCTATTTGCACTATCCCAAGTTAAACTTTGTGTAGTTGCTTGTACGTTTGCAGGAGTAAATGTAAATGCACCTGCATTGTCATATGCTAAACTGCCATTACCACTTGGTGTTGCAGTTGTAACACTAAAATCTGTTAGGGCAACATTGCTGTTACCACCACTTGCAGATACGTTTCCGTATTCAAATTTGCTATTGGCCGCATTCCAAAGTAATGCTTGTCCGTTTGCTATGCCACTAATATTACCTATGTCGCTTAGATCTGCAACACTACTACCACTGATATTTGCCGCGGCTTCACCTGTTGCTGTAATAACAACTTTGTCTGATTCGCCTACAGTAACATCAATACCAGCACCACCTTCGAATGTGATAGTGTCTAAAGTGCCATCTGCTACTACACTATTACTACCATCTGTGAGTCTACCAAAAGCAAATGCTTGTGGCACAACTGAATCAATAGTAATTGTTTCTGCGTTTACATCTGATGTAATAACTACGTTAGCACCTGCTCTAAGGTCTACTTTAGTACTGTTAAATGGTGTTGAACCATTTGTTACAGTAATATTGCTTATAAGTCCTGATGTATTTGCAACATCTACATTGGCTATTAAGGCATCTATTTCTGTTGAACTATAAGTATTTGCCGCCAACATATAGTTTGCCGCTGGGTGTGAGCCTAAGTTAGTTGCATTAGTGGCCAAGTCTGCTTCACCTCTAAAGTATGTAGCAAACACTTGACTATATTTGTTTGAACTGTTACCTAAATTGTATAGGTTTGTTATAGCAGGAGCATGGTCTGATACGGAAGTTATTGCTGTTGCCACATGAGCATTAAAAGTAAGATTGTCTACTTTACCAGTAATGTCTGTGTTGTTTACAAAAGTTAGTTGTCCGTTGCCATCTGTTGCTAGTATTTGATGTGCATTACCGTCTGTTGTAGGAAATGCTAATCCACCTGCTATTGAGAAATTTGTTGTTACAAGATTGCTTGAGGTTATAACTCCGTCTGCAATTGATACATTATTGTTTGCACCTAATATTGAAAGTGTAGTACCATCAAATTGTAAGTTATTATTACCAGATATGACGTTGCCGCCATCGTTTACAACAACTACTGTATTAGAGTTGCCATCCGCAATAGATGTGTTGCCTACTCCTACAACTGCGTCAATTGTTAAAACGTTATCATTTAAACTTAATGTTACGTTACTACCTGAGTCTAATTTGTAAAACTCTAAATATTGACTATCATTTTGTTTGTAAAGTCCAACACCTGTACTACCAATGTTTCTACCTAATCCTGTTACAGATGCGTTTGCACTAATGGCAGATGTTTCGTTTTTAAATGTTCCAGTTGCAGAATCGTAAACCAAGACCTGATTGTCTTGAATATTACTAAGATCAAAAATTGCGTTGTCGTTTGAGCTAATTGCCATATGATTAAATCCTGCGTTCTATATAGCAGTATTTATCACTTTTCTCAATTTTAGGCGTTAAGCGGAAAGTCTAATGTAGTTGAGGGCACCGTAATCGCTATCATATGTAGTCCCATCACCTAGGTAACTACGATCCATCTTTACTCTTAAGTAAGTAAAGTTACCTGTTACATTGTATGCTTCTACACCATCTTTACCGGCTGTACCTGTTGCAGGAAATTGTTTGTAACCACCACTTGCGGCACTTACACCACCAAATACTTGTACGTTAAACCAATCTGCTTCAGTAGGGTCTAGAGATAATGTACCTTCAAAGTAAATTCTGCCTTTGAAAGCATTATAAGATATTGATATAGTATGTAATCCATCGCTGTAACCGTAGTAACTGTCGCCTTCTACTTTATCTGTAGTAAGGTTCATATTACTTCCAGTTCCGCTTTGTACTAATACACTTTTTCTGTTTATAGGCATACTACTATTTATCTATTTTATCTAATTACCAGACAAGATGTTTTAAACAAAGTAACACCTGGGTGTTTTAGTTTAATAAATAATTCTAAGTCTTCTAATTCTTTTTCTTGCATGTATATAAATCTAGTTCTACGCACAGATCCATATACTTTATATTCTTCCAATACGTTTTTTGCTGTGTCTATTGCTTTATGTACTTCTTCTAGTCTTTTAGCATAGTTACTAAAGCCACCACTTCCATAACTATAAGGTAAAAAGAAATGTACTTTAGTGTCATAATCTTTAAACCACTTTTGTTGTCTAATTTCGTATTCCTGATATCTAGTAGTTTGATTTACTTTTGTTTGTAGCATTTTAATGTGTGCTTTTGAGACAGGACCACTAATAGATACAACTTGATCGGCAAAAAAATGTAAAAACTCGTCTAGTAATTGTTTAGAATCTAAATATACTATCCTACTAAATGCTGATCTGATACTAGCATGTTTTGTATGATCAGGATAAAACCAATCAAGTATCTCTGACCAACGTTGACTATCATAAAATATAATATTATTTACAAGTTTTACTTTGTATGGATACTTAGAATAATATACTTTATCTGAAGGAGTCAGTTGTGGGTAATCCTTTTTATTCAGCAGTTGTAATTTGTATGCCGTCGTCATACTCAATCCTTAATTTGGTATCTTTTAAATCTTCAAAAAGCATTTTCTTACTTAATGGTTTTTTAAGTTCACTCTCAAATAATCTTTTAAGAGGTCTTGCACCCATATTAGGGTTGTATCCTTCTTCAACAAAATATTTTACAGCACTAGCCATTACTTTAACTTTAATGCCTTTTACTTTTGTTTGCACATTAAGTTCTTCTTCAAGACGTTTAACAATTTTCTTAATAACATCTGTGCCTAACTTATTAAATTTAATTGTGGCATCTATCCTGTTCCTAAACTCTGGAGTAAAGAAAGTGTTTACTGCTTTGATGTCTGTGTTCTTTTTCTTTTGATCTCCAAAACCAATCTTAAGTTTTTCTGCATCAGCGGCACCTAAGTTACTGGTCATTAGCAGTACAACATTTGTAAAGTCTACAGTTTTACCTGTACTACCTGTAAGTCTACCATCGTCCATAACTTGCAGTAACACTTGTAATACTTCTGGTGCGGCTTTCTCTACTTCATCTAGTAGCAACACACAATTAGGATACTGTTCCACTTCAGCAAGTAGTTGTCCTTGTCCTAGTTTACCTTCAGCATGTCCAACATAACCAGGAGGAGCACCAATCAATTTACTCACACTATGACGTTCTTGGTATTCACTCATATCAAAACGTATAAGTTTGCTTTCTAGTTCTTGTGCTAATTGTTTTGCTGTTTCAGTTTTACCTGTACCAGTTGGTCCTACTAATAGGAAACTGCCGATTGGCTTATTAGGTTCCCTTAGTCCTGCTTTAGCAACAAAGATCGCTTCTACTATTTGATCTACAGCATCATCCTGTCCAAATACTTTTGTTTTAATTCGCTTGTCTAAACTTTTGTATCCTTCAGTACTGTCGATATCAATAACATCTTTACCTATGTTACTCATCTTACTAATAACATTCAACACGTCGTCGATAACTACTTCTTCTCTGCCTGCTAGTTTAACAGTTGCACCACTGGCGTCAATAATATCAACTGCTTTGTCAGGGAAGTATTTATTTTTAATATATCTGTCTGCCAAATCAACACTTTTTTCTAGCAGTTCATCTGCATACTTTACACTATGAAACTCTTCAAAGTATGGTTTTAATCCTATAATAATTTTTGTAGTATCTTCAACATTAGTAGGTTCAATATCTACACGTTGAAATCTACGCATTAGAGCTCTATCTTTTTCAAAGTGTGTGCTATATTCATCACTAGTTGTAGCACCCATAGTAAGTAGTTTACCTCTGCCTAGTATAGGCTTTAACAAGTTAGCAACGTCTACACTACTACCTCCAGCACTACCGGCACCCATTATCATGTGTATCTCATCAATAAACATAATAACATCTTTTCTCTCTTCTAGGCTCTCTAGGACTATTTTAATACGTTCCTCAAAGTCTCCTCTATACCTAGTACCAGCAAGTAAGGCACCAATATCTAGGCTATAAACTGTTTTATCTTTAAGAGCATTGGGTACTTGACCCTCCACTATTTTCAATGCAAGTCCTTCTGCAATGGCTGTTTTACCTGTGCCAGGTTCACCAATTAGTATCGGATTATTTTTCTTACGCCTTGCTAGAATATGTACAATATCATTTACTTCTTCAGATCTACCTATTAGTGGATCTATTTCACTTTCTGCGGCTTTCTTATTTAAGTCAATTAAAAATTCTTCTGCTTCTTTCATACCAGTTTGTGATACACGTTTGGTTAAGCCTTCTACTACCGACAGTCTATCAATACCATTTAATTCACAAATATATTTTGCCATAGCATCGTCTTCGGATAGTATGCTTACAAATAAGTCTGGTGTGTTTATTTGATCTCTGGCACTAAAGATAACCTGTGCAAATGCACGTTGCATTACACGTTCTACACTTGTAGTTTTCTTGGGTCTACCCTCATACGGATTCTCTCCTATGAGATTATTTTGCTCTGGATCTTGCAAATAATTTTTTAAATCTTCTTTGGCTGTTGGCCAATCACATTCTATTGTTTCTAAAAGATCTACAACGTCCTCATCTTCTAATAAGCAATACATTAAATGCTCTAGTGTAACGTACTCGTGTTTCTGTTCTGATGCTAAGTTTATAGCACCAGTTATAATGTTATCTATTTCGTTTGCCATACTACTATTTACAATTCCTTGTCTTTAAATTGCTCTAATTTTCGTAACTGTTCTTCAGTTAAATTAGGTGCTGTTACTTCTACTAGTACAAATAAATTTCCATATGTACCAGCACGTTTTGGATTAGGCATACCCTTGCCACCGAGTCTTAACCTACTTCCAGGTTGTGTATGTTTAGGTACCTTAACTTCAAGTTGTTTACCATCAACATGCATAAATCTCACACTAGTTCCAAGCATTGCCTCAAAGTAATCTACTTGAATTCTAACTATTAAATCTCTACCTACAACATTCCAATTATTATCTCTGTTATGTACATGTACTCTACAAATTAAATCTCCAGGTGGCAAGTTATCATAGTTCATAGGGCCTTTACCATGCATAATAAATTTAGTACCTGTCTCAGTACCAGCCGGTATAATAAGTTTGAACTGTCCTAGTTCTGTTCTTATAATTTGTTCTGTGCCTGTATAGGCTTGCTCTAATTCAATGTGTATATCTACAACTGCATCTGGGTTTCTTGCTTGTCGCCTATGCCCAAATATGTCTCCAAATATATCACCAAACGGATTACCACCTTGTTGGAATGGATTACCACCCATGTTAGCAAATGGATCTGGATTATCGTATTGGTGTTTCTTTTGAGGATCACTTAGTGTTTCATATGCTTCTTGTATCTTTTTAAATTGTTCAGGGTCACCTCCCTTGTCAGGGTGATGCTTACTTGCAAGTTTGCGATATGCTTTCTTAACTTCATTTGGTGTAGATGCGTGATTCACACCTAATGTTTCATAGTAATCCATAGTCATATTATAAAGGTTTTATTTGTTAAAGTCAAGAAAAAAGGGCATCGAAATGCCCCTTAAATTTGTTTGTTTTAAAACTATATTCTATCTTTGATTAGATCAACTAAAGCATTGATGGATTCAAGGTCTTCAACCTCACCATCATCGATTTCAATATCAAACTCTTCTTCTATTTCCATTACAATTTCCACAGCACTTAGGCTATCACCGCCTAGGTCGTGTATAATGTGAGCGTCTAACTCTATATCTGTTTTGCTATCTATATCTAGATTTTCTTTAATAATTTTAATTACTGCTTCTTCTACGTTCATTAGTCTTTACTTCCTGGCAATCCTGGTATTAGTTTATTTAAATTAAATCCACTTGTTTCTGGTTTGCCTTCTTGTTTTGGATTATCATTATCCGCTTTTGCGGCTTCTAAGTCATTTGATTGACGTTCTTTATTTTCGTCTAACCAACCGTCTTTACCTTTTGGTTTAGTTGCTTCTCTATAATACATGATAATTTCTTGTTGTTGTGCAATATATCTTTTAATCTCTTGTAGGTTAGTGCTTAATGCTTGATAACCTCCTGGAGTAACTGCAAACACGGCAAAGTCTCCATCAAGTAGTTTTTCTACTTCATAGATCTTTTCCTCTAAGTTACCACATACTTGTATAACTTCACCATTAGCATCTTTAAGTTGTTCAAGTTCAATTCTATTACCTTCGGCATCCTTTACGACCTTACGTCTTTCTTTACCGTTTTCATCAGTATACTTTTCGTATTGGAATCGTTCATAAGTGTATAGTTTGGTTTTCTTATCAATACCTGTTGCAGGTCTGCATGGTGTATTAGATATCACTTTCCATTCTACATCTTGTAAATCAATTTCTGGTGGTAAGGGTGGGGCATAGATTTCAACCTCTACTGTTTCAGTTATTACTTTAACTGGTGGCAGTGGTTGATAACCGCCAGTAGTTGAACATGCACCTAATACAAGTGCCATACTTACTACTGCTATGTTTCTAATTGTCTTGTTCATTTAATTTTGCTGTCTCTCTACTTAACTCTTCTATGCCTTCAAACTCCAATTTTGTGGCTTTATTTGCTCTTGGCTCCATGAGCCCTGGTTTGTTTCTGGCAAGTTTAGTGATATCATGATTATTAAATATTCTCAATGCTTCAGTCTTTTGACGTTCTGCTTCATTAAACTTTAAAGTTAAGTCTTGTGTAAGTTCTATTTGTCTTTGCATTCCTGCTTCTAAACTTCTAATAGTGTTTTCGTTCTGCTGAGCCGCAGTTTGGAGTGCAACATTTTGAGCAACATATTGTTCGATTTGCATCGCTTGTTTCTCAATAGTATCGTTTAAGTTACCTACTATAAACTTGTGGGCTCCAAAAGCCAATGCTCCAACCACAAGCATATAAGGTAATGATTTTATCATTCCTAACATGGTTTTGCTACTAATATCCTGTCTGTTTTTGGATTATGAAAAACAATGTTTCTGTTTATAGGCACAATGTTTAATTCACCTCTCATAGACTCTAGTGTTTTAATTAAGTGTCTATCAAAGTCATAATCAATTGCTAAGTCATTAAGTCCTGCTTCTTCTAGTGTGGGTTTACCTTCACCAAAGCCAACAAACTCTAACTTAATATTGTTCTTGGTGTCCATTAAATTTAACACATTTTCTTCAAAGGAACATTTAGTTACGTTGGAATCATTACAAATAAATTCTACTATTGCTTGTTCCTTTTCTGTTTTTAATCTCATGTCATAATCCTCTTTTGTTTCATATGATTCAGATGACATTCTTACATATTCTGTAAGTTGAGGATCTGCTAATGAAAATTCGTTATCGCTTAATAATGGTTTTGCTTTCCAGTCTAATTCACCGGAAATGTTTTTTACATCTTTACATATTGCTTGTAGGTCTTCTATCATAGATTCATTTCTATCTACTTCTATAAACACCATGTATTTGTTTTCTGGAGTTGGGTTTGGTGTAACTTCTACATCTCTGAAATCAAATGTACTCTTTTCTAAAAAGTTTGCTAAGTCATCACCTACACTTTTTTCTTCTACATAAAAACCAAATACAGCAACGTCTTCTTTCTCACCAGTCTTTGGTTCAAATTCATCAATGCTGATCTTGTCTAATACAACACCTTTAAGGTCTTCGTGTTTGAGGTTTTCGTTTATCATTATAATCCCATTCCAGGTTCTTGTTGACCAGCACCACCAGGCACTGCCATTGGATCAGCAATGTCAACTGGAGTATCTAAACTTTGATCCATACCGTCTTGAATAGATTCCATATCAACATATGAATCTTCAGCGGCTTCAATTTGTTCTAAACTAAATTCGTCAACAAAACGTCTTGGCATTTTGATTTCAACTAACCAAATATCATGCTGTTCTGTTTTAGCAACACGTCTTGGTACGTTTTGTCTTACTCTGACTTCGGTGTCTTCTACACTTTTAATCTTTCTTGGTTTTAGTAACTTGTCTTTTTTGAAACTTACTTCACAGCCATTCTTTCTAAGCCTTAATATCGCTTCTGGATCAGGCATATCTTCATGTGGATACATTAGTGTAACTTCAATAAAGTATCTGCCTAACTTAGGTCCTGCAACTACTTCACCTTTATTCCAGTTCTTATATGCATACATATCAAATTGATCTAGTACACCTTCGAACTCTAAGAGCATATCCAACAAAGTATTTGTATCGGATATCTTTCTAATGTTATCGTTTATAATTTTAACTGTTTGCATATCAAGTTCCTATTTACAAGTATTTATCATTTGATAAACTAATCTTTTAATTTACTTGATCAGCAAACTAAGTAATATAGTATGATATCAAATCATTACAATCTAAACTTTTCACAACATTACAGACGCAATGCCCTGTACCATAAGGGTAGGGTTTCTGATGACAGGAGTACAACATGTCCAGGAAAAAACGTAAAGAACGCGAATTTAGAACAAGATTTAAGGAGAACAACCATTTGAAAATAATTAAAGGTGGTCAAGTCGAGACCATAACTAGACAACAAACAGTAAACATAGTTCCTCGTAACTTCAAACAAGATGATTTATTAGCGGCATTAGAGAACACTAATTTAAACATAGTGTTTACAACAGGCCCAGCAGGAACGGGTAAAACCTTATTAAGTACCTTGTACGCACTTAGAGAATTCAAAAACAAAACATACTCAAAAATTGTAATTACAAGACCTGCCGTTTCGGTAGATGAGCAACATGGATTCTTACCAGGTACACTAGTTGAAAAAATGGCACCATGGACGAGACCAATATTTGATGTATTTGAACAATACTATCATCCTAAAGAGATTGAATATCTAGTAGAAAATAATACTGTTGAAGTAGCACCATTGGCATATATGAGAGGTAGAACTTTCAAAGAAAGTATAATTATTGCTGACGAAATGCAAAATGCTACACAAGAGCAAATGAAAATGCTACTTACTAGAATAGGTGATGGTTCTAAATTGATAGTAACAGGTGACTTAGCCCAGCATGACAGAGGCTATGAAACTAATGGATTAAAAGTATTCCTAGAGAAATTAAAGGCTTTTAATAGTAGTAGAATTGATTTAGTTGAATTTGACAGCAGTCAAATTGAAAGACATCCTGCTGTTAGTGAAGTACTTAAGATTTGGAAACAATCTTAATTAGTTTTTCATAAACTAAATTACATAGTGGACCGAATTGATCGTCTTCAATATCGTGAAGTTCTCTCATTCGGTCTACTGCACTCTGCACTGATCTTAAAGGGTCAGCACTACCCTGCTCAATATGTTTCCACACAAACCCATTCTTTCTAAACTCAGGTTCCTTGAGAATGTTTTCTGCTAATTGCTCAATCATGTTTAGTTGCTACACAAATATAATATTCTGGTAGCAAGTCATCATAATCATCAAATGCAAAGTGTGGATCAATACCTTCATTAGTCTGTATATATTTTGCAACCGGACATTTTAAATCTATAACTGCATCTTTAATGCTTTTTACATTATAATCAACCGTGATTAGTTTACCTTTATCATTTAGTGCATTATATAAATTAGCAAAGCCTTTATTTAATCTTGTTTGATATACGTCAGCAGGCATACTAGGAACAAAGTTAGGCAAACTGCAATACATCACATCAAAAAACTTTTCTTCTAAATCATATGTACTTAACACATTGTATTCTATTAAGTTTTCACAGTCATTGTAATTATTTCTATCTGCTTGGAATATGGTTTGATTCCAGTCTTCAATAACATGTACTTCTCTTACTTTATCTTTCAAGTATTTGTATAGTGAACCATCACCTCTACCAAACTCTGCTAGACCAACTTTTGCGTCTTTGTTATTAGTTAGTAGTTCAAGTAAAATATCTTCGTAGTTATCAAGTATGTTGTTCGACATAGTCTTTTGCTCTCTGTAATGTTGTTTCAAAAATCCATCTAAAGTCGTCTGCATCTAGTTCCACAGGATGACTGTTATAGTTTGCATTTGCTATTGCTGTTTCTACAAATAGATCACTATGCTTAGGCAAGTATCTTTGATATAGTTCCCAATCCTCAATGTAAAATTCAAATATTTCTAATAGTTTTACGGTGTCTATGTGTCTGTATGCATCGTTACGTTTACGCAAACTTGCTTCTATAATAGCAGGAGCAAACAGACAATTTAGTTCACCATGTTTTAATCCTGTTCTAGGACCTATACTAAAACTTACATTATGAATATGTCCTAATGCACAATCCATTGCTTTACTACCCAGGAAGCCTACTTTAGCAAATGTTTCTCTGAGTTCAGCAGTAACTTCAGTTGTGGGTAAATGTTCCATTGCAAGTTTAATGCCATGCAAACCGGCACCTTCCGCAATAGGGTGTTCAATTGTACTAGCCGCACCTTCTAAACAGTGTGTAAGGGCGTCTACGGCTATTATAAGGCCCGTTCTATCGGGTAGTGTATCAGTTAGTGTACCGTCTAATATGAGTACATCAGGTCTACACTTTTCATCATACACTGGCTTTTTGTTACCTGGTCCTCTGACAATCATAAGTCCTTTAGTTATTTCAGCACCACTGTATGTTGTAGGTACTGCTATAAAGAATGGCCTTACACCTGCTAAACTATTAAATATAATTCCTTTACCTAAGTCAACAATACTGCCTCCTCCCATAGCAAACACACAATCAGCATCACTGTGAGCAAACTCTTTGTATGCTTCTAGTATTTGATCGTTAGTTGGTTCTGTTAGATCACCGTATTGCTCACCCCACATAGTAACTGTATAACCAGCATTTTCTAATATTGACTGTATACCACGTTCTCTGGCGGCAGGTGTACTTACAACAAATACATGTTCTAATTCATAATAGTGTCTTAGGTCTTTAATATGTTTATTAAGACCATCCATTTCTAGTATGACATCTATGTTTTGTTCGTAAAATCTTGACATTTATCTAATTCAACCTGGTAGTTATGTATGTATTTAAGTTATGTATTTATATAACTCGGAGAGTCTTGGCCTTAAATATTTGTTGGTTATAGAAAACCATTGGGAGAATATTGTATGGATATTATAAGTAAAATTGGCGCCTGGGCGTCAGCACTTACACATACAGGTTTATCAGTACTTGCACTAGGAGTTGTACTCGAAGTATTATTCTCAGGTAACGGAATTCCGTTTTGGCCTGATGTAAGTATAGTAGATAATATTATGGGTATCCTTAAGGGACTTTCCGCAGAAGGATTGCTAGGTCTCGTAGGTGCTTTTGTTTTATACCACTTGTTCAATAGGCCAATGCCTAAAGTCAAGTAAAATTATAAGACTTTGGAAGAGGGACTTTATGTCCCTTTTCTTTTGACTTGAAAAGCAAACATGTAATCCTCACGTTCTGCTTCTGGGTTTGACCAGTTAGTATTCAAATATGTTTCCATTTCATATTTGTTTTGTTTAACAAACAAGTCTACCATTCTTTTCACAGGACCTTTGTCATAATCAGGTCCACATATAATAGTACCATCGGTACTTGCCCAATCCCATAGTTCTAATGTTTTACTAATTACTGTTTCTGTAGTATTAGGTGCTTGTTCTAGTTTATAAGGCAATAGTGTATAAATTAAATCATACTCTCTATTACCGTCCAAGGCTTCCATATCTACATCAAGTGGACTGGTATTATGATAGTTTATGTTTGTATAACCACTTAGGTCTTGTTTTGTTTTTTGATATTGTTGTGCCGCTAATGGGTGTTGTTCAAATATATCATGCAAGTGTATTGGATTCTCACTTATCCTTCTAACTAATGCAGTAGTCTTAGCAGTCGTTTTCATGAACTCATTAAGTATCATGTTACGTTTTGTTTGCTTTACATAGTTTAATAATACACAAGCAATATCTTTGTTGCTGTGACCGGGTATTTCATTATCGATTTCGAGAGCCCTGTCGAGTTGACTTTCGGGAATGAGCTTCATTAGTAAACCTTTATTATTCTATAATCAAATGGCTCAACAGTTCTGATTTCAAAGAACTTGTTTTGCATGTCTTTACCAACTATATGTGTAGGGGTCTTCTTACTAATTGCTTTGAGTTTGTAATGCTTAGGAACACGTTTGATAGTTTTAACACCATCTTCTTGTATCATTGTTTCAGAATGAAACCATACGGTTAGGTCGTATTCTTCATATATTAGTGTGTACCACCATTTTTTAATTTCTTTAAGCATCAATACTATTTAGTTGAAGTGCAACTAAAGTAGCAGATAAGTTGATTTCTGGATCTGCTACAGTAACACTTTTACTAATACCGTCCCTAATAATTAAGATTGCTTGATCTTGTTGTTGTTCTGTGCTACCCCAAAGTTCTAAGTTTCTGTACATAAATTTGTATATGTCATCATACTCTTCGGGTCTTGCTTGGCTAACAATCAAATTCCTGGCTTCTTTATACTTGCTGGCTTTAAACAGATCTACTGCTGATAGCATCCAGTCACTACTAGATTGGTCACCTTCTTGTGGCTTTTGTAAAACATTATCGATTACATTTTGTTGTACTAAGTTTATGCATTTACGCAAATCAGGATATGTAGCCTGGCTATAAGAATCTAATGTATCTAAATCTATTTGTACACCTTCTTCAATACAGATAGTTGCTATCCTGGCAATAAACTCTTTGATGTCTAGTTTCTCAATATGAAAGCCTTGACATCTGCTGTGCAATGCAGGAATAATACGTTGCGGGTAGTTACAAGTTAGTATGAATCTACAACTAGTGTGATATGTTTCCATCACACCACGAAGTGCCGCTTGACCATTAGGCGTAATATAATCAGCCTCATCCAGCAATACATACTTCATGTCTCCAAATGGCATTGTGCTACTGAAGTTTGTGATCTTACTCCTGATAGTATCAACACTATTTTCATTACTAGCATTTATTTCTAGTATGTCCATGCTGTCAATATCTAATTCAGAGAGAAGAACCTTTGCTAAAGTAGTCTTACCTGTGCCAGGTGCTCCACTGAAAAGTAAATGTGGTAATGCCCCTTCTTGGACCCAACCACTAACTTGCCCACGTTGTTTATCATCGCGGAATACATAGTCACCGATGTTATTCGGCCTGTACTTTTCTACCCATAATTCTTTCATAAAATTCCTATACGTTGTTTGGCAAAATACTTATTGCAGTAACGTCATTATATTCGCCATTCGTGGAAAATGTTCTAGTAATAACAGTTTTCTTCACACCATTATCAATGTTTTCAAATGTAGTGAACTCTTGTGCAATTAAGCCTTCTCGAGGTTGTTCAAAAATCATGTCATTAGCATAGTCACTGATGACTCTTGCTGACTTTTTGAATTCCGCTTTTGTGTTAAATGTTGTCATGTAATTTCTCCATAATAAGTGTGTATTATAATACATCTACTTACACATGTCAAGTCTTTTATTTGATAAATAACATTAAATAAAATTCGATTGTAGGAGATCAAATTGGCTAATACATATAATTACGGTCAAAAGGGTGTTTCAACCGACTTACAATTTGGTAAAAGAGGACCACGTCTAGTAGCAAATGCATCAACAAGTGCATTACAAGTTACCACAGATGACGGTAATACATTATCAAACTTAAGAATCGCTAATGCTACAGTTTCCACTGATGCAGTTACCAAGGCTCAATTAGATGCCAGTGTTGCTAACGTTGGAAGTAATGCATTTAATATTACATTAGGCAATATTGATGCAGATGGTGATGGTGATTGGTTTATCACTCCTGACCAAGGTGAATACGACGGAAATTCATCTGTAACTAGATCCGGAGCCGTCGCTTTAAGTAATTCCACATCAGTGGCAGAGTCAATTGATACTCTTAACGAAACAATGTGGAATATACAAAACAACACATACGTTAGAGATGTAAGTTTTACAACTAACGTATCTGAAGGTGGTAACCCATTAAGTGTAACACTAACTATAAATGCTACAGGTAATGCAAATAGATACACTATTGATTGGGGTGACGGAGACACTACTACTGCAACATCAGATAGTACTCCAAGTCATACATACACCGATAATACAAACTCACCTTTTGACGTACAAGTAACAGCATTTAATAACAGTGGTGCAGGTGCAGGTTCAACTGCAACTCACACAGAAACTGACTTTATTACATTGTATACTGCAACACCAGTTGCAGACTTTGACTTGTACTCAGCAAGTTCAGGTGGTAGTGCTTTAACAGGAAACAACAGATACATGATTGCAGGCAACGTTGTATACTTAGAAAATACAACAACTAACTCAAGTTCAGCAACATGTACATATGAAATCAATTGGGGTGACGGTAGTGCTAATACTTCAGTTAGTTCAGGTGGTGCTGGTGACGTAGGTCAAGCAAGAACAAGTCATACTTACTCAGCAAGTAGTAGCAGTAGCATGTACACAATTACAATGCAACAGACTGCTCACAGTACAGCATCTCCAAGTGAAGTAGGTAGTACAACTACTGATTCATTTAAAGTGTACGCAACAACTCCAAGTGTACCACAAGGACTTAGTAGTAAGACTATTAGTTTTGGTGAAAGCAGTTCGGGAACCAGTCCATATCTTGCATCAGGCTTTATTGATAACAGTACTGATGATAGTGGTACAGCAGGACAAAGTGTTTCCAGAATTACAAACAATAGTGCAGGAACATATACTGACAGTTCCATAATCAGTACATACGCCTACAATGCCGAAGCAGGTGACCTTGGTGTAAATTTAAATGGAACATTATTAGACAACACATCATTTAGTAGTGGTGATGACTCAGGTACATATGGTAACTTAGTTATTACAGCAGATGATGATTATCAATTTTTAACAGCATCAGGTAGCAGTACTTCTTTTAGTAGCAGTACAAACTACCCAGGTGCATATGAAGGCTTTAAAGCAAGAGCACGTTTTACAACTGCTGATTTACCAGTTGGTACAAACAGCATGTATTTAAGTCATAGTGCAACAGGTAATACTAACATTGTTAGTTTTGTAAAAGATGACTTAACATCAGCACCAACAGTAAGCATGACAGGTGCAACTATAACAGAGAATTCACCAGGAACATTAAAGTATGTTTCGGGTATTCCTTACTATACTAACAATGCAACACTAGACTTAACAGGTGTTAGTGTTTATAATTGGATAGGACAAACTTATAGAAATACTAGCCAACCATTCGAAGTAACAAATGGTACTAACCAAGAAGGAACATCGGGTTCTGCTATTGGTACTCAGAACTATACTTACGCACAAATTGATGGTTCAAGTACATTCTTAAGTGGCGGTATTCCAATTGCTAACACAGGTAAAGACAGTGGTAATGCTTATTCAATAGGTACAATCTCAGTTAGTGTAAACGGTGGCGGTACTGGTATAGAACAACTTAAAGCAAGATTGTATAATGTAAATGGCTCAAGTAATTATGAAGAACTAAGTGGCAAATACATTCAAGCATGGAACAGCACATCAGGTATAGACGAAGAGAACATACCAGTAAGCGACAGTTTAGGTGCTGGCTTTGACGATGACGGATTAAGAATTACAGGTTTTGGTAGTGGCGACACACCAGCATTTGATAATAGTGTAAACAACTATACTGCAAATGCATGGACTGGTGCAGAAACTATAGCAGGCACAGTAGAAGCAGTAAACAGATTTGGTACAATAAAACATTTTGATACTGATCTAAGTGGTTCAGCATACTTCCCAACAGGACCTAATCTAAATTCAGGTAGAAGTGGAGCTCAGTACTTTACTTTTGCATTTAGAAGAACAACAATGGCAAACTTTGATATCACATTAAGTGGTACTATAAGCGGTTTATTTATTGCCGCACCTGGCACAGACATTGATGATGCGTCAGGGTTAAATGGTTGGTTAGATGCAGGTATAACATATGGTGGATCAGGTACTCCAGGTAGTGATACAGGTAATGGTGGTAATGGTTCAAATGGTTGTGCATTTACATCAGGTGATAGAATTATAGATGGTACTAGTTATAGTAACAATACATTTACAATGACACTTGGTGACCAAAACGGTACTAATGCCACTGGTAATAATATACTTGTTAGGATCAAACTAGAGGACGGCGACAGTCTAACTGCGTTGAGTGTGGCATAATGGCAATATCAACATCACAAAAAGTCGACCTATTATGGAAGAAAATTGGTTTTGGTAAAGCCAAAACAGATACAAATGATGCTAAAAAGGCTCCTAACGAACCAAATGCAAGTAGTTTAATTGTTAAAGACTCTGACATTTGGAATCAGTCGGGTAGCATACCAGCAACATTACCAAGTGCAAATAGCAGTATTGCTAATGTGTATTTGGATAGTGTAAGTGGTGCATTAGAAACAACAGAGGATGGTTCCTCAACAGACAATAGAACTTGGAAAACAGGTGTTACAAATTGGATACCACCTCAATTCGGTTCTACATATCAATTAAAAGTATATGCGGCGCCATCTGGAACAGCAAACGTTGAAAGCAATGGCACACAACTTTTCGAAACAGGTTCAGGTAACAGTGACGAATGGTACTTTGATTATCAATCAGGTATATTAAACTTTATTGGCGATAACTTACCAAGCGATATAGGTACAGGTACTAGCAATGTTATACATGTTGCTGGTGCTGTTTATGTTGGTAACACAGGTGTTACATCAACTGGTACCAATATGGTATATCACAACTTTGCTACTTTAACAGCCACATTTGCATCAACTACAATTGAAGCAGGTGACTTTGTTAAAGTTGACGATGGTGGTGATGGTGAGTATAGATTATATATTGCCAATCAAGCAGATCCAAGTCAAACAAGTCATCTTACACTAATTGGTACAGCCGATAGTGCAACTACAGATGCCGGAACACTTACAGCAACATTTGATTATAGTGCTGGTAGTGTATTACTTGGTAATATCTCTGAAGGTTGTAAAGTTACTAGTGTAACAGTTACAACTAATATAGCATTTAACGACAATACTGCTGAAGTAACTGTTGGTGATGCCGGAGATAATGAAAGATTGATGACTGCTGATGAGAATGATTTATTAGATGTATTCAGTTATGAAAGCACACCTAGTTATGTTTATGGTGCAGGTGATACAGATGTTTACGCATATCTATCACCAGGTACTGCATCACAAGGTAATGTGACTGTATCAGTAAGTTATAAGTAATATTATAAAAATTTGAGAAGGGACCTAGTGTCCCTTTTCTTTTGACTATTTAGACTGGCCGCTTTCTATTCCAATACCTGCAAGTATTAAGAATGCTGATCCTACTAACCACCATGGATTAAGAGAACCAAATATTACACCAGCAAGTACAATACAACCTGCTAGGCCTACTGTGCTAAGTCCTGTTCTTTCGTTTGGTAATTTCATATGCGTATATTTACAGTGCTAGACATTACGAAAATGGAGTAATTGATTTATCCGTAGATGATATATTAAATGTGTCTGGCTTTTCATCTGCTACAGCCATACATGCTTTGTTTTCAACTAACCAAATCTTTTGGCCTTCTTCTAGTCTATCGTCCTTGATAGAAAAGCCTTCACTCCAACGACCGTATTCTACATACACCCATTGTCCTGGTTCAATCCAATCTACATCTGGGCCTACTTCAAATACCTTAAACCAACGTGGAGTTGTTCCTTCTGAAGTACCAATAGTTGCTTTTACAATAATACCATGTTTAGTAGTTTTGTCGCCAAAGTCACCATCGACACAAAGTATTCTGTCTTTAATTGCTCTAAGTTTACTCATCTTCTGACCAGTCATCCTCAAATACAGGAACCATTTCTATATCACCGTTTGGTTTTTCTACTTCTTTATAACTGACAATTTTTCTTTCTTCAGTGAGAGTTGGTGGTTGTTCTTGTACTGGTGCTGGTTCTACAGCATTCATTACACTTTGATCTGCTTCGGTTTTTTGTGCTTCAGCAGTTTTTAATTCTGGTTCTGCTTTAGTTTCAGTTTGATTAGATACGTCTGGCATTGCACCTTTTAAAGAAGTCTTTGCAGTACTACTCTTGGGATTATCTTTGTAGTATGCTCTAGCACGATCTTCTGCTTTTTGCACTACTTCGCCATTAGGTCCAAGGACGTCACCTTGTGCGTTCACAGGCATGTTGCCCATAGCACGTTCTTCGCCTTGACTTGCTAACATTGATTCAAAGTCAATTATCTTACCTTGTCTGCTTCTACGTTGTACCATATTACCTCTTTAAAAATTCTCTAATATCTAAATTATATTTAATAGAATCTACTTTGTGTATGCCAATTAAATAAAGTATATAACTTGCTACACTAGATCCTCTACCTACTCCCCACACAAGATCATTTCTTCTCAAAATGTCTACTACAAATAATAAAACTTGTATAATAGGAAATAAGTTTCTTTCCTTATAAAGTGCTAGTTCCATTTCAACTCTAGCGGTTATGATGTTTACATCTTGTCCTGATGTTGGAACTAACCCTCTTATATATTCCTCAACATCTATTTCTTTATAGTGTATTGGTATATTGTATGTATTTATCCTGTCGAAATCATCTTCCCCTAGGATTTTTAGTCTATCTATACCTAACTCGTTACAAAACTTATTAAATTTTGCAACATCTTGTGTTTCAGTAAACTCCACATTACTTATATCTTTTCCAGTATAAAGCAATTCTATACCAGTCTTTTCGTCACTAAGATATCTATTGTGTTTATCTAACATATTACTAGTATACATTATTTTGTGTTAGTCGTCAAGTTTTTTTTGTTCTTCTTTGGATGGGAATAGTTCAATCACTTGGCCTCTTTTCTTTTCTTCTTCTGGATATATAAGTTCCATTTGATTGTATATGTCTTTTTCTATTTTATTAAAGTCAGCATTTATTTCAGCAGTCCTACCTTCCAAATCTTCTCTAATTTTTATTGCTTCTTCCATGCTAGTTGCATTCATATCATATGAACTAATAGTATCTCTGCACCACCATGGGAATTCATATATACTGAACTCTCCTACAAAGTCATTTGCTGAAGGTAACATTTGTAGTACTTTGCTGTACTCAATGTTTTCGTGTTCGTATTCAATACCTGTATGATAATCTGTAAGTGTTAAAGAATCTACATACACATTTTCTTTGCACAATGTATTAAATTTTGCCATTAGAACATTTGCTAATGAGTTTATAGTAACTTCTGGTGTTATAAAAAGATAATTATTTGAACTGGCAAAGTGAGAATTGATGCAACCTTGCGATTCTGGTGAGTACCAAAATGCCTGATCTACATAGTTTTCTAACCAATGTACTATTTTTTGGTAACTGATATTTTGATCTACACTAACATCAAATGTGCTAGAGTCTTCCGGCTTTTGAGTATACATACTCCAACTAACTGAAAATTTATTATAAGAAACGTTGTCTATGTCGTTTGAATCCGGAATATGAAATACTCCTAGTAAGCCAATGTCTCTGCCTGATTTAAGTCTCGCCGTCTGTGTCATATCGGAATATCTCTATTTTGTCTTGTTCTTTCTTTATAGCCTCTTCTTTGGCTTTTTGTGTATAAGAATGTGCAACATTATTTATAAGTTTCTGTTCTTCGGGTAAATCAAGATCGAACACCTCTCCTGATATCTCACCAATTTCAATTGTTTGTTCTGGGTTTTGTTTTAGTTTGTCTTTGTGTATCTGCATTTGCATACGTTCTTGGTATTCTAGTTGTACTGCATCACGTAAGCCTAATACTTGATTGTATAATGGGTTACTACCATTTAAAGTATATAATTTTTGTGTATACTTTTTATTAAGTTCCAGTAATTCTTCTGTAGTTCTGGTTGTAAAATCTATTAGTGGATTCATAATGATAACTTGAACAACATAGCATTGTGTTCATCCTTAAATCTTATAGTGTTTCTTCTCAATTGATAATCCCAAAACTCTTTTAACTTATATTTGTTAGTAAACTTTCTTGTAATCTGTTTAGCATCTAAATACTCATATCTTGTAGCAATCATTGTTGTATCACCACGTGGTAATTCAATCTCAGTATCTTTCCATTCGTGCCAAAGTTTATTAAAATGTGAGGCACGTTCTTCTGGAGTATCTAGTTTAACATCACCCCACAGTTCCTGTGGAAACAAAGTGCTAATAGTTTGTATTTTATTGGACTGTGACATTTTTGTTTTCTGATAATGTTGAGTAATATAAAAGTGTTTCCTCATTCACACCATTGTGATTATGTTGTTTACTTAATATAATATTCAAATTAGGCAGAGCATTTTCGAAACACTTTTCAATAACATAACTCTTAGATCTACCAGCAACATTAAAGTCCCAACCATTTATAATATGTTTTGCTACAAACTCATCTTTGTTTGTATCAAGTATTTTATTTACTTGCATACGTCTATGGGGAGATATAGTTTCACTTTCATAACCTTTAGAAACTAATTTTGCAGTAGCATCTACTATGTCATCTGTTTTAATAATAAGTGTATCAATATCGTCACTAGTGCTGTGATTGTCCCACAGTATGTTAAATCTATTATTGCTACATACAGTAGTTGTATAGTTGTCTGTTGATCTAACGTTTTTAAATTTTAATTGTTCTGATATAACGTTGCTAGGATTAAATGCACTTCTTATTATAATACCTACAAAGTTATTTAATGGTAATTCTGAACCTGCTTCATTTGTTGTAATAAAGTGCTTATCATACACTTCTTTAAATTGCTCTACTGGATATGAGTATATGTTTATACCATTTGGACCTTTACCTAAATTCATACCAGTTGTTTCACAATACTTACTGCCATCTACTGCATTGCTGTTTAAACCTATACCAGTAATGCCTGTTGGCATGTTTGAATGCCTAGACACTAACAGTATACATTTGTTGACTGCCCACATAGTAGACAAATGGTTTCTTGATATGCTGATTTCGTTGAAACCTAAACCACGTAAAAGTACCACAACATTTGTAATGTCATGTTCATCTGGGTTTACGTTATACTCTAGAAATACTACTTCAGACATCGAATGTTACACTCTCTCCACAACCACAAGAACCAACTGCTTTAGGAGATGTAACAATCAAAGATAAACCTTTAATGCCTTCGTCTTTAATATCTATTAGACTACCCTCTAATAAAGGTAGACTTAATTCGTTCACTAGTAGTACAAATCCATCGCACTCTAGGACATAGGCATATTGATTAGAATAGTATTCAGATACAAGTTCCCAGTCATATTCAAATCCAGCACAACCATTAGGTATTAGATTAAGTTCTACTCCTATGTGACTGTCCTTTTGAACTTGTTGGCGTAAATGATCCTGTGCAACTTTAGTTACAGTCAGTTTTTCGCCAGGGTGAAAAGTTTTTAATGCATCCATACTATTATTTATCTAAGATCTTTGATCAATTATCTCGTCTGCTAATCCCCATGCTAAGGCCTCTTTAGCATTCATAAAGTTGTCACGATCCATAGCCGCTTCAAACTCTTGGTATGTTTTACCTTTAGCATTATGCTTAACATAGATATTTGTGAGCTCTTTTTTGATTCTAATAATCTCTCTAGCACGGATTTCAATATCACTTGCTTGTCCACTTGCACCGCCTAATGGTTGGTGAATCATTGTTCTAGCATTTGGTAGTAAAAATCTTTTACCTTCTGCACCTGCTTGAGCAAGTAAACTTCCCATACTAGCCGCTTGGCCCATAACAATAGTTGATACATCTGGTTTGATATACTGCATTGTATCGTACATTGCCATACCACTTGTAACAGTACCGCCTGGTGAATTGATATAAAAGTTGATATCTGAATTAGGGTCATCTGCTTCTAAGAATAGTAATTGAGCACAAATGGCATTAGAAACAGTATCATTTACTTCTCCATTTAAAAACACAATTCTTTCTTTAAGTAGTCTGCTGTAGATATCATAACTACGTTCACCTGCACTTGTTTTTTCGATTACATATGGTATAAAATTCATTTAATTTCTCACTATTGATAAAACTTTGTTCATAAAACTTCTAACACCTGTAATTCTTCCTGTGGTTAAATTACTTGGACATATAAAAGCAAACTTATCATTAAAGTTTATATTTAAAATATCTTCATCACTCATTTCAACAATGTGTGACATTATTATGTTAAGTAAACCTTGAACGAATATGGCATTTGATTCCCATAACCATTCGCTGTTTTCTCTAGATACCCAAACAAGACTTTGACATCCGTATACACGATTTACATCTTGCTTTAACATGCTCATTTTAGTGTCATCTTGTACAACACTATCCATGCCATGTTCCATGATGTACTCATGTAAATCTCTTGCTTCTAAGGTATCTAACCACTCAAGGTCTTGTTTCTTTAACATGGTATTATTATACGACAACTTTGTTACGTTGTCAATATGTATTTACTAATATACGCCTTTACCAAAGTCAAATTGTGATTTGTTTTTCTTTTTCTTTTTGTGAGGTTTTGTGCCCCAAGAACTGAAATGTCCTGAGACGGTTGGTGCGGAATCAGAGGGAGAAGTGTCACCACTTCCTGCAGACCCTCCGCCTCCACTTGAATTTCCGTGAGCACCGCCACCCGTACCATTGCCAGGTCCGGCTCCACCACCTACGCCTGCACCAGCACCTGATCCTGCTCCACCAGAGGCTCCGCCTCCAGCACCGCCGCCACCTGCTCCTGCTTCAGCATCAAGTCTCTGCCGTACTTTTATGCCTTCGTAGATTTCTGCTATTTTCATCGGTGTTATTTATACTGTCACGTATTCAGAGTCAGTTAGCAATGTTGCTATTTCGTCTGCATCTGTAATTTGTGCTAATGTGTCGCTATTGCCGTTGTCTGCTTTAAAGTAATCACCGTTTGCATCTACAAACCATGTTCTATAATCAACGCCTGATACTGAATCATCATAATGAATTGCTGTGTATCCATCAAAATTACTTGGTCCTTCACCATTTGGATTCTCAACACCTACATTATTTAGTTCTGCAATCTTGGCATCCAATAAGGCTTCTGCCGCATCTATGTCTGAATCATTAGTAATATACCAACAACTTGGTTCACCATCATCGTTGGTTCCTTGGCTAAAGTATGCCGCATAATCACCACCTTCAGCAATTAGATCGATATGAGCTCTTAATCTTTTTTCTTCTGCAAAAGTTGCCATTTAGTTAGTCCTCTTTCTTAACTATTGCCCAGATACCATATGCAAGACCGGCCCATGCCGCCATCTTAACAATGCCACCAAACAATATGATTGCTAGTGAGCCGGCAATGATAACACCACCATCCCAACTAGTTCTTTCTTTTATTCTTGCTTTAATATAATCTAACATAATTCTCTCCTATGTTAGTACTATTTATCTAGTTTAGCAATATTCCCAGCCTTCTCAACATATTGTGGCATAGCATGATCACTTACAAAGTCAAAGAACTTAAACTGTTTACAAGCGGCCCAAAAGCCTCTCCAGCCGTCTTTAATTCTTTGCCATATTGTAAAGTTTCTAATATTGCCATGATAGTTTATATAATGTAATTGTCCACCATGTACAAATCCAAACAATGCTGGTGGTACCCTTGGTACTATGTCATTGTTATTTACATAACGTACATATCTACCAATGTCACAACCTTCTAAATGTTGTCTAAACTTTCTAGTTCCTACTCTTGGTTGCCCAAAAGTTCTTAATTCTTTTACAGGTATTCCATCTGCCGCAAGTTGTTCTGCTACTAATACTGCCATAGCACCACCTAAACTGTGTCCTACAACAAATACGTTTTCTTTTTTCTTACGCATTTTCTTTACCTGAGCGTATATTTCATCATAAACTAAATTGGCATACTCATAGAATCCACTATGTACCATTCCGTTCCTTGGATGTCGTACCGGTATTGTTTTTAAGTCTGCGGCTATGTCGGCAAATTTAGTAGGCTCTGTACCTCTACAACTTACAATAATTGCATCGTCGCTTGTTACAAATACCCATGCTTCTGCGTCACCGTCTTTTATAAATTTGGCTTTTGATCTTTGCATCTTTAAAGTCTTCTCAGTGGCTTTTAATTCCTTTTCACTAAGATAGGCTCTACCTGCTAGATTGGCCAAAATACTCGCTCTCTCTGATTCAGAGCAGTCTGCTAACCATCCCATAATTACTCCTACATAATTCTGTGTTTTGTCTACGCAAGTATTTATCATAAAAAAAGGCTACACAAGGTAGCCTTTTAGGGAGGATTATGAATATTATATTCTTAAATCTGTTTTTGTTGTTACATGATCGGCTTCATTGCCACATACATAAACCAAATTACAAAAAGAATACCACCTAAAGTAAAGATATCGTTGCACGTTTCACCGTCAGGACAATACTTTAGTTTAATATTCTTTAGTGTTTGGATTGTAGGCGCAACAGCCGACTTAATAGTATCGGTTGTCATTTTCTCGTCTCCTGAGTCTAAATCAATATTAGCTCTCACATTCACAGTATCTTACGATCACTGCTAGGGGGTTAAAGTTCTAAACTTTTAATTGTGCTTCGTAATGTTGTATCTTCACATTGAGATCTACAGCGGATACTCACCGCTACAACCGACAGCACACAACCGTCCCTTGGTGGAAGTAGGATTGCTATTACACTTCCAATGGGTATTTATCTTTATATGATGTTTTAAGTGTTTTTTGTGGTATTTTTTATAATACTTTTACCCCACCCTTGTCTGCGTCTAAAATATAACCTGTTAAAGTATTCTTCACCTTTAACATTTTCACCAATATCTATATTGTATATGACATTTGAATTTTTTAATTCGTCTATACCGTTTATATATTCGTAAATGTTATACTCTTGCAACACTTGGTGTGGATAGTAATGATCTTCTTTTGTTGTATAGTTTTCTTGTGCAGTCATAAGTGAATAAAATAAATCAGGTTTTAAATCACAAAACTCTTCTGTGAATGTATCCTTAACAATTTTTTCTACTGCATGTGGGAATCGATGAAAATCTTTTTGTGCCTCCCACATCAATGTATGTCCACTAGCAACTTCAATTTCACCAGTTTCTAAATACTCTGCAAGTAAAACTCTTGCTTGATTAAAAGCCTTACCAACTGGACCTTCATCTTCTTTGATTTTTTCTAATAGTCTATCATACATCATTTCATAACTGTAGTCTTTATACATTCTAAGGAACCTAGTTATTACTTGGCTCCAACCAAAGTTATGAAAGTTGTTTATCATCCAACTGTAACTCCAGGCATCAATAAATTTAGGTGTAGGCATATACTTTGTGCCTGTAACTAATTCTACTTTCTCTGGAATGTTATCTTCTTCCTCAAAACCACTAATGTAATTTTCTACAATAACAGTTGTGAGTCCATGCTTTTCCCTTTCTTCGGGTAAGTTCATGTGTGCATTTTCTAGTAATTGTGCTAACCAACTTTCTATAGCATTGTGTTGTCCAGCATCTAAAACTTCGCATACACCACGTTTCCAACTTTCGTAAGTTTCTTTTGGTAAGCCTAATATGAGTTCTGTGTAACTGGGTATGTTTTCTCTGTTACACTTATCAAAAATCATTTTGAGATCAGACATTTCCATATTACGTCTTTTAATCTCATCAAGAACATCCATATCCATGCTTTGCACACTTAATGTAAGTCCTCTATTAAAGCCACTACTGATAAACTTTTTAACAATTTCTAATATTTCATCACTGCTGTTCTTGTACCATGTGGCATCAACTACTTTAGGATAACCATATTCGTTTTGCAATTCAACTAACTTTTCTGTAAACTCTAAATCTCTGTCTGTGAATACACCAAAATTAGCATCAGCAATAGTAACATAGTCTACTTGCTTTTCAGACATCCATGTAAGTTCCTGTAATACTTTAGGTACAGGAAACTTTTTAATCTTAGCATAAGTTAAACTACCCCAATCACAAAATGTACAAGCAAAAGGACATCCTCTGTTTGTTTCTATTGTGCCATTCCATAAATCATCTTTTGGTGCATCTGCCATAATTTTATCAAATACGCCTGTGAGGTATGGACTGGGTATATCTAACTCTGTTAGTCTACCGCCTTGATATATTTTATCTAGTGTCTCGCCTTTGAGAATTTTGTTTAACATTTCCACAAAGGATTGCTCTCCTTCACTTAGGGAGATTGAATCAACATAAGGGTGCTTTGCAAAGAATTGTTCTTCCTCTGGTCTACTTGTAACCTGAGGTCCTCCAAATACAATAATTGATTCTGGATTCGATTCTTTTATCTTTTGTGCAACATGTTTATTGTATTCCCAATTCCACATGTAACAACTAAAAAAGAATACCTTGCAATCTTTAATACGTTCTACTAATTTGCAAGGCTCTTCTCGTTTATAGATAATATCAGCAACTTCAAAATTATCACGTACCCAATCTTCTTGAGCCGCATAACTCCAAAGACAACCAACCGAATAAGGTAGCCAGTAGCCAGTGAAAGAACCACCACCTATTTTGAAATTAGGTTGGATAAGTACTATCTGGTTCACTGTACTACTTTGATGCTTTTAATACTTCTGCTACGATATCGTCTTTTTTCTTTCTTTTGTCAACTTCAATACCAAATTCTCTACCCTTTGATTCCAATTGAGCTTTAGTCAATTTAGAAAGGCTTGCCTTAGTAACTTTCGCTACTTTAGGTTCTGCTTTTTTAGGGGCAGGCTTAGAAGCGGCAGGTTTACTTGCAACCTTAACTTCTTTTACTGGTTCTGGTTTTCCAAAGAAAAGTTCTTTTAACCATGTAAACATTTATAAACTCCTGTCTAGTTTGTTTAATTTATCAAATCTATCACCAAAGATAGGATGAACCAAATTAAAAGGATTTGCTCTTTTATATGCTGTAGATTTAACTCTGTCAGCAACTAATTGTGCTTTAGCCTTTATATTTGCATCATCTATACTATTTATGTAATTTTTGACGCCTTTGTTATTTAATTCCGATAACATATCAAATAATAATATATCAAATTCTAAATAACTCATACCTAATTGATCACTATCACTAGTGCTAATACCTAACCCGTCAGTTGGTAATGCTGTGATAGTTGCTTGTGGTACACCAAGCATTGATGCAATAGCAGGTACTTCCCAACTTTTACTTAGTGATTGTATAGGTGCAATATCACCTACATCACCGTGTAATGTCCAAAAGCCAGCCGCTAACTCGCTAAAGTTGTCAGTGCTACCTACACATCCATTGACTTTATGAGCAAGGTTATACAAAGTAAGCATACGCAATCTTGCTCGTATGTTACCTTGTCTTTGCAACCCTTTATAGTCAGTATCGTATGCACCTAAAAAATCTCTCATATTATCAAACTGTTCTGATAAATCAAAACTATGTCTTTCTAATCTTAGAGCATCGATGTTTTCAATACCTCTATCTGTTTCTGTTTCTATTTGATGAATTGGTAGTGTTGCACCATGTACTGTCCAACCTGCCTGCTTAAATAAAGCGGCAGTTAAGGCACTATCGATACCTCCACTCATACCAATTACAACATCTTCGATGCCATGAACCTTTTTGTACTCTTCTAAATTAGTTACTAATTGTTCAGCAACTTTCTTTAAACTTGCACGTTTAGGATATAATCCAGCATCAATCAATCCCTCTAGTCTAGTAATAAACCATTCATCGATAGGTTCACCACTACCTGGAGTTATTGCTAATATTTCGTCAACTAAGTTCACGTTGTATCTCCTCGGGCGATTTATACTTAATCATCGCACCAATTTTATCTCTGCTTACACCTCTGCGTAACCAGAATCTTAAATCCTTTGTAGGCTTGCCTTCATCCATAAAGAACGAGCCCATCTTACCATGCTTACCTTTTATGAAAAGTGTAACAGCATGTCCTCCATCGGGTATTTCAACTCTATGAAAGGCATTATGTGATCGCCAAGCAAACCAGCCTGGACCTCTCCATTTCCTTTCTTCACCACGAACCTCATAGTATCCTCCCGACAGTATGAGTGTGAAGTAACCCCATGGATGATTATGTTCTACAGGTAAATCACTACCTAAAATTAAATTCAGACAAACTCTTCCAGCACCATATTCTCCAGCCAGACCTTTCTGAAAAATTTGTTTACCTAGAAATACTCTGTGCATGTATTCATGGTCAGTGTATATATTAGTTAAAGTTTCAGTGCCTCTGCGTTTTGCTAAGTACCAAAAGAGTTTAGTCCACATGAATTCTTACTTCTCGTTTACAAATTCATATAGTTTCTTGGCTTCAGCAATAACTTCGTCTGTAGTGATGCTAATTATAGGGCAGTCTTCTGCCTTTCTAACTTCATCTGGTAATTGGAAGTGTGCATTCATGACTTGTTCTCTATTGTTTTCCAATAGGCCCATTGCCATTCCTAAGATATCGGTTCTTAATTCGAACCCTGATTTACTATTTGACATAATTGTCTCCTTCTGTGTCAGTGTGTTGTATTACATTTTATAATACGAAAATTATTTATCTAACGATTATTATATGATAAATAATATTGAGTAATATTTTAACTCATCGTTCATCTCGAAAGAGACGGAAGTAGTTATAAGACGAAGGAACGCCGAAATCGTTCATTCACTCTAAATGTAGCAGTGAACGGAAGTAGGTTATAGTACCGAAGGAACGCATCTTTGTAAAAGGAGATGACATGACTAAGTATCAAGAAACAGTACTCGTAAGACGTGCTGTACAAAAACAACTTAAGAAAGAAAAGAATGTGTCAACTCTGAGTTTCCCCACTATGGAGAAAAAATCAGATTGGCCTAAGTATATCACAGATAATCCTTTCTATCCTTAAGACATAAAAAAAGGGCGGTATTACTACTGCCCTTTTTCCTATATATAATTCTTAATTAAATATATGATACTTCGATTGCTTTTCTCTTTGTAGGGAAAACTAAATCTGGATTCAAGTGATGTTCTCTTCTTGGTCTTGATTCATCAGGAAATCCTACACCCATTAAGAGTACAGGCTTCTTGTCAATACCTAGTGTTCTTTGAATTTCACCTTTATCACAACAAGAGCAACATCCTGTACCATAGCCTAATAGACCTGATACCATATTTACATATCCTGCCGCAACACCAATTGCTGTTTGACGATCGCTTTCCATTGTATCTCCGTCCCAACTAATATCTGTTTTATTCTTAGCATCATCTTCGTTAAAATCTTCTGCAAAAACAATTAAGAGATTAGCAAGAGTTTGAGTATTAGTTGTCAATCTATCGCCTTTAGGTGCTTTACCACCTTGCTTACCATCATGTATCATGAAGCCTTTTGTACTTCTATGTACTGCTTCGATTGTTTTTCTGTCTGTTATAAAGTAAGGCTTGAAAAAAGTAACGTTCTGCTTACTAGGAGCACCAGTAACTGCTTCTGCAATTAAATCTAAATCTTCTTGTGGAATAGTTTTGGATAGGTCCCAGTTTCTTTGAACGTGTTGACTTTTATGAATAGCCTTCTTAAGCATATTTCTAAACATTTTTTTCTCCGTCTAGGGTGTCTAAACCCGTTTTGCTACGCATTGTATCTAGTTTCGTCTTGCGTATAGACAATAGTATTTATCTAATTTTGGAGTTTGTTTTAACTGCTTTTTCTAATATGTTTAATTTGAGATTTTTCTTTCTAGCATAGTGTAATAATGCTTCGGTGTCTTTGGGAAAACAATGACCGCCAAATCCAAATAAACCATCTGGTCCTGGCACACTCATATGACTGTTACCCATACGTGGATCGTTTTTAAGTATGTCTGTGAATTGTTCCCAACTTACCATACTACTACTTGATTTGTGTAAATTGTAAAGGTCATTAAAGAATACAACCTTTGTTGCTAACCAACTGTTTACTGTATATTTTATTAAACTTGCTGTGGTTAAATCTGTTTTAAATGTAGGCACAATTTTTACTTTACTGTGTCTAAGATATGCTTTTTCAACTACTTCACAGTCTTTCCATTTACCACCAAGTATTTGAAAGTTAGGGTTTACAAAGTCATCAAAAGCATTTGCTTCTGTGAGAAACTCTGGATTGTAAACAATCTTTAAATCAAACTCTCTTTTAAACTCATGTAAATAATCTGGGATAATAGTACTCTTGATAACACAAACACCCTTGTATTGCAGTCTATTAAGCTCTGTAAGTACGTTTTTTGCTATAGTGGTATCACAACTACCATCTTCTGCAATAGGCGTAGGTACGCATACAAACAGCAACGGAGGACTAAATTCTACTAACTCTTCCAATGTGTTATTGTTAAACTGTGGATCTACAATAAATTGGTCAACATCTTTATTAAAGCCATTGCTTACAGCAGAGCCAACAAATCCATTTCCAACAATACCTAGTTTCATACTTTGCCTTTTATTCTTTCTAGTAAATAAATATCTTCGTAGTCTGGGTCATTTACATATTCGGGTGCTTTGAGAATTGCTTGATCAACTCTCATTTTAATATCCCATAATCGTTTCTTCATATCAGAACCTGTCCATCCATCATTACGTGGATTGAGCATTTCAAACTCTAGTTCCCATATAATATGTTTTGCTTTTTCACTATCTGGTATAATCATTCCTTTCTCATTATAATACACACGTTCATTGTGTGCATTGTTTTTTGTTACCATGCTTCAACGGCTTTAATATTTTCAGGCATGCCGTGTACACCTTCGAGCAAATCATTTTCAAACTCTTCTGGTGTATTTGCTTCTCCATAAAATGTTGCCCAACCATTATTCAACACCAGTTGGAATTCGTTTAATCTATTGTTTGGTTTAGGTACTAAGGTTTGTCCTTTTGGTACTTCTACTGTTACACTAAATCTATTCACCTATTGTAAACCTCTCAAAACTTTGATTGTATGTTGAATTGCTTACTTGCACAAATGTAGTACACTTACTTAATTGTTTAAGAGTACGAGCCCCCACATAAGTACAACCGCTACGAAGACCTCCAAGTACGTCATTGACAACATTTCTAACCGGCCCTTTATAAGGAATCTCAACAATCCTTCCTTCACTTGTTCTATGCTCTTGAACACCACCACTCTCCTTCTGTGCTTCAGTAGTACTACTACCATAAAATTTTACATAACTTTTTTGTTCTGACTTAGTGGCTTGTGCTCCTCCAGATGGATTACGCTCATTTGTAAAATAAGATTTAGACAGTACTTCTCCACCGCCCTCATCACAACCAGCCATCATGCCTCCAAGCATAACAAAATCTGCTCCGCCACCAAATGCTTTTACTACATCGCCAGCACTTGAACAACCGCCATCAGCAATGATGTGTCCACCAAGACCATGAGCGGCATCCATGCACTCCATGACTGCGGATAACTGCGGATACCCAACACCAGTCTTAATCCTAGTAGTACAAACACTACCAGGCCCAATACCAACTTTAACAATGTCTGCTCCTTTGAGGAGTAATTCCTCTGTAATATCTGCTGTTACAACATTACCTGCAATAATGGTAATGTCAGGATGTTTATCTCTAAACCTTGCAACGTAATCTAAGAATCTTTCACTATATCCATTTGCTACATCAATACAAACATATTGAATACTACGACAAAGTTTTAGTGTTGCTTCAATACGTTCATCATCTATATCTGTGATGCCTGTACTAACTGCTGTGTGTTTACACATATCAGGCTTGTTTACATGATGTCCTATCCAATCCCAAATCTCAGCCGGTTGATAATTTTTATCTAGGCATGTAAACATTGGCACTTTAGCAAGTTCTTCTGCCATTTTAAATGTACCAACACCTTGCATGTTTGCCGCCATAACAGGAATGCCTGTCCATTCCTTTTGACTGTTTCTAAACTTATAAGTTCTTGTTAAGTCTACTTCTTTGCGACTGCCCATTGTACTACGTTTAGGTCTAAGTAGAACATTATTGTAATCTAGTTTAATATCATTTTCTATACGCATAATAAGTATATAATCCCAATGTAAGTTAGTAAGTGTAATAATTGGTCAACACCATGTGTTACCCAAAACATTTGATCTATTGATGTGTATCCTTTAGACTTCCAAATATTGCTTTTAGCATAGTCTATGTGATAATGTATAATTGAATCTGCTACTGCAAAGCCTATAATGGCTAACCATGTTGCACATGGTACAGTAAGCAAAACTAGAAAAGTTAAAAATCCGTGGTAGCCTGCATGAGCCAATCCACCTTTAGCACCGTAAGTGCCTTTGTCTTTGATCATCCAACTGTATTGCATGAAATAATCTGCTACAGTATGTTTTACTATAAACAGAGTCATGAGTTCGAGCATTACAAGTCTCCTTCTTTGACGAAAACTCCGTCTACCATTCTCCCTTTACGATCTTTAATGTCGTCCCATGCTTGACGCACACATTCGGTAATTGATATATTGTTACGTTCAGCAATATTGATTAAGACTACAATCATATCACCGATGTCGTCTTTAATGTCATTACCTTTACAAATGTTATCTGACAGTTCGCCTGCTTCTTGAATAAGTTTAGCAAACTGGCTTTTGTCATCACTGCCTTCAATTAAGTTCCTATCGTGATGCCAACGTTTAATATTGTTTACATCTTCTATAAGGGACTGTGTTTCTGTGCTTTTCATATTAGGCTTTCCAAATTAGTGTGTCTTGTTCGACAGCAATGTTGTCTGACTCTCCATTTTTAGAATAGTCTCGGTATTGTTCACCAGGTAAGAAGTACATCCATGCTCTACCTTGTGTTGTTTCTGTTTTTTCTTTGTTATAGAACTCTGGATATCCTTCTATCATATCAAGTTCTAATGCTGTTTGTTCATCTACTTCCCAAACTTCACCTTGTATATGATGTTCTCCATTTTTTAGTACACCTGGAAAAGCACCTAAATCAATCATGTGATAATCAGGATAGGTTGTTTTTGCTTTGCCTACAATAGTTGCACCTGGAAATCCATCCAGTCCTCTTACTTTACCACCACTCTTAAGTGTGCCATATACAAATACTAATTCGCTCATTTGTTTTCCAGTTGTTCTTCAAGTTTCTTGACTCGGTTATTAAGTCCAGCAATTAAAATACTTGTGTCTTGATCTGCAACGATAGTGTCTAATGCAATCCTATCATTACGCAAAACCTCAACTTCTGATTCTAACGTTTTAATTGCTTGTTCTTTTTCCTTTAGCAGTTCTATTAGTTCTGCTTTAGTCATTTGTGTCTTAGATTTCTTCATTCAGTATATTATAGCAAAATATTGTTAAATGTCAAGTATTTTATGACAGTTTTTCAACTTTGCATCCACTTTTTTCCAGGAAGTCATATCCACTTCCTTTATCTGCTTTATAAGAGTTTTTAAATATTACATGCCTTATGCCGCTTTGATGTATTAGTTTTGCACAATCTAAGCAAGGCTCATGTGTGCAAAATAAAACAGCATCTTTAGTACTTTCATTACTTTGTGCCATTTTTGCAATGGCATTAGTTTCTGCATGTAGTACTTCGTCTTTGGTTTTTAGTCTACTCCATGTACTACCGTGTGGAGATTCGTGCATTGTTGCACCTGACTCTTCATATTCTTTTCTCATGTGAGGTACATCATTCCAAGTGATTACTTCTTCACACTCGTTAGTCCATCCGCTAGGCATACCATTGTAACCAATGCTAACTATACGATTGTCCTTCACAATGATTGCGCCTACTTGGGCACGTTTGGCACTACTCAGTTGTGCAAATCTTTCTGCACAATCCATAAATGCTAATTTGAATTTATCCTTCATGTTTAGTTACACTAATTGCGGCACTTCTACCACCAAAGCCAAAACTAGTTTTAAACATGTTATTATAATCTTTATCTATTACTTGACTTAGTAAATTAAAGTGTCCATCTTCAGTAAATGGTTTTACTAATCCTGCGTTTGCTGGCACAAAGCCTTGAGTCATTGCTTCTGCACCTAATACTACTTCTGCTAATCCACTAGCACCCATTAAATGGCCCACTTGTCCTTTATTACCATACAAGTGACTTCCTTCTGGAAAGTAATCTTTCAACACGTTATACTCAACAGGATCACCAAATGGTGTACTAGTAGCATGAGCATTCAGTACATTGTACTCACTGGCATCTTTGCCGGATTGCTTTAACACATTGTCTATTGCTATTCTGGCACCTGTGCCTTCTAGGTCAGGTTGTGTTGCATGAGCACCATCGTTTGCAATGCTTAAACCATCAACTACCCAACGTATGTTAGCACCTCTGGCTTCAGCAAGTTCTAATGGTTCTACAACCAAATATACACTACCCTCGCCCATTACAAAACCATCTCTGCTTTCGTCCCATGGTACACTTCTGCCTGTTGGACTAATTGCACCTAATAGTTGGAAATAAATACTGCTCATTGAACTGGTCATAAAATCAGTACCACCTACAATAGCACATGTATATCCTTCAGTCATCATATACTTTTTGGCAATGTCTAATGCTTGGACACCACTTACGCAAGTACCACTGGTACCCATGCTAATGCCATGCCACTTGTAATGACTGCTTATATGATTACTAACATATTCATGCGAACTGCTTAGTAGTATTTGTGGGTGTACCTTACTGCGTTGTTGATGTAGTATTTGTCCATACCTTGCTAAGTTAGGAGCACCACCTCTAATGGTTCCTACAAACACTGGTGTGTTATCAGGAAAGTCTAGTCCACTTTGCTGAACTGCTTCATCTACTGCTATCATACTAGTAATAACAGTTGGGTCTAACCATTTTCTATCTTTTGATTTTACTAAGTGATCTGTATCAACATCATTGTAATTACAATGAAATGCTCTTTCAATTTTAATAATCCAATCACTGAAATGTCCTTGAGGCCTATACTCTTGGTTAGGCACTTCTAAGTTTTTTAAATTTGTTATATTTTCTTCTAATGTGTTTCCTAACGGTGAAACAATACCTACCCCGGTAATTGCTAACTTCATTAGTATGTTCTCCTAATTGCGGCACATTTATATGGACCTGTCTTTGGTGGTGGGAAAGCACTCAGTAACCATTCTGTTTCATGTCCTTTGCCAGCCGCATCCATTATTCTATAAAGGTCCCATAATGGTTCGTTCACTCTTGCGTAGGCTATATCAAACACTAACATCACTCCACCAACTGGCAATCTATTGAACGAACTACACATTGAACTTAATAATCCTTTTCTTTCATGTAATTCAAATCCCAAACTAATCGGAAAAGGAAAAATTGCTGTTAGGTCTACAACAAAGTCATCATCTTCACTTCCAATTGCATCTCCATTTACATTTACTATTCTTTCTGGCAAGTAACTTGCATCTGTGGTAAAATTACCATAATAAACATCAGATACTGTTTCTGGATCTTGTGTTAGATCAACCTTTGTGGTTGCACCATTTGGATAGGTTATTGTAGTGCTTACAACTTCACCTGCTTCGTTATATTCTACTGTATTTGGTATTTGAGGGTTTTGATATACTCTAAGGTCATCTTCTACAGTTTCCCAAAAGTCATCGCAATACAAAAATGTATTTACAAATGTATCTTGGACAACTATTTTAGGAACGTTAGCATCGTTATCAGCATTGTCTATGATAAATTTAGCAGTTTTTCCAGTGCCTGCATTTGGCTCTTTAAGTAAAATTGTTTGATCTGCTGTCATTTGATCAGCAAATGCTTTTAAAACTGCGGCTTGCTCCATAGTGAGTGTGCCATCTGCAATATCGTCCCAGATAAAATTCGCTGTGTCTATTGCACGGATTTCTTCTTCTGTTGGTATGTTAAAGGCCATAAAAAAACTCCTAGTTCTTAACACTATTTAGTGATACAAAAAAGGAGTTTTAATATTTTATGATAATCTTTTAATACAGATAATGTCTACGCCTGCGTCACTACCGTTTATCTCTGATGTTTCGTAAGTTCTACCTACTGAATCTTGTGCGGCAAGCATTGTCCACACAGATGTATTTACTTTAGAATACATTGCATTCATTATAACTAATACACCATTTACTGGTAATTCGTTAAAACCAGCACACACTAAATTTAAAATATAATCTTTAACCCAAGCATCAGGTACACCAACATCTACTACATTTGGAAAAAGTGCAATTAGATTTGAACCTAATTCATCACTGTCTGTTCCTAGAGCAACATCGGCATGATTTTTAATTTCTGATAAATCATAAGTTGATTTAAAATTTAAGTTTGCCATTTGTGCTGAATTCAATGCAACTGGGTCTGCAGTAAAATCAATAGTTGAATCACTTGAATCACCTGGTAATCTTGTTGTTATAGAAACAATTTCATCATCATCGTTTGTACCTGCTGAACCACCAACGACCGTGTGTTTAAATACCTTATCATGATTGCCTGACATTGTAAAGAAAGTACTAGTATCTAAAACTGCATTACCCCATACATCAGTTGTTACAATATTTGGTATTGTTGTACAATCGTTTACTATAAACTTTTCTGTTTTTCCTGTAGATTGGAATGTAGATCTTATATGAACAGTTTCATCAGCACTCATCTGATCAATAAGGTTTTTGATGACTGCGGCTTGATAATCTACAATTAGGCCAGCATCATCTGAAGAGAGGGTATAACCACTCTTATCAATTGCTTCTATGTCTGCGTTTGAAGGTAAGACAAAATCTGTCATTTTAAAATCTCCGTTAAACTTTTATATACTTTATTTATCATCGATTGTGATAATTTCTTTGATAGTAGGAAATTCAATTGCCATAGTTTGTATTTGTTCTATGTCATAGTTCCCTACTAATTCGCCCAGTCTTAAACGTCCTAAACGATACTCTGGAGACATATAATCTATATAATCTCCTAGATTATTTCTTTCACACCAATGGTAGTAATCTTGCATTTTTTGTGCATCTGTTTCTGCTGTAGGGCCCATATGAGGGCCTGTCATAAAATTAGCGGCAACACAAGGTGTTAGTTGCGTTTGCTGTCTAATTTCTCCACTTTTAACTAGTTCAACATCTTCTGTCCAGTAACAAGCACCTAAATCCTTTCCTATAGTATGATAATCTAATTCTAATACACCCCATAATGCATGTGGCATTCTCAATAAATGATCATCTTCTGTAAAGTCAATATCAAGTTCTGTTGGTACAACACCTTCCTGTTTTGCTACAAAAAATACTTGATCTATTTCTACAGGACCTGCTTCTAGCATGTGAACTAATATGTTTACACGTTCCAGTAACTCTTGTGTTCTGTTTATGCCTGTACCGTGCTTCTCACTATACAGTTGAAATATTTCGTGAAGTGTATTTAATTTCTTAACTTGCTCATGTGGTGGTATTGCTAAATCCAATTTTAATGCTAAATCTATTTCACAACCATCGCACTCGGCATTGATTTCATCAATGACCCAGTTCATTTCTTCTGCAAGTTTAAGTGTGGTTTGTTCTGTTTTCTTTTGCCGTACATCTATTCTGCCGTACATTGTGCTGGCAGGTTTAGTATACTCTAACAAATTAAAAACTTTATCAGCAGAGTGAGTATCGTAAAGTTCCCACTCTAACCGATCAGTTTTAGTTTTATTTTCGTTCTCAAGAATTAGTTGAATTTTCTTCATTTTGCATTCTTTTGATTTCTTCTCTTCTTATATCCTTGACACTAGTTAAGTATGTAAGCATTGAGTCAGCATCACTGACATCAAAAGGATCACCTGCAAAATTATCTGTTTTACCTTCTTCAACAAAAATCATTTCTATTCTACCGTTGTCAACAACCATAGAATATCTTTGACTTCTATCACCAAAATCAACTGCTCTCTTCTGAACAAGCATACCCATGTGTCTAGTAAAATCGCCGTTGCCGTCTGCAATAGGCTTAACTTTACTACAACCAATATGGTCCATCCATGCATTCATTACAAATGAATCGTTTACACTTAAACAATAGATCTCGTCTACGTCTTGTGATATGATATCCTCATACTTTGCTTCATATCCTGGTAAATGTGTGCTAGAACATGTAGGTGTAAATGCACCAGGTAATGCAAATAATACAACTCTTTTATCTTTAAAGATATCTTCTGATGTCTCTTTTACCCAATCATAATCTACTTGACCTTCAGGAATTGCTCTTTTATTCCAAGTTATGTTTGGTATTGTCATTTCGATCGCCATTTATATTCTCCGTAAATGTGTGTAGTTAGTTATCTAAAATGTTTTCAAAATTGAAGAAATCTTTGTAATCTTTTAGAGACTGGTCTGTGTCAGCACGTTTTTCATTGTCCAACAAGTTCTCTACAAAGTACCTACTTTGATTTCTCATAAAATGTGCTTGATGTAAATTACTCAACATAGAAAATATCATTTTTCTATTATGATTTATTTTATCTTGACATTTTAACCAACGTTGATGTAATTCTGCAATTGGTACAGTTGATATCTGTTCCATTTGATCTGCTATCATTCTCATACGTTCGCCGCTATCAGTTATGTTATCATAACTTTCATTTATGCCCAATTCTTCTGCTAACGTATAAAAACCTAATTTTTTAAATGCATCAACAAATCCTGCTTGGGCATAAACAACTAAAGCCTGGCCATGTGCTATTGGCTTTAAAACTTTTTCTGTAAAGAAATAATTTTTTTCGTTTAGTTCACTTGTGCTTTCACAAGTAAGCCATACATAAGCATCGTTATCTAGTGGCATAAACTTTGATTCCGTATCACCAATGTATGGTGCATCTCCCTCAATAGTTTTACCTACTCTCATTTCGCTTACAAACTTGTTTACTAATTCTTGATTTATATGGGTTACAGGAC
>Ga0213869_10000172_pt1 | contig 52159 bp, 67 predicted proteins | sample PICome_10_FD_160083 | JGI IMG/M metagenome (GOLD analysis project Ga0213869, IMG submission 160083) | Coastal seawater microbial communities near Pivers Island, North Carolina, United States - PICO132 | ecosystem: Environmental > Aquatic > Marine > Coastal | place: USA: North Carolina...
ATGAAAGATAAATTAAATGCTATGAATTGCTTCATTAAGTACAAATCTTATACAGCAACTAACAATATACCTACTATATTAAGAGGTGTTGAGTTAGTGTAGTGACAAACTGTCATGACAATCTGACATAATGGTTAATGTGAGTTCGATTCTCACTATGTCAACTATGATTATAATAAATAAATATACAGGCAGAGATGTGTCTAGTGAGTATCTAGCATTGCTAGAAGGTTTAATTACCAAACAAGAATTTGAATTAATAACAATGACTATTAAATGAGTAAAAGAAAACACAAGCATAATAAAGTAATAAAATTAACTCAAGCTCAAATAATTGCTATTGAAAGACAATACTGGGCAAAGTATAATAATCACAAACTAAATCAAATGCTAAATGGATAATAATAATATGAGAATAATAAAACATAATACACAAAACTTATACACTTGTCGCATTGAAAACAGGTCATTTACTTCACCTAATTATGATGATGTAGCTAAATGGCGCGATGATAATCAAGACAAAGCAGAGTACTATCGTAAGTGTAATGCACTTCATGACAAAGCAATGCAGTATATGTATGACAATAACCACAATAATTACACAGGAGACTAATGGCAAAAATGAAACAACTCGATGAAATGGCAAGCAAGCTAGTTCCTCAAATAACACACAAAATATATAATACTGTAGCAACTGAGTTATCTTATAGTGATATTGATCTTGAAGGTGATGATATGAATGACGCTCATGAGTACGTAATGAACTTAATAATTAATAAATTAATCAACAATTAAATAATATGAATAAAAAGAAAGCAATTGCACTAGCGTGTGTAGTATTTATCGGTGGATACCTAACTGGTATTGATAACGGTAAGCAACAAAAAGTAACTGAAATTAAAAATAAGTTAAATGATCTTGATATGGAATGGTATCAATGGCAAGATGTAGAAAAAATAGTAACTTCTAAATCTATCAACAGTGAGCAGTAAACAAGCGTTGACTTTAATAACACTTATAGCTCTATTGTCATATAGTTGCTATAAGTTAGGTCAAGGTAATGCGGTAATAATAGAAAAAACTGTAGAAAAAATCGTTGAAGTAAAAGTATATGATGCAGGTTTTTGTGCCTCCTGTTACAAAGAGCATACTTGGAATGATATGTATGTGTTAATGAATAAGTACACTGATTCAATTACAAACAAAACAAATCAGTAATTGGATAATATAATAAACAAATAAATATGAAATGTAAATGTACAAATGTAATTCCTCAAGGTCGTTTAGCCTTAGGTTATAGAACTTGTGTCAACTGTAGCGCCACTCAACTTTATAGTTATATACCAATTATCGGTAACAAACAAGTGCTCGAGCTACAAATAGTATCACAAGAACTATCTGCTGCTGTACATAAATCATGGCGTAGAAAATAAGGGCGTGAAATGGTAAGCGACAACCGCGGCGAAAGCAAAGGTGTCAACGCAGGTTCGAATCCTGCCACGTCCACTAAATAAATTAAATATGAAACTAGAAAGATATAAACAAAATTTAAGAGTAATAGGTAGCAATGTATATTCTTATGATACTCTAGTGGCCGAAATAGTTGGCACTGAATTACACAAAGTGCCTTGGAGAGTAAATGGTATGACGTCAAGTCCAACCACTTCTAAACATGTAAACTATGTAGCAAGAGAACTTAACTTAAAATTAATATAATATGCAAAGAATAAAATTCACATCGAAAACTACCGCTAAAACTAGCGAAGGTCTAAAGTATAAAGGTTATGCTGTAGGCGAATTACCTCCAACATTTGGCTTCATATACAATGAAGAAAAAGAACAAGCAGGTATTACAGAATGGTTTAACTATAAAGGCTTAACATGGATAGCAGAATAGATATGACTATAGTAGAAAAAGAGGCGTGTTATTTAATTAATACAATAGAAACTACACTTGAACGTATAGTAAACTATAATGACCTCACGGAAGAAGAATTAAAGTCCATAAAAGATATGGCAATTATAATGCTCCAAGAATGGAGTTAGTCGCAAAGGCGACACATTGCTAGACGAGTAAGTTAATTAGGTGTTATTACTTATCCCCAATGGATTCACTGATAACCACATAACTGAATTGCTAGCTGATAACTAGGTATGGCATATATAGTTCTAAAAAGAGGTGCTCTATATACGACTACTGACGAGTATTGAGGTTCGATTCCTCTTCTAGTTACAAACAAAATACAACAACAACTGGATAATATAATAAACAATAATATGCTAATAGACGAAATCAAACCAGAAATTCTAGTCAAACTAAATCAAGACTATGAAAAGTACAACATGCCAATAAATGAAATTTATAACGTGCTGAGTACCAAGCAAGTATACAGTCAATTAACAATGCAAGAAATCAAAGATATTATTGTATTTGCTGAGTTATCAACTAGCGATTGGCAGGTAACTGATTTCTTATACGGCGATAAAATCTTAAATAACAATTAAATTAAATAAACTATGTCAGACTCAATTAAAAAGTACGAAGAACTGTACGACAAAAAGCTGGAAGAAAAAATGATCAGCAAAGGCTTCGGTGAAAAAGATTCACACGATGAAGAACACGTAATGAAAGTAGTGTGTAAACACTTCGATTTAGAATTAACAGACACATGGTCAAGCGACTGTGATCACTACATATACGAAGAAAGTACAGCTGACGGCTATACTGTATACGTAAGTTTATATGAAGCTAATGCAAATGTATGTGTAAGTGAAAATGTATTTTACTACGATAATGATTTATCAGCAGAGCTTAAACAAGCTATATATGATAACGATCATAGCGATGTTAAAATATACTTATCTATGTTATATGACGGTGAATACTGGATTCAAGATACTATACAAGATATTTATTTAGAACTAGTAGAACTATACACAGATCTATGTAAAGATGAATTAACAGATGAAGGTTTTGACGAGCCTAAGTCAATAGATATGTTAAACTTAATAGCAAACAACGAATAATATGGCAACAAGAAACGTAACTATGGTAGTCCATAGACAAGAATCAGAAAAATACGTAAAAGGTTTTGCTGTAAATCCAAGCGAAGTAGCAGACAAAAGCTATGTAAATATGTACTTACATCATGATGGTTACCCTGAATACCAAGGTGTTCAAACAGCTAACTGGATTAAGTATATGCAAGACACTAAAGGTTTTACAAACTTTAGCGATGGATCAAGAATAGCTGCACACTTAGTTAAAGATATGCACTACAACTCTCAATACTTATACTCTACTGTCCTTGCTATTGATCACCATTATACTTATATTATATGGGTAGGTAAACCTGACGTGTGGGTAAGTTGTTGGAATCAATACACCGATGAATGTGTATTTGTGTCAACACCTGATAAAATAATTCAAAAATGGTCGAGTCCAAATCATGGTTATGATTATACAGACTGGAAATCGAAACATAATACAAACAAAGTTAGATAATATATATATGACAGACAGACAAATAGAACAAATGGCAATACGTGTAGCAGACATAGTTATACAAGCTCTAGAAGACAAGCAGCAAGAGTGGGACAAAGCTCTCGTTGCTGATCTTCACGAGCAAAATACTGAGCAACAATTACTAGCACAATTAGCTGCGTTTATGACTCAGCTAGACTTTGCACTTAGCAATGAAGATTACGCTAAATGTGCAGAATTACAAAAACAAATAATAAAAATAGAAAACCAATTAAATAAATATAAATGATAAAACCAATGCTCGCATATAAAGTTGACGCAAAGCCGATCGACTGGACTAAAAAAGTCTATATGCAACCAAAACTAGACGGCGTACGCTGTGTAATCCAACTTAATGACAAAGGCGAAGTATATGCATACTCTCGTACAGGTAAACCGTGGCTCAACATTGAGCATATACTACAAAATCTTAAACCTTTGTTCAATGAAAACGAAGATGTTATACTCGACGGCGAGTTGTACAACCACGATCTACGTGACGACTTCGAAAAGATTATATCTCTTGTACGTAAACAAAAACCTACAGCAGATGATAGAGCTGAATCTAAACAACTAGTACAGTTTCATTGTTATGACTATGCCAATGGCTCTGAAAACTATTCAACACGTATGAGAAACCTTGTAACTAGCGATATGTATTCTTATTGTGTTAAGTATGTGCCAAGCACACAGGTTAAAAGCGATAAAGAAGCTAAACTTATTCACGATTACAATACTATAGGTAGTGGTTATGAAGGCTCTATCTTACGTCTTGACGGTCCTTATCAGTGTAAACGTTCTTACAACTTGCAAAAGTTCAAAGACTTTCACGATGACGAAGCTACAATCATTGGCTATGAAGCAGGTAAAGGTAAACGCGAAGGCACACTAGGTAAATTCTTTATGATGGACAGCGAAGGCGTTAAGTTCGGTTGTCCTCCAGGCAAAGGCTTTACTTACAAAGATCTAGCTGATATACAAAACAACATTCATGACTACATCGGCAAAACAGCAACGTTCACGTATTTCGAACGTACTAAAGCTGGTAGTTACAGACATCCATTTTACAAATGCATTAGAAACTATGAGTAAACTAATATGGAAATTATATAATAACAACTTGATAAGCATAGAAGTTGCTAATCAGTTACTAGACGAACACTACAGATGAATATATTTTATTTAGATTCAGACCCTGTAAAAGCTGCACAGGTACAATACAATAAGCATGTGGTTAAAATGATCTTAGAATCAGCCCAGATGCTTTGTACCGCGCATCATTGTTATGGTAGTTCAGAACAAAAAGCCAATGTACCTTATAAACAAGCACATTTAAATCACCCTTCAACAATATGGGCTAGGCGTTCAAGAACAACTTATATGTGGTTATATGACCATATGATTGCTCTTGGTAAAGAATATACAAAAAGATATGGTAAAGAGCATCTTACTATTACTAAATGTAGAGGTTTTTTATCTGTACCGCCTACACATATACAAGGTAATGAATGGGTTGAACCACCACAATGTATGCCTGACCAGTACAAAGTGCCAGGTTGCAGTATAACTGCGTATTGGAATTACTATGAACAAGAAAAGCATACAGTAGCAGCAAAAGACGAACCATTAATATTTAGACCAAATGAGAAGAAAATTATACAAACATTTAGTTGATACAGACGTTTTCAACACAAGAACCAAAATTAAAAATTTTGTTAAACCAAGGGTGACAAAAGCTAATAAGAATAAAAGAGTAACAGGCTAATGTCACAACGTAAAATAGAATATTTAAATGACAATAGGATTATATATAGGCGTAGTCCTATTAATGATGATCCTACTTATAGTACTGAGCATTTCGATTACTACGAAGATGGTACACATGAGCATTATCATTTATTTAATAGTAAATCTAAAATAACGTCTTATAAGTCATTAGTTTGGCATTGCTTAGTATTATGTTATTTAAACAGATATGATGCAGATATGCATGCTAAAATTGTTAGATTTATATGCAATATAAACAATGGTTTTATTACATTCAAAATAGATGAAGGCAGTATAACTAATGTTATTGAAAGTACATACAGAGGAGGTATATATGCTCCACGTAATAAACAACGTAAAATAATATTTAAAGATTATTGTAAACTTGATTTTAAACAAAAAATGCAAATTGTAGGACAACTATTAGGTAGATCATCTCAAGTAGATGAAGAAGTTATATATCAGTGTATGTTAGATTTAAACGATATGAGTAAAAAAATAACATGGAGTAAAGTAGCTGAATTACTTGATTGCTCTACAAGAACAGTACTAAGAAATATAAATAAAGAATTAAAACATGAAAAAAACTTTTTAAATGAAAAAATATAATATTAAAAACTATATAAGGTACAAAGAAGAAATTAAAGCATGTATGCCTGAAGACAAACCTTATGATCAGTATACTAGAAAAAATCTTATAATTAAATTTTTACCTTTAGTAGAAACAATGTGTAGAAAATTTTCAACTACACAACAAGCTTCAGGTGTTTTAACAATAAATGATTTAATACAAATAGGAAGTATTGGTTTAGTTAAAGCAGTAGATAGACTTGATTGGTCTATGTTAGAAGATTCAGAAGATATAGAAAAGACATTAAAAAGCTTTTTTAGCAAAAGAATTAAAGGTTCGATCAGAAGACAAATAGATAGATTAAGAGGTAATATAAGAATACCTGAACATAAACTAAATGAAATGAGAAAAGGCAAAGATAAAAAAGTTGTAGCTATGTTTTTTAATAGTATATTTCTTTCTATTGATGCTCAAGTAGATGATGAGGATGTTTTTAATCAAATCCCTGACAAGTCAGAGCCTTATAATATTCAACTAATGAATATTTATTTAAAAAGTTTAATGAGTAAATATTTAAATGAAAAAGAATTTGAAATATTAAGAATGTCTTATGGTTTAGACTGTGATAAACATTCTGCTAAAGAAATAGCTAAAAAACTAAATATACAAGGTTCTGGTAATTACGTAAGAGTATCAGAATTAAAAAAACAAGCAGTAGATAAATTAATTGACAATGTTGATCACTCGCAAGTACTTGATTACCTGTAAATTAATATCAATATATGTGATTATAATAATAAGCAATTTAACTAAGAACGAATGAACATAAACGAAAAATTAGCGACAATCCAAACAAAGTTTAAATCGAAAAAGAGTAGATTTAACTCCTTCGGCAAGTATAACTTCAGATCAGCCGAAGACATTCTAGAAGCAACAAAACCCTTTCTCTTAGAGTTAGGAGTATCAGTAACAATTAACGAGAGTCTTGAAGAAATAGCAGGTCTACCTATTATGAAATCAATAGCTAGCCTACATGACGGAAAAGACTATATGCAAGCAACTGCAATAGTTGGTGTAGACTTAAATCAAAAAGGTATGAATACGCCTCAGCAATTTGGTTCTGCATCTTCATATGCTAAAAAATACGCATTAGGTAATTTGTTTCTGATAGACGACACAGCTGACAGTGACGCGACAAATGATCACGGCAAAAAGAAATTTGTGCCAAAAACTAAATCTCAAATAACAGCTGAACAATTAGCAAAAGCTAAAGATTATATTAAAGCTGGAGGTAAATTAAATGCTATTAAAGCAAAGTATGCTCTGTCTAAAGAAGCAGAGCAAGAACTAACAACACTGTAGTATGAACAAAGACGAGGTTTTAAAAGCCTTAGAAGATGACAATAATTATTATGGAGACTTTGGTAAAAAGTATCTTAGTAATTCCGACATCTCTACGCTATTGACAAACCCTTTAGCATTAGGAAAGCAGCAAGCACCAAGACCTGCGTTTCTAGTTGGTGGATATTTTCATACAGCTATACTTGAGCCAGACAAGCTTAAGAAGTTTAAGATAATAGAAGCTACAACTAGAAATACTAAAGCATATAAAGAGATATCTGGTGGTGAGTTATGTTTGTTACAACACGAAGTAGATCAAATAGAGTTAATGACAGAAAAGATGCTAGGCAACGAAGTATGTAAAGACTTAATAAGATCAGGCAACGTAGAGTACGAACGACCAGGTATTACAGAACTTGAAGGTCAAATGTGGAAAGGTAAAGCTGATATTGTAAACCACGATGAAAAGCTGATTATTGATTTAAAAACAACAGCAGACATTACAAAGTTTAAGTATTCAGCATCTAAGTACAACTATGATAGTCAAGCTTATATTTACAGTAAACTATTTGGTTATGAAATGTTATTTATTGCGATAGATAAAAACACACATCAAATAGGTATCTTCGATTGCTCACCAGAGTTTTATGCTCGAGGCGAAGATAAAGTACAAAGAGCAGTACAAGCTTATGAATTATTTTATAAGTCTAAGGATTTTGATCCTAAACAATATTTTTTAACTAAAACCCTTTAAACCATGGCAAGAACAAGAAAAAAAATCTGTACAGTATCAGGAATTAACACAAGTGTAAATAACTTTTATACAGGACAGAACCATGTAAAAGCAGTAGATAACTTAAGAAGAACTACTGGTGCTACTAAAAAACAATTAACAAGAATGTTTAATCAAGTAAACGCATACTAATATGGCAAGTATAATTAAAGCTAGTATTAATCTTAATGAAATACCTAAAGATAAAATAATCATAGGTAAAAAAGGTAAATACTTACCAATTACGATTACATTAAACGACGAGGTTGATCAGTTCGGTAACCAAGGTCCAGTAATTGTAGATCAAACAAAAGAGGAAAGAGAAGCTAAAGTAGCTAAGACTTACCTAGGTAATGTTAAAGTGGTGTGGACTAACGGAGATAACGTATCTGCAGCACCTAGACAAGACCAACCAGAACAAACAAAACAAGTACAAATGGCTCAGCCGTCGAGCGCTGCACCAGAAGATGATTTACCATTTTAATTAAATTAAATAACTAAATGCAGGACAGAGAGATCAATGGATTCTTGATTGATGAGTTCAATCAATATGGCCTAGAAGAGAAAACGCAGGGTATATGCCCTTTGTGTTCTCACGATAGGAAACCCAAAAATCAAAAGGCAAAATGCGCGTCTTATGATTGGGAACGTGGTCTCGGTACTTGTCACAATTGTAATACAACTTTTCAACTCCATACGTATCAACGTAAAGGAGCTAGCGAGAAAGCTTATATAAGGCCTGAAGCTGTTTCTCTTAAAGAGCCTAGCTCCAAGGTAGTTGAATGGTTTAAAACAAGAAGTATATCTCAGCAAACCCTTACTGAATGTAAAGTTAGTGAGGGCTCTGAGTATATGCCACAGACCGGCAAAGCCGAGAACACTATAAAGTTCAATTATTTCATGGGTGATCAACTTATTAATATTAAGTATCGCGATGGTAGAAAGAACTTTAAATTATATAAGGGTGCTGAAAAAGTATTCTATAATATAAATAGTATAGTAGGTTATGACAATTGCGTTATAACTGAAGGAGAAATGGACGTGTTAGCGTTACACGAAGCTGGTATTAAAAATGCAATATCAGTTCCTAATGGCGCCACGTTGAATAGTAATAATTTAGATTATCTTGATAACTGTATAGATTACTTTGAAGACAAAGAAAAAATAATACTAGCAGTTGATTCAGATGAAGCAGGACAAGCATTACAATCAGAATTAGTCCGTAGACTTGGAGCTGAAGTTTGTTACCTTGCGTCTTTTGATGACTGTAAAGATGCTAATGAATATCTAATAACACATGGCAAAGAAAAATTATCAGAACGTATACAACAAGCTAGACCAGTACCGCTTGAAAACGTTACAACATTTAAAGATATTGAAGATGAAGTCACAGACTTTGTTCGTAATGGCTTTAAAAAAGGTTATCAAGTTGGTCTTAACAATTTTGACGAAATATTTAGCACGTACACCGGTCAGTTTATTACTGTTACTGGCATACCTAGTAGCGGTAAGTCTGATTTTGTTGACCAAATGGTTGTAGGTTATAATAATAACTATGGCTGGAAAACAGCTTTTGCATCACCTGAAAATGCTCCTACATATTTACATGCGCATAAATTAATGCGTAAGACTTGGCAAGGTATGCCATCGTCTAAAGATATACACGGAGACAAGTGGAATCAAGTTGCAGGGCATGTGAATGATAATTATTTTTTCATAGATATGGAACGTTATACGTTAGAGTCTGTACTACGCAAAGGTGCGGAGCTTGTAAAACGTAAAGGTATTAAATGCTTAGTCATTGATCCTTTTAATAAAGTTAGAGATGTTGATTGTAAAACAGAAGATGTTAATCGTTATACAATGGAATATCTAACTAAAATAGAAACGTTTGCTAAGAAGTATGATGTACTTGTTTTTGTAGTTGCGCATCCAACAAAGATGTATAAAGACAAAGACGGTAAAATGGAAGAGCCAACAATGTATAATATAAAAGGTGGTGGTGAATGGTATGATGCTAGTTATCACGGTATATTAGTTCACAGGAACTATGAAGAAAAAACCGTTAAAGCAAAAATACTAAAAGTTAAGTTTCAAAACTTAGGTGAAAACGGAGCTGAAGCTCATTTCACTTGGGAACCAAGATCAGGTTGTTTTGTACCACACTCACCTCTAGTAAATGATAACGAGGCTATGCCTTGGGAATAAATGGCTAGAAAAAGAATAGATATGGGTTATCATATGGCTAATACTCAAGAAAGAAAAGCTATGCAATGGTGTATAAATAACGGAATTAAAATATCTCCATGCGCACATAGCACGATCGAATGGTACATAGACATAGAGATAAACGGAAAAATAAACAGATCACCTTACCTATATAAAAAAGTACAAATATGGGAAGAGATATTTAAATTTTATAAATATTATTATAACAAATATGAAAAATAGTTATGACAATGCTAACGAAGCATACGAAGCTTTACTTAACGAATCTATTACCAATGGTGTAGACTTTGATAATACTAAAGCTATATTTAATTGTGGTTTCTATATTGAAAATCCATTAGACAACCATATTACAAATAAAGAACGTAATTGGAGTTTAGAATATGCTGAAGCTGAATGGCAGTGGTATTTATCAGGTGATCCTAGTATTGATAAACTAGGAGAACTGTATGGTAAAATACCACCTATATGGGAACGTATGGCTGATAGTAATAGAAAAGTTAATTCTAACTATGGTTATCAGTGGCAACGTAATTGCCAAATAGATTATGTAATTGCTAAGCTTAGACAAAACCCTAAAACAAGACACGCTGCAATAAGCATATATGATTGTAAAGAGTTTGATAAATATAAGAAAGATACTCCTTGTACTTATGCAGTCCAGTTTACAATACTAAATGACAAGTTAAACATGTCTGTTTATATGCGTTCTAATGACATCTGGTACGGTTTCTGTAATGATCAGTATCAATTCTCATCATTACAAAAAATGATTGCAGAGAGATTAAGTTTAGAAATAGGTTGGTATTATCACCATGCGCATAATATGCACCTATATAACAATAAATTATAAATTATGTATTATATATACCACATACCAGGTAAAAAGATTGGTGTTACACGTAATCTTAAGAACAGAGTTACGTTAATACAGGGTTACAACCCAGGCGAATATGAAGTTCTTGACAAGTCAGAAGATATAGATTATATCTCTGATAAGGAAATAGAACTTCAAAAGTCTTACGGCTATAAGGTCGATAGAAAATTATATAAAAACTTAAATAAAAAATACCCTATGAAAATAAACGTAACAGAACAAACTACTACGTTTCCTTTTCCGATTAATAAGTTGAAAGGTCAATTACTTGATAACTTAGGAATGCAATGGGAGACAGAACACGGACTTTTTATATTAGAAATAGATTCAGTTCGTTGGATTATGCAAAACGTAAGTACTTCCATGTATAACAATAGGAGATCATACATATACAATAAAGCTTTTGCTAATTATTTTAAACAACCACAACTCAATCATGATGAAGAGTTTGTGGTTAAAAAGACTAGAACACTATCTATGTTTGAAGATATTAGAGAGTGGGCTTTAACAAGAGGTTTATACCAACAAGGCAATTCACATACACAATATGTTAAACTACAAGAAGAAGCTGGTGAACTTGCTAAAGCTTTATTAAAGAAAGATAAACCTGAAATCATAGACGCAATAGGTGATATGGTTGTAGTGCTTACAAACTTAGCTCATCTTGAAGGTTATACAATTGAGCAGTGTATTAAATCTGCTTATGATGTAATTAACAAACGCACAGGTAAAATGATTAACGGAACATTTGTAAAAGATGCAGATTAAAACACAAGACAAGATAGTACAAAATGTACTAAGGAAGATGGACGAACGTAGCTTAATAGGTCAAAAGAAATACGGAGCTACAATGATGCAAGAAATCGAAGGTCAAAAGAAAGATCTTAATAGATTTATTGTTGATGTGCAAGAAGAACTAATGGATGCTATATTGTATCTTGAATCAGCTAGACATTGTTTGCGTGATGAGATAGAAGAAGCTATGTTAAATCGTATGAACGTTATCGGTCAAAACGGTAATGATGGATTACATTACAAAGATATAGAAGTTAATGAGGAAGAAATCTTTTAAAAGAAAAAAAGGTCCAGTACAATCAAAGAAAATAACCTATGATGGTATTAAGTTTGCATCAGGTTTAGAAAGATATATGTACATGGCTCTCAAAAAAGCTAAAATTAAAGCAGCTTATGAAGGTCAAACATTCGAGCTAATACCATCATTTGAGTTTGAAATGCAGTCAATAGAAAGACAAAGTAATGGTAAAGGCGAGTATAAAAATAGAGGTAATAAAAAAATACTTAATATAAAATACACGCCAGACTTTATAGGTAAAAACTTTATAATTGAAACTAAAGGTAGAGCTAATGAGTCTTTTCCAATACGCTGGAAATTATTTAAAAAACTATTGACAGAAAAATTTGATCCAACATGGACATTATATAAACCACAAAATCAAAAAGAATGCGACGAAACAATAAGGTTAATCCTGCTCAAGCAAAGCACTTAGCAAGATGTAAATATAGAGAACGTCAAATAGACAAATGGTGGAAGTGGAGCTGGGAAATGAGAAACAAAATTAAATACAAAGAATTAGTAGAACAACAAAACAAGTATAATATAAAAGTATATGGATAAAAAAATAATAAAAAACAACTGGACATTAAGTTTAGGTTTTTACCCAGGTATAGTATTTGGCATAAGAACATACGATGAACCAGAGCAGACAACATATGTCTTTTATATACCTTTTGTTGATTTAGCTCTAGAAATATACAACAATGATGAGTAATATACCTAAAGACAAACTTTTACATTTTTTTTACGGAACAATATTAAGTTTTATATTTATTATGGTTTTTGGAATAAAAGGATTGTGGCTTGTAGTTTTTATTGCCGCGTCTAAAGAATTAATATACGATTGGTATATGAAAAAAGGTACTCCTGAGTTTATGGACTTTGTGTTTACATGCATACCAGTTATAATCTTTTTAATATTAGAATACAATGGGACTATTTGATAATAGAATACCGTATAAGCCTTTTGAGTATCCTGAGTACTATACAGAAGGTTGGTTAAAACAAGCTCAGGCGTTTTGGTTGCATACTGAAATACCTATGTCAGGTGATGTAAAAGACTGGAATGAAAAATTAACTAAAGAAGAAAAAAACCTAGTAGGAAATATATTACTAGGTTTTGCTCAGACTGAATGTGCTGTGTCAGATTATTGGACACAAAAAGTCGTTAGTTGGTTTCCTAAACATGAGATACAACAAATGGCTATGATGTTTGGTTCACAGGAAACAATTCACGCTGTAGCTTATAGTTATTTAAATGAAACTTTAAAGCTAGAAGATTATGAAGCTTTTTTACATGAGCCTGCTACTGCTGATAGATTTGATAATCTAGTCGCTTATGATGGCAAGTCTTCTGTAGGTATCGGAACCTCTCTTGCTATATTTTCGGCTTTTGCAGAGGGTGTTAGTTTATACTCTGCTTTTGCTGTGCTTTATTCATTTCAACTACGTAACTTACTCAAGGGTATAGGTCAACAAATGAAATGGTCGGTACGTGATGAAAGTTTACATAGTAAAATGGGTTGTCAGTTATTTAGACATATGTGTGAAGAAGACAATAGCTTATTAGATGCTTGCAAAGAAGATATTTATCTTGCCGCTAAGACTATGGTAGAACTAGAAGAAAAGTATATAGACAAGATGTTTGAAATGGGTGATATTGAAGGTATGAGATCATTTGACTTAAAACAATTTATAAGAAAAAGAGCTAATGATAAACTACAAGAACTTGGTTACACGGATAAAAGAAGATTATTTAACTATGACAAAGAAGCAGCGGCTAACTTGGATTGGTTCTTTCATCTTACTGGGGGTCATACCCACACTGATTTTTTCGCGGTTAGGCCAACTGACTATAGTAAAGCAAATGAAGGAGAAGACTTTGAAGATATTTGGTAATGAATAGAAAAAGAAGATGGAGGTATAGACTTATAAAGTTTTTAAGATATACCAATAAGTTAACCGCTTATCAAAAGTTTGCATCACGTATTGGTTATTTTGGTGCAGCTTTTTTAATAGCAGGACAATGGACTTTAGAACCTAAATTATTCATAATAGGTTTTATCTGTGTAATGATACAGACAGCGTCAAGAAAACAATGGAATTTAGTAGCTTTAAATTTAAATGGTTTAACAGCTTGGGTAACACACTTTTTAAAATGATATATATAATAGACAATTTTTTACCTAAAAATTTATTTAATGCTTTGCAAGATATAAATGAATTTAATGAAGTAAAAACACCAGGTAAATCTTTTTGGGTATCTACTTTGCCAAATGAGTTTGTAGAATATGTTACAAATAAAATAAGTAAAATAGAAGGAAAAAAAGTTGAAAATATATTATGTTTTTTAAGAGAAGCAAATGAAAATCAAGATAACGAATGGAGAATACATAATGATAGTATAATAGAAGGACAAAAACCTGATAGAGCTATAGTATTATATGTTGATTCTTTAGAAAATAGTTTAAACGGTACAGCGTTTTGGGAACATGAAAACTATGGAGAAACATATATAGAAAATAACACTGAAGAGTTTAACCGTATGCTAACAGAAGATTCTAATGACAAATCTAAATGGAAGTTAAAATCTATAGTTGGTTATAAACCTAATAGATTACTTTCTTATCCTTGTAATTACTTTCATAGTAAATATCCTAATAAATTTAAACAATCAAGAAAAGTTTTAGTAATGTTTTATAAAATTAAATAATATGCCAAAAAACAAATTAAAAGAAAAAGTAGAAGGTTTGACTAGAATAGTTAAACAGTTAGTGACAGAAATTCAACACAATGCTAATATGTCACAAGGAGTTTTAACCGCTCTTCAAATACACGTAGGTGAAAATGAGTGGAATAAAATAGTAGAAGAATTAAAAGACAGAGAAGTAAGAGCTAGCAAAGAACAAGAGAAAAAACTAGAATTATAATATGTGGAATAATGAATGGAAAAAAGGAAAAGACTATCCAAAGTGGGGAGACACCGAAGTCTATAAAAAAACTATTGCCGGGGGATATTTACTTGGCAACGAGTCTCCTAAGGAGGCCTATGAAAGGGTTTGCAAAACAGTCGCAACAAGGCTTGATAGACCTGAAATGGCAGACGTATTTTTTGAGTATATTTGGAACGGCTGGCTTTGTCTTGCTAGCCCAGTACTTTCCAATACTGGTACCGATCGTGGTTTGCCTATCAGCTGTTTTGGCATTGATGTTGCTGACTCTATAATAGATATAGGACAGAAAAATTTAGAGATGATGCTACTCGCTAAGCACGGCGGTGGAGTTGGTATCGGTATAAATCAAATTAGACCCGCTGGCGCTCAAATAAAAGGAAATGGAACAAGTGATGGTGTTGTGCCGTTTTGTAAAATATACGATTCAACAATCCTTGCTACTAATCAAGGATCTGTCAGACGAGGAGCTGCATCAGTTAATATTAATATTGAACACCCTGACTTTGAAGACTGGCTTGAAATCAGAGAACCTAAAGGTGATGTCAACAGACAGTCGCTTAACTTGCATCAATGCGCTGTCGTCGGTGATAAGTTTATGCGAAGACTTGAAAGTGGCGACAGTAAGGCAAGGTCCAAGTGGAGTAAACTTCTTCAAAAACGTAAAGCAACTGGAGAACCTTATATATTATTTAAAGGAAACACAAATAAAAATAATCCACCCGCGTACAAAGATAATGCATTAAAAGTACATATGACTAATATCTGTAGTGAAATAACATTACATACAGATGAAAATCATAGCTTTATATGTTGCTTGTCTAGCTTAAACCTAGCTAAATATGATGAGTGGAAAAATACTAATATAATACATGACTCGATATGGTTTCTTGACGGTGTGTTAGAAGAGTTTATACAAAAAGCTAAATACAGAAAAGGATTTGAAAACTCTGTAAGATCTGCCGAGAAAGGTAGAGCATTAGGTTTAGGTGTACTTGGATGGCATACGTACTTACAAGAAAGAGGTTTACCATTTGAAGGTCTATTAGCACAATATGAAACAAGAAAAATATTCAGTCAAATTAAAATTGAGTCTGAAAGAGCTAGCATGGCTCTTGCTGATGCTTATGGAGAACCTCTTTGGTGCGTTGGTACTGGTATGCGTAATACACATTTACGTGCTATTGCTCCCACTGTATCTAACAGCAAACTTAGCGGCAATGTCTCACCAGGCATTGAACCATGGGCTGCAAACGTATTTACTGAGCAAAGTGCGAAAGGTACTTTCATACGTAAAAACCCAACCTTGGAGAGTGTTCTTGAAGATGTTCACGCCAACAATAAAGAAACGTGGGAAAAAATCTTAGCAGATGGAGGATCTATACAGAACGTTGAAGAATTAAACGATGTTCTTGTAGGTGATCATGATATACCTGCTAAAGAAGTTTTTAAAACTTTTAAAGAAATCAACCAGTTAGAGTTGGTCAATCAAGCAGCTATTAGACAACAATACATAGATCAAAGTATGAGTTTAAATTTAGCATTTCCAAGTGAAGCTACACCTAAGTGGATTAATAAAGTTCATTTTACAGCATGGAAAAAAGGAATTAAAACTTTATACTATATGAGAACTGAATCTGTACTTCGTGGTGATATCGCCGCTACAGCTATGGATGAAGAATGTTTAAGTTGTGATGGCTAAAATCAAAAAAGGGGACCACGTAAGTGATCCCCTTCTTCGGTTACAGGAACTTTTGGGTATGGTACGCCCAGTGTTATTTTGTTCCTAACATTTCCATCTACGTCTAGCCGCTTTACCTCTTTCTCCAGTCCAACCTTTTGATCTTGCACAAAATGATTTTCTACGCTTAGCAGCTTTGCTACCAGGTTTTACATCACCTGTTACAGCTGTTTGTAATTTACTACCTGGATTTTTTCTTTTATATTCAGCAACTCCTTTTTTAGTCATTCCAGCACCTTCTTTAACAGTTCTAAAGTTTCTATTTTTACCTTTAGTTGTTTTTCTAGGTTCAGCTTTTTGAAAAGGAGTAGTCATCTTTGTAGGTGCGCCACATTCTTCACCAGTTTTAACATTTACCCAGTTTTCTTTTTCAAACCAGTCTTTTAATGTAGCTCCTTTTTTACGAGCACCTTTAATTTCTGATCTTTGTGATCTTTCTCTTTTTCCTGATCTACCAGCATACTCTTTAGCACTAACAACTTTTTTCTTTTGTTCAGCGCTCATGCTGTTTACTTTAGATTTAGGTAAACAAACTTTAGTTGTACCACCACCTTTTGTAGCATTTGCAGGTGAAGATTTTTTACAACTACCTTTAGCTCCAGGAGTTGTCCCTGCTACTCTTTCATAACCTTTCCAACAATTGAATGGTGATTTATTATTATATGGATGTGACATTATTTCTTTTTTGATTTTTCTCCCCAATTAGCAGCGCCTGCCTTTCTACATTGAACTAACTGACCTGACGCATAAGCACTTGGCCAAACTTTAACTCTTGATTTTACCTTGTGATAACAAGCATCTTTTTCACCTTTTTTTTTAAAGGTGATTGATGTGGTAATTTAAAACCTCTCATCTTTTCGTTATGAGCAATTCCTTCTTTATTACCTGTAGTTCCTGGACTGTTTATAGTTCTCATTTTAGCCCAACCACCTTGATGCATCATGTCAGATTCACAGTGATTTAAAGGAGATGGAAAGTCTTCGTCTATATTTCTTGCTTGTTCTGAAGTTAATATAACTTTACCACTCTTATCTTTTATAGGTTGATAAGAACTCTTTTTTGGAGGGTTTATTTTGTCATATAACTTACCGCCTTTTTTACCTAAAACATCTACAATTTCTTCTCTACTGTCAGTAGCCTCTGTAGTGTTACCAGTTCCTTTGTTGGCTCTGTCTAATTGTCTTTGTAATTTTTTTACTTTGCTCATTATTTTATTATTTTATATATTGTTTTACCAAACTCTTTTTCAGCGAGTAGTTTTCTGTTTCTATTTTTTTCTACGCTTTGATAACTTATATGCACCCAAGCAGGATTTTTATCATCACCAAATTCCCATATGATTTGATCAAAATTGCAGTGACTGCATATCCAATTAAACATCTCTGCGTTAGTTTTATGTCCATAGACATCATCAATATCCATTGCCATACCTTTGCAATGTTGAGAACTTGAAGCTCCTCCTAAAGCTTTATTTAATTCTTCAGATCTAAACATGCTAGTAATTTTTATTGGTCCACCAACCCATAATCTTAATGGTTCAAATATCTTTTCAGCTAGCATTTTCATGTTATTAGTTTGCTCTTCATTTGGTATATTGTCTATACCACATCTTTTGGCTGTGTTCGAATGTGTCGCTTCAGCAAAAGTAATATGATCGCTTATTTTCATAATTAGAATTTAAAGTTAATACCCGTCTTTATGACCTCTATCTTTCTATCCCAGTATTTTTGTATTGCTACTTCTGTAAATAATCCTATTTTTTTATTTAGCTTAATTCCAAACTGTCCACCAACAGAATAATCAACCCAATCATTTTTACCTATAAAAGATTCATACGAGTATTTGTTTTTATCTGAATCAGCAAATGTTTTGTGTATAGGTAACACTGATCCGTACGCGTGAAACCAAAAAGATTTACGGTAATGATAATAGTCAACACCGATAATACCCGATAAATTAACATATCCACCAGATATTAAATCTAATTGCTCTTCGTTATACTGATTAACCAATTGACCAAATATATTTTCTCTATAATCTAAATCAGAGTTAGAAATTAAAACTCCATTTTGATCATACCAAAAATAGTCGATACCTGTTTCACCTGTAGAAAAGTTTTCCCAAGAGTAAGGTACATCATTATGTCCATAGTAATCTCTACTTAAGTTCCACCATTGGTTTTCTTCTAAGTAAGACTGTATAGGATTTACACCATAAGCTTTTTGATAAGTTCTATATATCCCACCAATTGATAAACTAAACTTTCTACCTATAGGTAGTCTAAATCTAATATCAGCAGATTTATAATCTAAATCTACCAGTTCATTTTTTATTTCTTCTAGTTTTATTATATAATTATCAGATAAATAACGTAAAAATATTTTAGAGTTTTTAAAGTTAACACCTTGCTGTTCACCTTTAGACAATTCAAATAAATATTCTAATCCATTAGTATTACCTTCATTACTTTTTTGCCCTATGTTAGTTTCTGTGCCATCATAAAATCTATCTTTATCTTCATAATCAAAGAAAGCTAGTTTTCTTAAACCAAAAGTATAAGTTGCATCATTAGGTATTCTAGGTGTAGTTTCCTCCAGCATGTTACTTTGTGTAACGTAAAAAGATTTCATAGGTTGTATAGCATTGTTTTGATCATAGCTACCATACAAAGTGCTATACTTAAATATTTTTTTAAAAACTTGGCTATTAGCGTTTAAACTAAACAGTATAGCTAGTAGTAGTATTTTTTTCATATTAAAATTTGTTTTGCAATAATTCGTCTATGTTTTTTTGTAATTGCTTAACAGTGTCTTCTGGTAAAGTTAATGACATACCGCCATGCACTCTAAGTATTTCGTCACCATTATTATATAATATGATTGTTGGTAAATATTCTATTTTTTCATCAGCAAAAAACTTTTTGTATTCACTCATGAATATAGTATGTGTGTTAAATTGTTTAAATTTTCTTAACGATATCTGTTTATCAACTAAAAATTCAGCACTAAACTGCACTACGCTTATGTCGTCTTTGAATTGTCCAAATGTTAATGTTGTAAAAAGTAAAGCTATAATTAATTTCATTAGTTTTTAATTTTATATAATCTTTCATCTAGTGTTTTAAGCATAGCTTTTATTTCTTCAACATCTTTTTCTATATTATCTACTTGCTCTATAACTTTTTCAACATTAGATCTTATTAATTCATCTTTGTATTTAAACTCTACGCTAGATATTTCAGGCTCAGGCATTTCCATAGCGATAGCTATGTCTGCTTTTAAAGTAAAATAAGTTGTAGCTAAGGCTATAGTAAACCCTACTATTGTGCCTATAGTTTTAAGATCAAGTGTTACTTTAGTTTGTTCGCCAATTTCTTGTGCCATTTTATTTGTATTTTTTAAACATTAATTTATAAAGCAATTTGTTCCAGGTTGATTGTAATTTGTCAATTATTTTTTTCACTTATTATTTGTTTTTTCTTGTAGTTCAATTATTTTTTTAACTCTAGCTTCTTCGTATTTTAAATCTTTTATTTGCTGTTTAGTTAGCCCTAATTTCAACAACATTTCTTTTTGCTGTTTAGTATTAGTTTCTTTTTTCATAACAGTTACTTTTTCTTTAAGTATCATTTGAGGTGTCATTTCAACTTTATCATCTACACCATAGTAGGGTAATCCTACATCCCATGTTGACCAACCTAAAGCCATAGCTACTTTTTGCCAGTTTTGAGAACTGTTGCTTGTAATAGCTCTAATATTATTTATTTTTTGTATAGCTCTATCAAGAGGTATATTTGTTAAACCAGATATAACTTGTGCTCCAGCTAAATATGCTGGATTATCTAAATCAAAACCTTTATTTTTTATATTTTCTCTTTCCCATGTAACTGTATTAGCTCCAGATCTTAGTTTTCTAAACTTAGAATCTATTGGTGGAGAGAAATCAAATAAATCATATACTGCTTTTACAAACTTAGGTGATTCTTTATCATTTTCATTTGCTATAGTTAATAAAGAATTTTTAAGTGCTGATACAGCAGCTCCTTGTATACCAAGACCTCTTAGTAACGAATCAGCCATACCATTTGCTATTCTACCTGTTTTATCTTCTTTTTCTTCTTCTTCATCTTCATTGAATGCTATAGAAAATAACGCGTTTTGTAATGCATTAAAAGCTATATTCTGTATAGCAGCATAGTAAACTATTTTAGATACATTACTTTTCCAATCACCTCTTTTGTTTATAAGATCTTGGCTAGATCTTTTTATTATACGAGCATACTGCATTGGCGTGTTAGCGAAAGCTAATATTACACGACCAGCACCTGATGCTTGTTGTTGTGATATTTTACTTGGATTACTTGATTGCTGATTTTCTTCTGCGATAGCGTAGAAATCATCAAATGCTCTTTTCTCTGCTTCTTTAACGTCCATACCATCTTTAACGTAAGCGTCTAATTGATTTCTATAAAAAGTAGCACCACCAGAAGCAATAGCAAAACTATCTGCTATTCTTGTAAATATAAAACCTTTATTAAGTAAATAACTTATAGCAGCTTTAGGTTTGTTAGAAGCTTCAGCTACAGCGTCTGCTATTTCAGATTCACTAACATTTATTTTTAAACCATTACGTCTTTCAACTAAATAAGGAGAGTTCATTAATGTTTTAAAATCTTTCCAAAATTGTGGTTGATTAGCAAAAGCTTTACCTGCTTTATATATATTATTATTACCGAAATTTATAAAGTTTACAGATGATAACGTTTGTAGTACTGCAGATCTTGTGTTTAAGAACATAACAGCGCCAACAGAGTTGTTTAACCAGTCTAATACATTGTTAACTACTCTAGAACCTCCTATTGGTCTATTAGAACCTGATTTCATTCTAGCCAACTGATCACGTAAAGCTTCTACATAATTAGGACCATAAGCAGCTTCTAACTTATTCATATTTTTATCAGAAAATATAATATCAACATTTTCTTGCCACTCTTGCAAATAAGCTTTTCTGTTTACTTTATTTATTTCATTTAGTATATCAGAAGTAATTGTACCACCTAACCAGTTTTTACCAGGTTTAGGATATGGTTTACCTTTTTGTATTTTAATTAATTCATCAACAAACGTGTTTAGTTCTGCATTGTTATCTACAAAATCATTTAATTCTTTTATATCACGTTTAGATAAACCAGGTATTTCCATGTTTTGTCTTGTCCATGCAGCAACTCTTGAAGCTTGACTAAAAGTAAATCCACCAATACCAGTTTGTTTAGATAAAGATTTAGGTAGCGTTTTTAAATTACTTTTAAGAGCTTTAAAATCATTAGCAGCAGTTATCTTAGTTTTAGTTACAGCAAGTTCTGCTCTGTTATATGGGTCTAACAAATTAGTTTTATAAAATGCCATTTGAGCATCACCAACTTTACCTTTACCTAATGTTTTATAAAGCAAGCCTGTAAAGTCTTCAGCTGATGGAGTATTAAAGAAAGTAAATTTACCTTTGTTAGCTCCAACTGTTTTAGCTCTAGCCGCAGAGTACTCTTTGTAAGATTCTATACCTGTAGAACTTTCTAATATATCATTAAATATTTTATCAAAAGTTATTTTTTTACTTGACTTAGCTATTTGAACAACTGAGTTTACATCTATTTGGCTTAAAACTTCTTGAACAGCTTGTACGTTTTTATAAGCATCATCTGCAAAATAAAAATCATTATATCCTTCAGCTGCTTTACCAGCAACCCAATTACCTTTAGCACCAGGTGTTCCGTTTTCTAAACCTGTTATATTAGCTAATGGTATATTTAAACCAATACCATCTAAAAACTTTTTAATACCTTCAGCTGCTATTTGTGGTCTAGCTGTTAAAACAAATATATCTTTACTTCCAAATTTATCTTGACGTTTTAAAGCAAGATCAGCTAAAGGTCCTTTTTTAGCATTTACTACGTTGTCAAAATTAGAGAAATCAAATGTTGCTCCTTCAGCTTCTAACTCACTAGCTTGTTCCGCGAACTTAGCAGCAGTTATTTCTATTGTAGTTCCATCTGGATTATTTACTATAACCTTTTCTTTTGTCTTAGCTAACGTATCGTCAAAATCAAAAACACTAATACCTTTTTTAGGTGTGTCTAGTTTTCTACCTACAGAAGCAGCTTTGTCATAAACACCTAGCATTGTTAACTGATCAGCCACAGTCATTTCATTATTAACTTTATCACCAAATTTAATAGTATTCTTTTTACTAGCTTTAAATTCTAAATCAGCTATAGGTTCATAAGCTTTAATTCTAGCTTGAGTTGTTTTTCCATCTAAATTATCAGTAATTTGTTCTGATATTAAAGCGTTTTGAGCGTATATTATGTTAGGGTTTTTTTCGCTTGCTTTATTTGTAACACCTACGTTCATTATATCAGCAAAAGTTTTACCTGTTTTGAAATCTTTTATAGTATTTAGATTTATACCAGATGCAGCAAATCTTCTTATACCAGCGTTTGGCGTTAATATGCTTACTCCCTCAGGTAACGTAGCATCTAATTTAGCTCTATCTATTTTTACATCGTCAGCTTTAGATAATTTAACTTGAATATAATTTTGTTTTATAAAAGGAAATATTTGTTTTACTTGACCATTTTTAATAGCCCATATTATACTAGCGCCAACAACTGAAGCTGGAGGACTATGTTCTTCTCTCCACTTATATTTTCCTTTTGTTTGGTTGTTTTTGCCTTCTTTAGCGTATTGAGGATTTGTAGACTCTCCTACAAACTTTGCTGATATTTTAACCAAACCAGTAGTAGCTTGATAACCAGAGCTTATAAATAAAGCCGCAAGCTCAATTGGCATGCCGTTTTTTACAGCTGTTTCGAGTTCTAAAGCCACAGACTCTAGCGCGTCAATATTTATATCACTTTGAATATTAGCTTTACTTGTACCAGCTGTATTAGCGTTTACACGTTTAGGTTTTTTACCGCTTTTAATATCATTTGCTTTAACTTGTGCTAAAGCTTTTTCATAAGCTGGATCTTTTGTTCCAAAATATAAACTACCTTTTGCAGGTTCATCAATATAAACATCATCTACTTTTTTTCTACCAAAATTAGAAAATTTAGAATTTAAAAAAGCTTCTTCAGATATTTTATAATCTTTTAGAGCTTCTTGCATCGCTTCTTGTTTTTCTATTTTATTTTCAAAAGTAACACCAACTTTGTTTTCTAAGCTAGGGTCAATAATTTTCATTGCTTTATTGATGTCTCTAGCTTGACTTATTTCTTCTAATTGCTCTTTACCTTTATTAGTGTCAACTGTTATTTCTTTTTTCTTACTAAACTTAACACCTTGTTGTAATCGCTTTGCTTGTGAAGGTTGAGCAATTTCTATTATACGATTTCTGATAGCTAAATTTAATAAACCTCTAATAGTTTGGCCTACACGATCTCTATATATAGGTTTGACTGGTTTTTCTCTAATAAGGTCCATGTAATCTTTTAAAGTACCAGTTAACTTACCATCAGTATATAAAGCATCTTTAACGTTTTTAGGTACAAATGTACCTTTACCAAAATCGTCTCTTAATTTAGGTAAACGAGCATAATCATCTTTAGCATTTTTAAGTAAAAGTTGTTTAGCTTTAGTTAAACCTTCTGCGTCTTTTTTAGAGTAGTTTCTTCTTTTATCTACAATAGTTTCAGGATTAATACCTAGTTCTTCTGCATATATATCAGCAACTTCTTTAGGTATATTTCTAGTTTCTGAAAACTTAACGTCTTTACCTTTAAAAATTTTAGTTATAGCTTCGTCAATTTTATTTTCTATGTCTTTGTCAAAAGCTTTAGTTTCACTAGGTTTTTTAACTTTTCTACTAACAACTTCTGGTTGTTTAGTTTCTTCAGCCACAACTGCTTTTGCTTCTGTTACATCTGTAGTAAACTCTTTTCCTAAAACTCTTTGTGAAGCTTCTATTGCTCTAGCAGGTAGAAATTTATTTATATAAGCAGCTAATGGTACGTTTGATTCAGGTTTATACTCTGCTATCAAATCAATAATACCTCTTTTACCTGTATTAATTTCATCAGTCAATAGTTGTCTATCAAAATTAGGTGCTTCACTTCTTTTTTCTACTATTCTACTAACTATAGGGTCAAATTGTTCTATTATTTCAAACGCACCATCTTTACCTTTAGCGTCATATATTTCTTGCACTTTAATAGAAGCTTGTTCTCCTTGTGGGGATTTACTTTGTTTAGTAACTATAGTTTCTATTTCAGTTTTAGCATTATCTATAAGTTTACCTTTAGCTCCTTCTGTAGCTACTTCTAATTGACTTTTAGTTAAACCTTCACCTTTTTGTACAGATTTATTATAATCTCTTATAAAGTTTAACACATCTTTACCAGTGTTAAATCTTATGTTTATATTATTTAAACCAAAGAATTTTTTTATAGCATTACCTATTTTGGTAAGCGTGCTTTCATTAATTGTAATTTCTCCATTAGTTAAACCTTCGCTAGCTAATGTCATTACTTCTTCCATTACATCAGCTTCACTTATATTAGGATCTTTTACATACTGATCTAATCTAGCTTCAAAGTCTCCACCTAGATTAACACCGTCACCTCTTAACTCATTTAAAAGTGATTTACCTAAGGCTATAGTAGTTTCTGGATTACCTTTTGTTGTTTTACTTAACACAGCGTGTAACACCTCATGTTGACTAGTTGTAACAACGTTGTCTGCAGCCGCTTCCTCTTTGTTTATAATTATTTGAGTATCAATACCGCCTTGATCGTTTGGTATTTCAACTATAGTTCCATAATCTGTAGAATTTTTTATATCTACTTTACCTCCTTGATTTTTAAGAGTTTCTATAGCACCTGCTGTATCTTCTGTTGTATCAAAAGATTCTATACCAACATCTAGTTGACTAGCAATAACTTCAGATCCTTTTTCTATTACCTTAGTTTTATCTTCTTGAACTATATCTTGAAGTTGTTGATTTATTTCATTAATTTCTTGACTTTGAGTTTGTGTCATTGCAGAATCAAGATCTTTAATTTCGTTAGTTAGCTCTTGTTTTTTAAGAAGTAAATTAACTACATCAACTTGCGATTCATTAGAAAGGTTTAAAGGTTTTATTTGATTTACAAGTCCTGCAACCTTTATATTTCTTTCTTTTATTTCATTAGCTTTTTCTACTGTTACATCACCGTTTGAAATTTCTATATCAAGTTCTTTGTTTAAAGCAGAATCTAAACTTATTCCTTGTCTAGCCGCTTCTATTTGTTGAATATTCACATCTCCATCAACTAATTGCACAACATTGTCAACTCCTGCTTCTTTTACAAAATCTTTTTGTTTTTTTGTTTTTACAGCACTCTGATACATATTAGAAGTCGTAGTTGCTCCAGATATTCCGCCACCACTTACAGTTCCAATAATAATTGAATCATATATTTCTAATAAAGCTTTGTTAAAATCTTCTGGTTTTCTTCCAAGAACAGCATTAGAAAGTTTTTCTAATCCGGTTTGTACACCTTCTGTAATACCTTCACCTCCACTATCTTTTATAAAAGTTAAAAAATAAGTTTTTAAACTACTGTCTATAACTTCTTTGCTTCGGCCTGATAAACTACTAAAAAGTTTTTTACCCATAGCGCCACTAAATCTTTCAAGTTGACTATTAACTAAACCATTAAAAGTATGGTGTGCTAAATTTTTATAACTTATTTCACCATCACGTATTCTTTGCTCTAAAGCTTCTTTTTTAGATTCATAATCAGGGTCTGATTTATCAAGCTCACTTAGTTCTATATATGCTTTCGATGCATCAGTATTATCAGCATGTTCTCCACCGGCCGCAACAGAAGCACCTATAGCCATTAATCCACCTGATCCAGTACTAGCTATAGCCATGTAAGGTAGACTTTTTATAGCTTCTGAAGTAGTTCTACCAAGAGTACTAAAAGCTAGCCCCCAATTACCACTAGTTATAGCAGAATCAAAACTTTCAGTTATACTTCTTTCATAATTAAACATCTGCTCGTTAATACTTTCAGACATAGAATCAAGTTCTGTAGCTACATCAACAGCTAAAGCTGGAATATCAGGCGTATCAACACCTGTTAATTCTAACACATCAAATGCACTTTTTAATTTACCAAATTGATTACTTATTAAAAGCTCAGTAACTCCACCGCTTAATAGTTTAGAAATTTGTTTAGCTTCTTCATCAGCATCTCCAGCATATTTTTTTTCTATTTCTTTAAGTTTTTCAGGAAATAAAGTTTTGGCTATAATTTTATCTGTAAAACTAGCAGATCTTATTGCGCCTGAAGTAATATCAGCTACAGTAGCACCAAAACCTAACACAGTGTCTAACGCTTTTTTTGAAAAAGGAACAGATTGTGCTAAAATGTCTAATCTTGTTTTCTCGTATTTAGGTTGTATTTTTTTTAATTCTGATATTTTTTTGTTTAAAGCTTCTTTTTCTTTTTTAGATAATTCATCACTAAGAGAAGCTTGTGTTAAAGTATTTATTTTAGAACTTAAATCTTCCGATAAATTCGCTACATCAAAATTAATATCTTGACTAATTCCTGCTTTTTCAATTGATTTTAATTCTTCTTCATTAAAATTGTAAGCGTTTAATTTTTCTTCTTCTTCATTATATAGTTCACTTCTATATAAATCATTAGCAGCATTAGTTATTCTTATATCTGTGTTTATATTTTTTTTAAGATCTCTTAAATAACCTCTATCTTTGCTTCTTATAGCATTTATTAAATCTTCTTTTTCAGGTATATCACTATAACCAGCTTTTTTAGCTACATTTATCAGTCTGTCAGCTTCGTTAGTAACTTCAACTAAATCTGAATATTTAAATGAAGGCATTGGGACATCATCTAAGATCTCTGAAGAACCTATTGCAGTTTCAGCTATTTCAGGTTTACTACTAATTACAACTTCAGGAAGAGTTTCTGTAGCTAGAGGTTTTTCTTCTTCTAAATAATCAACAGCGTTAGAGTCAACAGCTTGATCTTCTTCTTCTAAAGAATCAACACTAGTTTGTATTGATAAATTATTATTGAAAATGTCATCTATAGTGATTTCTTCTTCTTCCATATAATTATATTAAGAATATTGAGCAACTAAAGCTGCTGTTTTTTCATCAAGTTCTGTTGGTAAATCTGTAGTTTCTTCTGGTAATTTTTGATAATACAAAGGTAGTCCAGCCTGCCATTCAGTTATACCTAACATGTTTTTGTAAAAATCAGGCAAAGGCATTTCATTTTCATTTAAAGCTTTTATTAAATCTTTACCTTGCTTAGTTTTATCTGTCAAAGTTTCTTTTACAAAACTTGGTCCACCTGGTACATCTTCTTGTACTAGTTTTATATCTAAATTAGAATCCATAATTAATTGAGTTACAAAAGCTTTTTGTGCGTCAATCAAACTTATTTTTTGATTTGAATTTTTAGATATAGTATTAAACTGGTATCTATTACCTACAAAGCTTGCTTTACCTTCTGGAGATAAAGACTCGTATAATTTTTGCAATTCTTTAGTTGCTACTTCATTTATACCTAAAGGTAAATCAATACCTAATCTTTTATTAGTATAACCAGATAGTACAGAAATATTACCACTAGCTAAAGCAAATAAACCAGCAACATGAGAGTTTATTTCAGACTTATAAGCTGGTGTTAAATTTATAGCCGAAGTATTGATAGGTTTAATTATAGATCTTTTTAATTTATCATTAACCACTTTATACATAGGTATTTTTATGGAAGTGTCTTGATCTGGATTATTACGGTCTGCAGTTGGTACTGATCCTCCTAAAAAGTATTGTGGTTGTATTGTTGCGTTTACAGTTATACCAGCGTTATCAAACGTAGAAGATAAATCCATTTTTTCAGGAACTTCTGTTATATATAAATCTAACAAATCACCATCTGGTGTTTGTGTAGAATCAACTTCACCATAAATAACATAATAACCTTCGCCCATGTCATCAATATAAATATTTCTATCTGACAAAAAGTCTTCTATAATATATGATTTTTTATGTAAATATTTTTCAAATGTTTCTCCGTTAATTCTAATAAAAATTCTCTGTGTTAATACAGCTATTTCTTTATTTGTTGTTTTTCTAAAAGTAAAATCTTTTTCTACATAAACATCGCTAAAGTAATCAAATAAACCAGCCCATCCAGCTAACATAAACATATTCATGTCTTTAGTCTTTTCACTAGTTCCATTTATATTAAGATTATTATAATTAGCTATAAAACTAGATAAGTTATCAGGTTTAACAGGTTCAACCGCAACAATCAAATATCCTCCTAATTGTTGTATCTCATTTAGTCTTGTAAAAAAAGTTGATATATATTCTTTATCTTCTTTTATTTGCTCTTGACTCATGTTTTTAATATCAGTAGCCAGTCTAGTTTGTCTTACTAATACACCATCTACTCTATCTTGAGCTTGTGCTAAAAAAGTATTAACTATAACGTCTTGAAGACTTTTACTTTCATTAGGGTTTAAAGCAAGTGGATTATTAAGATAATCTCTATATTTTATACTAGCATCTGTAAAAAAGTCTAACTCGTTAGCGCGTCTCACTTGAGACACATCAACAAGTCTATTCATTTTACTGTTATGAGCTTTGATTATTTCGTTCATTTTTTATTTTTTTATTGGTCAGATCCTAGTAAACCACCAGCTATTGATCCTATACCTGAGATCATAGCACCCGATCCAGCCGCTGAAGTAAGTGATGATTTAGATTGTTGGTTAGCAAATCCTTGATACATTTGAGAATACATTTGTATATCTGCATTAGTTCTATTTTCTGCAGCTTGATACTGGTAAATTTCACCAGCAATCTCAGCATCTTGCACTCTTGCTCCTTGTTCTATTAATACATCTTGATATTTTTGCGCCGCATTAATTTTCTGTTGTTGCATCGAAGCCTCGCCTTGAGCTCTCATTCTTGAGTTTTCTGCTTCTTGTTTACCTATACTAGCAGATACTTCTTTTTTAGATTTTAAAGCCGCCATTGCTAAAGCTGTTGCGCCACCAGCGCTAGCTCCAGTTTGTTCTAATGTATCTAAAGTATTTGCTAAAGCTATATCAGCTTCTTCAGCTTGCATTTCTGCAGCAGCTGTAGACACTGTTAGTTGATTAAAAGGGTTAGTAATTTGTGAAGATAAATCACTAGCTAATCCTGACAGGTCTGTTACACCAGCGTAAGGATTTGTTATTTCTGCTCTATTTGCTCTAGCGCTTTCCATTTGAAATTTTGCCTCTTGTTTTCTTCCCCTAGCTCTACGCATTTCTTTATGCGCTTTACCGGCTTGTACTGCTCCTCCTACTGCTTTTCCTACTCCGGCCACCACTGCTGTTACTGCTGCCATATTATTATTTTTAAATTAATCTTTTTATCATTTCGTGAGATGGTGTCTTATCTATAGTCCATCCTAATTTTTCATGTATTTTTAACAAACTGTTACTTCTGCTTATTGACATTAAGCATTTTTTACCAGCTGCTTTTACCATAGCTTCTGCGGTTTCTATTAATAGTTTTACCGCTAAAGGTCTAGCTCTTTTATTTCCTTTGTGATCAGATATCACCCAGTCTAACCAACACATACCCGAGTTACTCCAGTATATAAATCCTGCAGCTATAGGTTTTTTATCATGCTCTATCATTATACCACCTGTTCCGTTGTCAGGCAATATGTCTTTACTTAAAACTGGCCAACCCCAGTCTTTCCACCAACTTTCAAGCAACGACCAGTCACTTTCAGTTAATGATCTTGAATTTAATTTCATATAATTTATCTATTGTTATAAGTAGCGCCTACAGAAAATAATTGTTTAGAATCTTCATCAGAAGCTGCTCCATCAGTAGAAAACTTAACAGTTAAATACATACCTTTTATACCGCTAAGACTACTATTGTTATTGCTTATACTTGAAACTACAACTTGCCCAGGTAAAACATCATCATTTGCTTTTATAGGCGCGTAATATTTATTTTGTTTTCTATCAAAACCTGCTCTGTAAGATATACCAGTATTAGGATCAACATAGTAACCTTGATCGTAACTAAATATTTTATTACCACTTTGGTTTAAATCTGTTTCTCCTAAAGTAGGATCCTGAGGATTTGTATCTGTACCAGTGTAATCTACATTAGAATAAACAACTTCCCAACCATTACTACCTGTATAGTCTATAGTTTTAAAAGTTTTTGTTCTAGTAGGTTGTGGATTAAAAACAAATGTAACATCTGATTTATAAGTAGTACCATAAAATGTATTAAACTTAGGGTTACTATAATGTTTCCAAATACTGTTTGCTTTAAAAGTATAATACTCTCCTTGTAAACTTGTGGATATTTCTGGTAAATAATCTTGAAAACTAACCCAACCATTTACTTGATTGTCATAATGTAATGTTTCTGAGCCTATAGTTAAAACATAATTTTTTTGAAATACATCATAACCACCTATTACCTCTAAATTAGCATCAGTAGACACAGCGTTTAATTTGTCTCTAAAATAATCTATCATACCAAAGTTAGATATTTCAGTAAGTCCATTAGGTCCTAACTGCATAACTACTCCACGGTCTCTATCTGTAAAATATTTAAAATATCCATACACAGCAAAAGAACTTGGGTCTTTAGATATACCGAAATTACCTTCAAAAGCGCTAGGTGTTCCTATCACTAAAGTACTATTAGTTGTTAAAGGTTGACCTTCTTGCGTAAACACAACATCTTTATCTATTGGCGCTCTATTTACTTTTCGCTCTTGTAATATTACTAAATTAGTATTTTCTGCAAATAATTTTTGTATACTACCAGAAGCAGGATCAACAGATCTTGTTATATCTTCACCAATAGGAAATTGATTACTATTATTAACGCCATTTTTAGAATTGTATACACCTGAATAAATAATAGAACTTTCTCTACGCTCTTGTCTATCTTCTTCTTCTACTATATAAGCTTTGTTGCCAAAATCAACAGAAGCGTTGTTAAAACCACCTTCTATTCTAGCTTCTTCAACAAACCAATCTTCATAAATATTTGAATCGATATAACCAGCACCAGTAGTCACATCTGGAGTACCAGTAGTCACACCACCTGCATCAACATCAATTGTACCATCTGGTAATCTTTCTTGATATTGAGTAGCGTTTTTTAATCTCTTTAGCCAAAAGGAATTAAAGTATGATATTTCTAGTGTAGTCGCCATATGTTATTATTACTTATTTTATATTTTTATTACAGTGGTCCTAAACAATCTACGCAAGGAGCAGCAACTGGCTGTGCTTGCAGAGCGTCGTAGTAATCTACAGTAAACTCAGCACACGTAGAACAAGCCGTGCAACCAACGCTATAAACACCATTATTTCTTACCGCATATTCACCGACATTTTCAAAATAATAAGTTAAAGAAGCTGTTGCTCCTCCAGCGCCTACAACTTCTAGTAAATTAAAATTACCTACAGTTCCACCTAAGGGTTGAGCTGGTGAAGTTGGTAGACAAGTTGCTAGTGTCCAAGCGTCTGTTGGAGTTGCTCTGTATAATATTGTAAAATTAGTTTTATATTCATTATCAGGTGATACCGTAGCTGTTTTTGTTAATACAGCTTGAATAGCTATTATACCTTGGTCTAAAGCACCTGTAGTAAAAGTAATAGGTGGAATACATTGAAATATAGGATCTGCTGTAGTATTTGCTTCTTGACGCACGTTGTAATATCTCAAGTTTGTGCTATTTGAAGACGTTAAACCGTATCCATTTGATGGGCTTCCTAAAGCCGTGTCTATAGTAGCTAGTATTGTCTGTGTGCCACTACCAGTTCCACCTACAACTCCAGAATTAATACTTTGATTTGCTCCAAAGAATACTTCTAATGGTTTACCAGTTCCAGTTGATGGTCCACATGAAGTGTCTAATGTGTTCATTTGAGATGTAGGTCCAAAGCATATAGCTTTGTTGGTTGGAGGTGTACCAAATACTAAATCATATTGACATGGTATTGATGGTAAACTACCAGCACTTGAAACACAAGATAAAGAAGCGTCTGTAACAGTGCATTCAAAAGTATAAGTTCCGTTAATTAAAGTTCCACTTGTTAAGCTTAAAGTACCGGTTTGATCTATAGACCATACAGCTGTAGAACCAACAGGTTCAGCTGTAACACTTAGCGTGTAGCATAATTCTTGAGTTTGATTAGGTACGTCTGCTGAACTATTTTTAGCGTTAGTAAATTGACCAAACACACCAGTCATAGTTGTATCATAACCACTTGTACTACTACCACACGCTTGCTGAACACCATTATCAGCTGATGTAGTTTGTGTAGGAGTAAAACCTCCTATAGTTGGAGCTATGTTGTTTAGATTAACAGTTATAGCGTTTGTTAATACGTCTACAAAAGTATCTGGTCCAGAAATATATGTTGTTTGAAAAGTTATAAACCACTGATTAGACTTGCTAACCGTAGGAGATCCATACCAAAACAAACTATTTGTTTCTAAATCAAAATCATCGTATACCGTAGGTACTGTTTCAGTTATACTAAATATACCAGTAACATCGTTACCATTTGAATCTAATACTTGAGTTATCAGAGGAACACCATCTAAAAGTAATGAATTACCTATTGAATCTTCAAAACTAAAAGCAGTTATAATATCCGTGCCAACCGTGTCACTTTCATCAAAACTACCAATTGAAGAGGAAACTTTTGATACACCTCCATAATCAGCTATAACAGCTCTGTTTAAGTCTATGAAATTACCAGCAGTTGATGATTCATAAAAAATTTCTAATGCACTTTCTACAGGTGATGTTTCCGATACACTCAAAAAAGGAACCATACATCCTATTTCAGGAGATGGAGGTGAAGTTGGAGGTATAGGATTATCAGTGACTTTAGCGCCTAATGTATTTAATTGAGGTGAACCAGGTTGTGTTAAATTTGGTTGTGTTTCTTCTGCTCCAATTTTTATTACTCCACACAAAGGGTTTTGTTCTACATTATGAAAACTTTGCTCTTGTCCAGTACCACCCCAAGGTATTTTTGCGTTACCTACCTCATTATTAAATTTATCAGCATTACCAGTATTTGCACTAAAAGGAGAATTAGCTAACTCTAAACCACCAGCTCCAATTGGACCTATTGTTACAACTTCATCTTTTACTCTACCTGGATAATATTGACAGTTCCAAGGGTATTCTCTATTTTCATAATAAAAATTACCAGCCCCACCTTTTTGTTGATTATTTATATTAGGATTATTTACTCTACCAAATAAAGTGACTGAACTACTAAATTCAGTATCTGTTGGACCTATTTCTTGTACGTCTCTAGGAACTTTATTTATATTATCTCCAAACAAAGCAGTAAAAGCTATTCTACCATAATCAGTAGCTGTGTCTTCAGGATAACCTGAAACATAACCAGCTAAATAAACATTATAATATTCTTGCTCTTGCTGTTTTACTACTATTTTATAAGACTGCCAACCTGTTACATTTGGTGGGTTAACTGTTACTGTAAAAGTTGCTCCAGCTCCAGCTGCACTTCCTGAGTTATAATCAACAACTTGGTTATTAACATAACCTTGTCCTCTATCAATAACGCTTACGGCTTCAATAACCCCGCCAGCACCGACAGTTTCGATTTTTAATCTTAATCCACTTCCTTGCCCTACTAAAGAAGCGTTGTAAACTGTACTAATTTCTTCTCCAACTACATAATTAGTACCACCGTTTAAAACTTCTGCTGAATCTACTTCTGTATCTGACCATGATTTATATAAACCAGGTTCGCCAGTTTGAGAATTATTAAGTACTTGTGTTATACCATTATTTACTTTTAATCTTAAAGCATTTCCTAACCATTTGTATACAGTTACATCATCTATTGGATTGTCTACTTCATTAAAGTTAGTATAAGGAACGTACACAGTAGAACCTGCTATATTTGGATTATCATCATTAGAAGAAAGTACAACGCTAGAAGCTCTTCCATATCTATCGCTTAAAACAAAACCAGCTTGATAATTTCTATTTTGTTTTACAGTGTGGTAAGAATATTGAGCGTAATTATCAAAGTTTAACGATTTATTTTCAGTTATAACTTCATAATCAATATTATTAGGTGGTGTATGTTTTTGTACAAAATTACCGTACATAACTCTATTCGCTGTAACTTCTTGCGCTAAAGCTTTAATAGGTACATTGTCATAAACTCTATTTTGCTCAGAAGTTGGTAGAGTTCTAAAAGCTTTTATAGATTTATAATCAAAATTATAGTACCAGTTCTCAGAATTAGCAGTGCCATCAGAAGGTATACTTTCAAAGAACGAAAGTAAAGTACCGTTGTTTATATCGATGCTTTCTATTATTTTAGTAGAAAGAGCATCACTTTCTTTATATAAAATTTCTATATTTGTTATTTTATAGTCATTTATTAAAGAGTTTAAAGCCTCTAAGCTATTTACATTACCAGTTTCAGGTAGCGGTATTTTTAAAGAAACAGTATCTATGTTATTTGTAAACCATTCTACTACTGTAGAATCGTACGCATTTTGCATATCTTGAAGAGATTCATTTTGACCTCCTCCAAATAAGCCGGCGTGTTTTGGTATAAAACATATTTGAGTATAAGGAGCAGCTAAAGAATATTCATTATCTTCAAATTTAAATCTATAACTAAATCTTACAAATTTTTCTTCAATTAAATCTGGATCACCACCAAATGTAGAATCGTAATTTGGATTAGCAGATATAGTTATATCATCACCAGGAGCTACAATTGTTACATCTTTAGTAAACTGTAATACCATAGTACCACCTACTCCTGCTGCATTTATTGAGGTAATTTGTTGTATACAAACTTCGTCAACAAGAGTTATACCCATATCTATGCTTGTTATAAAATCACCCACACGTGGTGTTGGTTGAGGACTTTGATCAGTAGCTTGATTGTAATAATTGTATGATACTGTAACATCAGTTCCAGCAACATATAACGCTGCTGCTGAAGTAACCGTAGTATCGAATCCATTTGTATTTTTTCTTTCTGATAAATTTTTACTAGATGGTCTTTTAAAACTAATTCGCTCAGTAGTTAATCCATTGTAAGTACCAGGTGTCATTGTTGCTGAACCATCTTTAAAATTACTATAAATAGTAACATCGACGCCAGGTTTTATACTTATAACATTCCACAATTCTTGAGCTCCTTGACCAGGAAAACCAGTAGCTATATCACCTATTTTTATATTCGTAGTATCAGTAAGAGTTAATACATAACCTTTTAAAGGCGCAGCTGCTTGAGCTCCAGCGCTTATTGATTTTATATTATAATCTAAAACTAAAGGAGTTTCATAAGGATAATATTTAGCAACAGATATTTGATCTTCATTAACATAATGAACAGGACTACTCAAAGCTAAAGGATTTGCTAAGCTAATGTTTATTTTTCTTGGTTGATTACGATTGTCTGTCCAAAACAATAAGTCCTCTATAAGATTAATACCAGTTATTCTATTATTTTTATTAAAATTTAAAAAACCACCTCTAACTAATAAAACTAATTCATTACTTAAAGTATTATATCTATGTATAGTGTTGTTATAATTGATATAAATCTTATCTAACACCTGCATACTACTAGGTAAAAGTTGGTTTATTTCTATATTAGTAGTTGTTATATTTTTTATTACAGGATCTAATTCAAGACCGTCAATTCCAGAAGGTAAACTTGGTAATCCCCATGAACTACCCCAAAGTAACATACCCACTTCTAATCCTAGTGTTTGTGGGTTTAATACATTACCTAAACTATCTTGTAAAACAATTATATCATTAGTAGCGCCAAAAGAATTAAAATACACTATAGTATCTCTAGGGCATACACTTTCTCCATCATAACTAGTATTATATAAATAAATATCAGCAGTAGTATCATTAGTAAATTGACCTATAAACTTACCGCCTTCTCCAGTATATAAATTTTTTAACTGCGTGTTACCTAATATGTTCTCAAATTCTCCTACTTCTGATCCTTGAGATCTACTTATTTGTAAATTTCTAGCATCTCTATATTCGCCATTTGGTAATATTCTAGAATCTAAGTCTTTATTCATTTTAGACTTTAGAAACGTATTAGTAATTTGTGGCATGTGTTATCGTTTTATCCATTTAGATTTACCTCTCATTACTTGAACTATTTCATCAAGTTTAATGTTTGATAATCTTATTTTAGCATTTCTTAATTTAGCACTTTTTTCTTGACGTAATCTTTGTACAATGTATTCAGGTTGATTAATTCTAGTAGAAATTATAGCATGAGAAATATAAGCATATAAAGCATCTTCTGCTAGTTTTGGTATTCTACTATCTAAATCATAAGCAAGACCATCAGAGACATACTCTAACACTATTAAACCGCCTACTAGGTTGCTTGAAAAAGACATTTTACCTTCTCTTTCATTCATATTAAACCAACCGTTGTATTGAGCGTATTGTGGTGACATTCCATATTGTTCTCCCCAGCCCCAATACCAGTAACCTCCAAAGCCCCAGTTATATCCAGCCCAATCTAATCCTTCATTATAAAGACCGAAAGATGGTAATCCATTTATTAAATTACTATTACCTCTTTTCCATTTCATTTCAGTTAATGAAGTTCCTTCTGTGTTTTCACCAAAGTTATCTTGAGTTGGAGCACCTACTGAATCTTGTAGTGGATTTTCATAAGGAGAAATAGTTAAATTGTTAGCAGGGTATATAATTCTTTTAACACCCAAAGCATCTATTCTTGAAACTCTAACATAGTTAACATAATCTTGAGGTAATATAACACTTAAACTTGGCGGTATATTTAGCTCTTGAGATTTAATAGACTTTAAAGTATCATAACTAAATTCTTGTAAACCACGTTTAGCGTGAAATATTATATCAGTTCTTTTAGCGTCTGGTATTAATTTATCTTTTCCAACAAAACCAACTATAAAGTTATTTACTACGTCTTTTAATGTAACATAACTATAACTTCCATAGTTTTGTTCTGTAGTAACGCCATAAGCATCTCTATTACCAAAACTACCACCGTCAATTGTTTTTAACTGACATACTAGTGTTTTGTTTTGAGCTAATGGAGCTGCTAAAGAAATAACGTTTCTATCTAAAGTATAGGCTAATACATATTCTATATAGTTTATACCATCTGAGCTAGAGTATAGTTTAAAATTATTTAAAGCATAATCAGTATTAGCAGGGTTAGGATCACCTAATATTAAATTAGTATTAAATGTAAATGTAAAGTTACTTTGCCCTGCGATATCTGTCACTGTAAAACCCTGCGCGCCCGCGTAATATTGTTGATTTGTTTCGGTGATTAATCCACCATTTGGTATTGCCATATCTTATTAACTTTTTTCGTTTGCATCTACAGTAGCTACAGCTTGTGAAGCTGTTTGTATGATAGTTGGATCTTGTATTATAACACCTGCGTAAGCAAGTATTCTCATTATTAATTCATCTTGATCTGTAACGTCTAGTTCAAATTGAACTGAAGTACCTACCGCGTATATAAAAGCACCTACAGCATTAGTCGTAAAACCCCAAACAACATTGTTAGGCTTTTTTAAATATGATATAGATATATCATCATTTATAGTGTTAGGATATACTTTAACTACGTTTTCTACGTAAGTATATATTGGAAAGTTTTCTGTAGGTTGAGTTAAAGGGGAAAGTAATAATTGTCTTAACTCGTTAGGTTGAACGTATTGTCCAAGGTCTGTGTCTTTATAAAATACAGAACCTAATCTATATAATACATTAGTAGTACCTACTACAACAGGATTATCTAGTACAGCGTTGTCTAATAAAGGAAAATTAGAATTAACTACATTGTAAGGTATCACAGTGTTTCTTTGAAAAAATTGTAACTTTTGTTCGATATTTTTTACTCTGTCTGAATACTCTGTATCATTACTCGGTAAACGATATTGTTGGTTTAAATCACTAGCATAAGCCTCAAACATAGTAAGCTGTGCTTGCGTAGCAATTTTATTAAATTCATCAGGAGTTATATAACCTCTTTGTTGTTGATTAAGGATTAATAATACCGTTTGATATACTGTATTGACGTTTACCATTATATTTGTGTTTTAATAAAGAGGCGGACGAATCCGCCCCTGTTATTATTATTTTAGTCTTTTTTCTATTGACTTAAATACTTCTACTCCTTCATCTGTTTTAAACCACGCAGCAATAGCTGAATAAGGGTTTTCATCAAATGGAACAGTCATTAATTTTCTATCATTACTAGTCCAATGAATTGATCTTTGGTCTGGTGATATTCTTATAATGTTATGTTCTACCGCATTAATTGCAAAGTTTCTTAACTGCACATTTTCATCAGCAGCAAGAGACATAAACAATCTAGCGTTCTTTTTAGCAAGTAATAATAAGTCTCTTCTTAATTCTTTTGAAGACATTTTATTTACTTTTGAACCATACTCTACTCTTACAATAGCTTCTGCTAAATCAATATCCATATCTCTAGCAACGTTTAATGCTTCGATTTCCCATTCAATATCTTCAAGTTCATCTTGTGCTATACTAACAGGTTTGTGTTCAGTATATTTAAGATCTTTCATTGGGTGATATATAGATAACAACTTTTGTAAAGCTGTTTTTTCTTTTGGAACACTTAATGTTCCATCAACAAACGTAATATGTCCTAATGTTACTTCGCCTTTTTGTTCATCACGAAATGGACTATTCATATTCGTAGCATATCTTAGTTCTCTCTGTTCATTTTTCTTATTATCGAACCATAACATTGGGTGTCTTAACGTGTGTTTGCTTGGTATTGTAAAAGTTAAAGGTGATTTACTTCCTTTAAGTAAATAAGTTCTATCTTTTATTTCCCAGTCATCTTGTTTTTTAACTGGTTTTATAGGTGTAGGTTTTGCTACAACTTCTTGAGGTGCAACCTCAACAACTTCTTCTGCTTTAGCTTTTTTAGCCATAATATAATATAATTAAATAGTTTATAAAAATAATAATTACCCCTGCCCGAAGACAGGGATAGTTATTAATATTGAGTAATTACACTCCTTTGAATAATACAAAGTTGTTAGCAGCTTGAGTTACTAAACATCTTTCAGATAGGAAGTTAACTTCCATAGCGTCAAGAGTTGAAGTAAATGCACCACCAACAGAACCTGTTAACCATGATTTCATTCTTCTATCATCAGTTTGTGAAGCTCTATATCTTACGTGTAAGAAAGGTCTTCTGATGTTAGTTCCTAAAATTTGATCGTAAACAGTTGTTGTTCCTGCAGGAATTAATACTCCTTCAATAGACTGAGGTCCAGTCATACCACCACGCGTTGAAGCGTCGTTTAAGTATTTCCAATCAGTTTTGTAGAAGTCATAAGAACCTCTTCTGAAACCACTGAAACCTAAGTTTAAAGCCATTTCTTCTGAGTTTTCAAATAATCCAAATGCAGTACCACCGTTGAATCCTGCAGAAATTCCTGCAAGCATATCATCAAAGTCAAGAGCCGTAGATCTGTCTAAGAATAACATGTTTTCTTCAATTGCACCTTGTGTATCTAAGTTTCTAAGGATACCATCAAAATCTCCAATACCTGTAGCAGCAGAGAATCCAACTTGTACATTACCTCTATCTTCGATAGCTGCAAATAAACCTTGAGAACCTATAGCGCCTGAAGCACCTAAAGCAACTGCAGAACCTGCTGCTGTAACTTCTGATTCAACACACATCATTTCTAGGTAATCTTCAAATCTTAATCTTGTTTCAGATTCAGATTTTAAATACCAAAGGTATCCACCAGTTCCATCTTCAGTAGCAACTTCTACCCAGCCGATTTGAGCTGTATCAGATCCATTTACTGTGTATTTGTTTCTGATAATGATAGGGTTATTACTAAATTGTGTGAAAGCAGGCTCAACACTTACGTACTCATTGTTCGCTAATGTAGAAGCACCACCGTTACTGTTTAAAGTAACTGATCCTTTAGCATATTCAGAACCGTATACGAATATTTTAAGATCTCCTACTAATCCAGCAGCAGCCCAAGTAGACGTGTAAGGTTCAACTGTTATAGTACCACCTACACCAGGTGTAGAAGCTACTACTAAACATTTTGCTTCAGCACCAAAGTTATCTAAGATAACTACTGTAGCTCTAGCTGATACAACATTTGTTACAGTTCCTGGCAGTGTTAATACTGTTGGAGGTCCTGCAACTACGTTAGCAGCTGGTACATCATATGCAATATGTAATCTATTTTGTTCAGACCAGATTACTTGGTCACTTGTCATTGGAAGCTCTGCTCCAACCATTCTTAAGAATCCAGATAAGGTTCTGTTACCATATCTTTCAACTTCAGCTTCGTAGATTTCTGGTAAATACTGCTGTGCAAAATCTGCAAAGTTAGCAGCTCCAGCATCTGTCCACTGTAAATAGTTAGATTGTAAAAGCTCTTGTTGTTGACTTGGTATTATAGTACCAAATTGTGGGTTTAAAGCCATTTTTTCTAAATTTTAATTGTTAAATGTTCGTTTTTTTATTTTCAATTTTGATGAATCAGATCCACTAATAGACTTTACCTTCATTCCACCCACAAAAACATCTCCAGTAGCAACCTGCCTTGGTGTGTCTGTAGCCGGATTTTTCGATTGTTTAACGATAGTTTTAACACCATCTGCTTTACCTTGCTCATAAAAATGAGAAGCTAGCTTGTCCGCATTCATCGCAGCATATAAAGCTTTGTGATAACCAGCTGTATCAGAAATATTTCCATTATTATCAATAAATTTATTGACAAAGTTTTCAATATTACCTTGAGCTTCAGCAACACGTCTTGGGTCTTTTACCTTGTATCTAAAATTTTTGTCTCCTACAGAATAATCAAAACCTTTGAATTCTGATCCGAACAAATCATTAGTACGTTTTTGGAAAATTTCCTGTGACTGCTTTATAGTTTCTTGCTGTTTGTTGTAACGATTAAAAAAATCTGTAGCTTTTTGCTGTTCTGGATTAGCTCCAGGTCTGTTTTTTATCTCAGCATAGTATTGATCCTTTAATTTAGCTAGATCATTTTTAGCGTGAGCAACAGCTTCTTTATAAGCTAGTTTTTTTCTTCGTATATCTTTTGCCTCATCTAAATCTTCATCGTATTGATAATCCTCTAATAATAGATTTATATCTTCGTTATCTAGATGTGGTTTAGTTTTTTTATAATATTCTTGTAATACCTGTTTATCATCTAAAGAATTATAATCTTTATTTAACTCTACATAATCAGATACTGTACCGCCTGTATCTTCCATAAACTTAACCAGTTTTTCAATGTTTTCTGGTAATTTAGGAGTTTCAATTAAAGGTTCTTTTTTCTGTATTGGAGTAGTTTCAACTTTTTCAGCTACTTCTTCAATAACTTCAGTAAAAGATTCTTCTTTAGTTTCTGGTAAAGTTTCTTCTTTAATTTCAACAACCGGTTTTTTTTCTACAACTTTTTCTGGTTCTTTAGTTAAATCCATTTTAGCAACAGCGGGTTGTATTTCGCCTTGTGCTTCTGGTTTAGATAAATCAATTTTTGCTACTTCTTTATCAGATTTAGTTAGTTGTTTTGGTTTTTTACTTTTTGGTTTTGACTTTATTTTAAAGTCACCCTCCTGTTTTACAGGTTCTTTTGCTTCTTCAGCCATAATATAATATAATTAAATAATTAATAATTAAACAATTGGAAACTGATCTTCCATTTGTCCTTGTTTTTCAAAATCAGTAGGTAATAAATCATTTTGTCTCTGAGATATCATAGCACTTTGTTGTGTACCTGCTATTCTTGTTCTTTTGTCTTTACGATCTTCTATTTGTTGTTCACGTTTAGTTTCTCTTTGAGTTTTCATTTGTTCTAATTGAACTTGATAATTAAACTCTTCTGACATTAGTTGTCTTTTTATTTCAGCCTCTGCTTGCATTCGTTGTATTTCAAACTGAGACTTTGCTTGTTCAAAGTTTACTTTTTCAGACGTTAAAGCTTGTTGTTTTTGTACTTCAGCTTCAGCAGCTGCTTGACTAGCTTGTGCGTTTGCTTGTGCTTGGTTTTGAGACATTTCAGCTTGCATTTGTCTTTCACGTTGTAACTTACGTTTACGTTTCATTTTCAGCATTTGGTTAGCAAGCTTTAAATTACGTATTTGACGTATTTCTATGGCATCTTCTAAATCAATACCACCACTTGATAAAGCAACTTGTATGTTTTGTTCTAACATTGCTTTTTCTTCTTCATCTGGTTCAAGATCTAAGAATATACCAAAGTCATGTAAATTAATCTGTTCTAAACCTTTTAATGTTTCAGTATTAAATACAGATATACTTTGTTTTAATACATTAGCAGTTAAAGGATAATCTAACATATCGTTAACTTTTTTAGATATATTTTCACATATTCTCAATGTTAAATATAAACTAGCGTTGTTAATATGTTTTGTAGCTATATTTGAAGCTTGTGCTGCTAACTTTTGTAGACCAACTAAAGTACTTTTATCTGGTGTACTACCATCTCTAGCTTCATTAAGTCCGGTTACATCACGTATCATTTGTAAATAATAATTATACGTAGATATTAAACTTTGTATTTTAGCTTGACCAGATCCTGTAGTTAACTCTTGAACAGGTACTTTACCTCTATTTAATTCACCATCTTGAGTAAGTGATCTACCTACAACAGAACCTGTTTGAAAATACATATTCAATGCTTCTGCTGGGTTGTAGTTTGTTCCATTGCCTAAATCAACTTCTGCTAAACCATCCATATCTAAGAACACACCATCTGGTACCATTCTAGCTATTACTTGTTGTAGTTTAAGATGAGTTATTTGAATCATATCTGCAAAACCAGTTATTCTACCAACTGTAGAATCAATACGACCTTTGTATATTCTAGGAGCACATATTGCGTAGTTCATTTCTACTTTTGTAGTGTCAGCAAAAGGTCTAGTCATATTAGGACATAATTCCCATCTTAATAATATATTTGTACCTAAAACTTTAACACCTCTATATAAAACTTCTATTGTTCTACCTACTCTCTCAAAATTATCATTTTCTGGTGGATTAAAACTATCTGGTTTTTCTATAGCTTTTAACAAACCACTATCAGTTTCTTTTATTTTAAAAACTTGGTTACTATATGTTTTATATTCAAAATATAATAAAGGAATTGTATTTGAATCCCAAGCACCTTGGCCAAAACCATACTTACTTTCTTGACTGCCTTGATATTCTTGTATTCTCTCTAAAGTATTGTCATCAAGTGTTGGGAATTGCTTCGCTATTTCTGGTAATGTTTGCGCTTTTAATTCGCCTACATAATATATATCTTCGAAGTTTGGATCTTCTGTGTAAGAATATATTAAATAAGCTGGATCTACGTAATCAATTGTTATACCGTTAGATAAATTAAAATCTGTTTTAACAGCTCCAATACCACACGTAACTAAATCATAATTTACTCTACGTCTTGTTAAATCCCATTTATTGTAATCTAAAACTTGGTTTATAACTTCTTCTTCTGCTATTTCTACAGACTGCTTGTAAGTTAATTGCATGTGAAGCTCTAACTCTTCTGGAGTCTGTGGTAATTGATCTTCAGGTACGTTTGTATTATACAGCTCTTTACCTAGTTGAGCTGTTATTTGTTTCATTGTGTCTCTTGCAAAAATATCTTGTGCTAGTAATTCAGCATAACTGGTTCTTTTTTGTATTGAAGCAGGATCTTGTGCAAAAGCGTTTATATCATAATCTTTATTAGAAATACCATTTGATAATATATCTACAAACTTAGATATAATAGGTACTGGTTTCCAGTCTAAATTAAGATAAGATAAATCACCATTAATAGATAATTCGTCTTTATATTTTTGAGTAGGTTGTTCACCTCTAGCATATAATCTAAGTCTATTATAATTATTCCATGTAGTTAGGTATCTATTACCATTTGTTCTTCCTTGATTAAACCATTCTTGTTCTATAGCTTGAGCAACTTGCTCACCATATTCCCAAGATGCTTTCTCAGCGTCGCTAACCACTTGGCTAGGAAAAATGCTATTACCGTTAGTATATACTTTTCTCATTTAATCTATAATTTTAGATAATAACCCACTATTATCAAATTTTTTTATTCCTAAATCATAATTTTTTCTTATCATTTTAGGAACAGGTCTATATTTATTTTTATTACAAGCCATAATCGCTAAACCAGAACTAATAGAAGCATCATGTGTTGTTCTATTGTTTATATTAAATTTAGCCCAGTCTTCTAATGTTCTTTGGAAATATGTATCTCCGTATGTATTATCATCTCTAAGTCCAACATAACTTTCAACATAACTTTCTATTGCAGCTGCATGCGCTTGTATTATATCTTGACTAGAGTTAGGTATACCACCTATTTCTCTTTCTGTAACAGATAGTTTGTTATAAACTTTATCAGGTCTATTCATTGCAAAATTTCTATAACCTCTACGTTTAAAATGATACAGTAATCTAGGTTTATTGTTTTCTGCAAGTATAGGCATACCATAAAAAATACAAGCCATAAGCACATCTTCAAAAAATATCTCAGCTGTTTGTGGACGAGCGATATATTCTAAAAAGAAATGATTTGGAGGTACATCTTCCATACTAAATTTAGTTAAACCATGTAAAGCTCCATTAGAACCTCTACCGTCTACTGTACCTGAGATATCATAACTATCACAACCAAATGCTCCTAAAGTTTCATTTCCAGGATATTTGTTGCCTAACTTATTTATTACATTGTTTTGTAATCTTTTAGGTGGAACCCAAGAAATAAAAAATCTTCCATTTTTATTTGGTACAAATATAACTGTAGTATCTTTAATACCTCCTGACCATTGAAAACTTCCTTGTGTTATAACAGATGATCTTTTTATATCTGCATTCCAATCTATTTGTTCATATATTTTAGTTAAATTAAACAAAGAAGATTTAGCCTCATCTCTAAAGGCGTGTTCTTCAGTTCTTGGAAATTGTCTATAAAATTCATTTAAAGCATCTTGATCTTGTTTTAAACCATCGACTTCGTTTTGCCAATACTCAATAACTCCAGTCGTGATTGGTGTTCCGTGAGGACCTTTAACAAGATCTTTTGGTGTGTCGAAGACAGGATGGCCGTAAGAATCAATGTATCCTTCGTAATTCCATTCCATAGGAATGAACAAAGAATAGAGCCCTGAACGTGTCTGTCCATTTGCATTTCTTTTTGTGACATCTGAGTCATAAAATAATTTTTTAAAATTTGCACCTCCTTTATCTAAAGCATTTGATGTTGATCCCATCATACACTTACCGATAATTCTACTACCTAATCTAAGGGTGGTTTTCGTAACACGCCAGTTGTTCTGGATGTTGTTCGGGCGCTCCCATTTGCCCGATTCATCGTGGACGAGGAGCCTGAGTTTCTCTCCATCGTAGGCATTGTCCCCTGTGTTCTTCCAGTCGATTGTGGTGTCCAACCCGGTGAGATCCTCGGTTTGCTCGGTCGATACAATCGATCTTCTTGTGAACTTGGACGCTGGGACTCTGTACGCGAGTTCGGTCTTTGGGCGGTCCATACCGTCCTGGATCGGTTTGAAAAAGAAGGGGTAATTAACGGATATTGGTACAACCTTATCGGTGAACATCTTCTTAGCGTCGGCGCCAGATTTGGACAATATCCCAAAACGTGAGTCGCTTGATATGGTCGCCATATCCACCGTAACTCCGGATGCCATAAACGAAAAGCCTGAACGTCTATTCTTGAGATAGCACATACCATAGCACCGTGCGTCGGCGTGTACTGCGGTCCAGAATATGAAAAAGAGACGGTTTGCCTCTCGAAAGTCTGGTTGCCCAACATCAATCTTACTCCACTGCAAGTACATGTAGTGATTACCAGTAATATAAGTAGGTTTATCCTTATTAATATACCAGAAACCTTCTTCACGCCTTCTAAATTCTTCGTTAATATATTCATACCATTGTTCTTTAAAATCCTCTGGATATTCTCTCCAGTCGAATACTGTTTTTATTTTCTTTAAAACTTTAGGATATTCAAAAACTGTCCATTTGTTTTCTTTAAACTTATGAACGTTTTCTTCTAAAGGCAATGCTATTTTAAGTCCTTGAATATCGTATATTTCACCTATTTTACCAGTCTTTGAAATAACAATAATATCATGTTCTGCGTTATAACCATACTCCCATTTTTTATACCTATTTAATTGTTTTATTATCTTAGGTTTTATATGATCGTCTAGTATTTTATATAAAGTTTGCTCGTACATTACTTAGATCTTCCTTCAGCAAAACCTTTAAACTCTCTAGGTTTTTTGGTTTCATTTTCTACTTTGCCTTCAATTATATCTTCCTCTTCTTGTATTCTATTTAAAATTTCAAATGCATCAAATATAGCTAACTTTTTTGTTGCTGCGGCATTTTTAAGTCTGTCAGCAGATATATCATCATCAGAATCAACAATAGGTTCTTTGGCTACTTTAATTAATTCTTCAACTGCTACTTGCCCAGCTTGGATTATACTCTTTTTGGTTTTCTTGATTTCCATATTTAATTACAATATCATTTGATTTCATACAATAAAGACGTTGATCGTCTACAATAAATTCCCATTCAGCACCTGGAACAAAACCTATAGTGTCTCCTGGTTTAATATTAGATGCCTCTAGTTTATTATTACTAATTTTAAGCACTCCAATACTAGGATCTTCTTTTCTGTTTATTAGATCGTTAGAATTTTTAATAGGCATTACAAAGCATCTATCTCCAAAAGACAACCACTCTGTGTCGTGTTTGTATAAATATATTTGATCAATAGCAGCAAAATACATATTATCTTTAAAATAAGACCTACTGTTGCTTTGCTCACCTTTCATATTGTAAAATCTTCTAAATATATTTTGGTGAACAACTATAGTATCGCCTTTTTTTATAGGGGTTTTTAATGCTATTGGCACTGCTACAACTTTTGCTAATCTATTAACAAATTTCCAAGATTCAATTTTTGTATTAAGTATTAAATCTTTACCACCTACTGTTTTTTTATTATCATACCTATCACCTATAGGTTCTATAATAAAATCATATAAACTATTCATTAATATTCTAAATCATATTCTATAGATATAGCCATGTTAGAATTAAATTTCTTCCATGGCAATACCTCGTTGTTTTTCTTTATATGTATGTTATATGAATTATCTTTTTCATCTAATAATATATGAGATATTTCATGCCCACCATAAACTTGTTGACCTACAGAATAATGCATTGCGTCATTTTTATAATCAGAACCAATGCTGATTTTTCTAACTACATTATTCATTTTTTGTGTTTTCTGTATAAGTTCCGTCTTCTAAATTTATACTTACAGAACCATATTTATTTTCTAATTCTTTCTTAACACTATCTTGGTTTTGGTTAACTCCAGCTATTTCATGAAGTATAGCGTGTTTTTGGGTTTCTACCAAACCTATTTTTTGTGTTAATTCAAAAAGTTTAGACTGAAAGTCTCTTACTTTTTTTAACTCTTCTTCAGTAATTTTGTTTTCTTTGTTCATTTTATTTAATTTAATTTGTCATAACCCAGTGTCTTTTATAAAAAGACGTTTGATTAATAGATCCTTCAAACTTAGCTGTTAAAGTATTTTTATTTACATACTTGTAAGTTATAAATACTTCCCAATTATTTTTAGGATTGTGAATTTTTGTTTTAACGTAATCTTTACCTTCTTCTACAAAAGTCTCTTGCAATACGTTATTTTCTTCAAAGGAAAAATTAGTAAACTCATACTTTTGTTTATCGTGTAATATTACTACATAATAACTTGTTTGTTCGCTTGACCAAACTCCTTTTAATTTGTCACCAAAGTCTTGGCTTTGGATGCTAATACTAAACAGCATTAACGCACTTAATAATAAATTTTTCATTTAATTGGATTTAATTAATATAATACTCTTATTTATTATTACCCATTTTTTTGAATTTTTCCACCCCTCGTGAACCAAAATAAGCTACATAAACTGTTATAAGCAAAGATTTTAATAAATCTACCCAAGTATCATTAACTCCAAAACCTATATTACCACTGTCTAAAACTATTAAAATAATTAAAGACACAGTTAAAAATATAAGTGTCATTGGTCGAGTATTTTTACTTAACCAAGAATCTGACGTCATGTCGCTTGACCAACGTTTACTTATTTCTTGCATTTCAACTATATCTTGCTGCAATAATAATAAAGCTTTTTCTTTATCTTCTGGCGGTAAAGCCGGTTCTTTATGTATAAGATTTTTTACTAAACCCATAACACCATTATCAGGTAATACATCACCTACTGTATTTAAAATTCCAGGAGCTGCGTTAGATAGAAATTTACCTACTTTAGTGTCTTTAAATTTTTTTGACATATTAAATATTAATATTTTTTAAATGGATCTGTTTTATTATACGCTTCTTTTTCCCATGGTAAGTTTTCTGCACCTTCTTGCATATCTTCTCTAGAATATGTTTTACCTTTCCAGTATACATTTTCATCATCATAATCTAAGTCACCTCTTTTCATTTGATCTAAATGAACTTTTTCATGATCAATAACGCTTTGTCTTTCTTCTGAATCAGTTATTTTATCTGATACTAAAATTGTACCGTTATTATTTGCTTTACCTAAAACTCCATCTTCAAGACTTGTATTATAAATAGGTGTATTATCTTGTTTAAATGGTGATTCTATAGTAAATTTATTTTTTAATCTAAACATACTATTTTGAATTTTTATATGGAAACTTTTCGTTTAATATCTGTTGTCTTTTAGCACAACCACAAGGTTTACCCATTGCTTTAGACACTGCTTGCACTGCTGAATTAATACCAGTTTTTTTAGTAAAATTTGCTATACTATCTCCTAACCCTTTAGCTTCCATTTTTTTTCTTTTTTACAACAGCGTCACTAATTTCTTTAACAGCACCTTGTATTGACTTTCCGATAAATTCTGATTCTTGTAAATTAGCGTCGCTCAAAGCTTTGTCGCCAGAAACTATATTTTGTCCAACACCAACGTCAGCATTTAACTTAGGTAAATTAAAATTAGTTGGCATGGTGCTTTTATACTGGTTTAAAGGAGATCTGTTTGAAAAACCTATTTTAAAACCGTTTTTATTTGAAAAACTTGATCTAATTTTACCTAGTATATCCATATTATCCTGCGTGATAACCTCTTAAAGCAGCTTCAGCTTTTGATTTGCTTCCGTATTTTGCTGGCCAAGGTTTATCTGTTTTATTACTAATTACTCTCCATGCTCCACCCATTTTTTGGATACAACCACTTCCACCTTCGTCTTTAGCACAAGCATTAAAAGGACTATCTGGTCTATTATCCATCATATCATCCATTTCTCTACCTCTTAGTTCTCCAGATCTTTCATCTCTAGATTTCATTCCACTTCTTTCGTCTACTTTTCTAGCTTTGCTTAAAAGTTTTTGTACTTTAGGACTTTCGTAATCATAACCGCCTTGTCCTTCAGTTTTGCTAGATATTTTAGCAGCTTTTTCTCTTAATTTCCCAGCTCTGTTATTAACAGGTGAATGACTTTTACAATGTTTATTCATTGGTGATGGAGCAGAACCTGTGTTTTGTCCCATACCAAAAGAATCATCAAGTCTTTGATTAACACTCATGTGATGAGGTGAATCGTGATCATGTCTGTCGTTTTCTAAGTAGTGTAATCTAGCAGAAGCTGTTAGATCTTTGTTGTATGCTTCTTTGGCATCGTATTTCTCGCCTGAATAGCGAGGGTGATTTCCACTGTATCCTCTTCCCATTTTATTATTTATTAAATAGTTTACTTTTCATTATATCTTTAAGTATTGAACTTTTTTCTTTGTCTGTCATTCTTTGAGAAGATTGTATATCTTGAAGGTTTCTTGGAGTATAACCTCTTCTTCCAGAAACTGGATCTACTTCAAAAGCACCACCTTCAAAACCAGGTTTTCCTCCTTCTTCTACGGCTGACCTTAAAATTGCTTCGTATGAATCTGGAGATGTAGCCATTCTAAGATCTTTCGCTAAATTTTCTCCATAAAGTCTTTCTGCCGTACCGCCCATACCTCTATTAACAAGGCTTAACGAATCTTTAACCGCTCCTCTTCCTAGTTCATAAATCTCTGGATCAATACCTGGTAAAGATTCTTTGCTAGGTATGTAAGCTATACGATCACCTAATCCGCCTGGTGTTGGTGAAGTAACAGTTCCACTATATTCATCTACAAGCATTGATCGATCACCTCTAAGACCTGTCAAGCCCATTAGCTTTGCTTCTTCTCTTTCTGCAAGTATTCTAGCTTTTATTTCCGCATCAGTAACTTTAGGGTCTCTATAGTCTTGACTCATTACGCTACCGCCTCTTTGGTCTTTGTATCTAGCACTTTGTTGGTTCAATGGTGATGATGATGATTTTCCACCACTCATATGCTTATGAATTTTATGCCCCATGTTTAGCTCATTTTTGGATCAGAAGAATAAGCTCCTTTTCCTTTTGATTTTTCCATTCCTTTTGATTCGTCTCTACGATCTTTCATAGATTGTTTTTTGCTAGACTCTTTGCCGTCTTTAGCTAAACTTTCATCTAATCTATCGTTGTAACCTTGTTTTTTAGCTGGAGAACCTTTAGCTTTAGCAGCATTTTTCATAGGCTCAGAAGTATTACCATCTTTATCTAAATCTAAAAAATCTGGCTTAGCAGCCATTGCTGGTGAACCTTTAGCATCACCTTTTTCGATATCTACTATTGGCATGTCTTTTAATTCTCTTGACATTTCCATAGGTGAATGACCTGCGTACATAGGTGACTCCATTCTATGCATACCACCTTTTTTCTCGGCTTTATACATTTTTAAAGCTGACTCCATTGCTTTTAATGGATTTGGTTTATTGTATCCCATTTTTTTGTTTTTTAATTATTAGTTATTTATTTTTTTTTATTATACTGCTGATACTGTAAGCGTACCTCCGTTTGCAACTGTTACTCTATATCTTGTTCCGTCAGGTGATTTTAATATTAATCCATTAAGCGAATCACTTACCTCAATATCACCTCCATCAACTTCTAATTTTGAAGCAGGACTAGTCGTCCCGATCCCGACGTT
>Ga0213869_10000175_pt1 | contig 51810 bp, 84 predicted proteins | sample PICome_10_FD_160083 | JGI IMG/M metagenome (GOLD analysis project Ga0213869, IMG submission 160083) | Coastal seawater microbial communities near Pivers Island, North Carolina, United States - PICO132 | ecosystem: Environmental > Aquatic > Marine > Coastal | place: USA: North Carolina...
CAGGAATTTCTAATGGTTTGAGTTGTGGTGCATCTGGATCCCATGTTCTTATTCCAAATAGATTATTGCCTTCTGTTGCAAATCTACTTGTACCCCAAGCGGATTCAATCCCTGCCATGCCTATTATAATAGCACTTGGTATTCGTTGCCTTGGTGCAGTTTTAAAATTGATATAATCAATACAAGTTTTTAACGATGAAATAAATGATTCGTCATTATTGTATTCGAACGAAGGTTCATGTAAACCAAAACTGTGTGCAGTTTCGACTACATCTGCTTCAACTGTGTGAATGATCTTGTTCTTTACAATATCGTTAGGACGCCAAGTTCCGTATATATACGCTAATCCAATAATAGTGATTACTATTATGTACTTGAATAAGGTTGGTAAGAACTTTTTAAATTTATTTTTCATAAACTTTATCGTTGCTTAACAGTGATAGTTGATATACAAGTTGTCTTCGAACACTTCCCCAATAGTTTAGTTGCCATCCTGTGTTTGCTGTTTCAAGCACTGTGTCAACACTTTCTATTCGTTTCATCCAAAGTGCCATACGGTCCTCCTTGGGCATTCTCCAACAAGCCTCTTTAAACTGCATTTTAGTCTCCGTTAGTATGACCGTTTGTTAACTTTGCTAGTTCACTTGCTTCTTTTTGGAATCGTCTCGGTAACCCTGTCCAACGTGATACTTCACCGTCGTTATTGATTTTGAAACTACCTGCTACTGTGTAAATCTCATTGCCGTCTTTGTCTTCTGCAACAAATTTACGTACAACGCCGTTGATTATACCATTGCCTGTGTCTCTGCCTACTTCCCATTTATATTTGCCTGACGGTCCTTCATACACCGATTCGTTGCCCCATTCATTGCGGCAGATCGTCTTGATGTTTTCAAGTACCTCTATACTTTTAGCCATTGTGTTTTGCCTCCTTAAGCCATTAGTTTTAATAATACCAGTTTTACCAGTATTAGTATTATAATACACTGCTTCAGAGGTTTTGTCAATTGTAGATTTTACCAATTTTACCACTTTGTGTTCGTAATTGGATTTATTGTCCAGATTGGACGAAGATAGATTTGCTTTCATGCCTTTATACTCCTTTATATGCCTTTGTGCCTAAGTTGCCTTAGTGTATGTGTATTTATTATACGGGATAGTGGCCGTTAATTAAAATTTCCATACCACTATTGGAGATATCACTAAAAGATTGTGTACTGTCCGTTCCGTTAGCGTCTACTGTGACAATAGTAAAGAATGAATTACTTTCTTCAATTTGAGCATGTACTGTAACACCTCCACTAAATCCAGACACATTAAACAGCATAATTGGAAATCCTGTTTGTCCACCTTGATCAGTTAAGTCAGCACATGCAAATGGAAGACTAACTCTTATATCACCTGATGGTAATGCTTGTCCGTTTGCCGTTTGTAGTTTACCACTAATGAAACAACGGTTTCCTATTTTAGTGTAACTCATTTTTTGGAAGCCTGTAGTTGTTGTTAAACTTCCGCTTGATGATCCTGTAATTGTATAATCATGCAATCCTTCTACATATGTATCAAGTTGTGCAGTTGCTACTTTACCTGTACCGCCATCAATGATCATTGTGGAATCATCTGCAAACACGCTACCTCTTACGTCACCTTTAAGTGTTCCGTTAAGTGTACCATGTAATTGTCCTGTTAAGCCGTCAACTACTAGAGTAGAGTTATCACTAAACACACTACCAGTAAAGTTACCAATTATCGAATCGCCTGCTTTATAATATCCACTATCATTTGTAAGAACACTTATGTTATCACTTGCTTGTAGAAAACTAGTTCCGTCAATAGTAACAGTCGGAGTTGTTTGGTCTTGTGCGGCAGTTACCGTAACGCCGTTAGTACCTAAAAATTGGAAAGTACCTTGATTGGCCATATTAAAGCCTGTTGAATCATCTCCAACAATATTAAAGTTAATTGCTTGTTCGTTTGTTAAGTAACCTGCGTCATTAGTTAATCTACTAATATTACTACCGTCAGTTAAGTAGTCAACTAGTGTACCACTTTGTGCAATCCCTTTTGTATCAAATGTAATTCTATTATATGTACCTGGAGCAATTGGACTGTCAGCAAGTGAAACGTTTATTGATGTTGTACCAGTACCTGTTACATCACCAAACAGTGTAATTGTTTCATTGCCACCGTCAATAGTAATATTACCTTCTGCGTCAGTTGTAGTTGTAATGTTACCTGTACCAGCAAACTTAATTGTTTCGTCTTTGACTACTGTTCTAACTGTACTATCATCGCCTGTTACAAACAGTTGTGAAATATACCCTGCATCGTTTGCAAGTTCACTTACATTGTCACCTGTTTCTAAACCTGAGGTAATATATCCAGGATTGACAAAGTTTACTGTTACGTTTCCTTCAGCATCACTTGAAGTTGTTAAGTTTGTGCCACCAAGTATTTTAATGTTTTCACTTTGTTTAACAACACGCATTGTGGAGTCATCTGCTCCAATGCTAAACAAGTTGTTTTCAATGTTAGTAAATCTATTCGTAATAGTTGTTGCAAAATTAGCATCGTCATTAAGTGCCGCGGCTAATTCATTTAATGTATCTAATTGTTCTGGAGCACTGTCAAGTACTGCCGCTACCTTAGCGTCTATTTGTGCTTGTGTATAAGCGTCTGTGATACCATAGCCCGTAAGTGTAGTTGGTGTCCCTGTAACACTACCCCAAGTAAAGTCTTGTGCTACACCTGTAATTGTAATGTTGCCTTCAGCATCACTTGCTGTTGTAATTGCAGTTCCGCCTAAAACCTTAACATCTTCACCTGCATTGATTGTACGCATTGTACTATCATCTGCACCTATACGAAAATTATATGTTGATCCTACTTGGTCGGCTGTTACGTAACCTGCATTGTTTGTAAATTCTGTAATGTTAGCACCACTAGAAACAAAGTTGCTATCGTTAGTAAATGAACTAACTGTTGTAGGTGCTCCGCTTAAAACACTGTAAGGTATTGATCCGCTTACACCGTCAACGAGTAATGTACTATCATCTGCAAATACTGAACCTTTTAAATCTGTGTTAATTAAATTTTCTAAACTTATTGATAAAGCAAAAGCCGCCGCATCAACTTTAATTTGTCCTGTTGTTCCTAGTACTGTAAATGTATCGCCTACACCAATACTACCTGTACCTGTGTTACCTGCTGTTGCTATTGCTTGTTGGTATGTAGTTAATGTTGGACCTGTAATTGTAATATTGCCTTCAGCATCACTTGCTGTTGTAATATTTGTACCACCAAGTATTTTAAAACCTTCACCTGCATTAATGTCACGCATGGTTGAATCATCTGCACCTACATTCAATGTAAAGTTATTTGGAATATCTGCAAGTGTAACATACCCTGCATTGTTAGTCCACTGAGTAATGTTACCTGATTTGTTTACTAGTGTGTCTGATGAACTTGCAGTAATAAATCCTGTGTCGTTTGTAAGGTCTGAAACGTTAGCAGGTCCTGTAATAGTAAGTTCGCCCGAGTTAGTATCAAGTGCAGTAGTAATATTACTAGCACCTGTAAATTGAATTGTTGTATCTGTTTCGACAATGTAACTTGATGACGCTGTGTCTGCAATGGTCCATTTATATGTTCCTGCAAGACTTGGTCTATTAATTAAGTCTCCGTAATCACCTGATGTTGCTACACTTGCAAATGCTGTGTTGGAAGCACTTGTTACAAGACCTTTTGCATTTACTGTTACAGTATTAAAACTTCCAATGTCAGTGTTTACATTATCAAGAGTAAGTGTTACTGTACTTGCGTTTGCGGCAATAGCACCACCAGTGTTACCACTCATGTCTCCGTCAAACGTAATGTTTGGTCTGCCTGTTAGATCACCATATCCACCACTAGTTGCTACTGCGGCAAATCCTGCTTCTGTAATTGTTTGATTTATCCAAGCACCTGTACCCGTGTCGTATTGTAATAATTCATTGTCAGCAATACTTGTAATATTAACATTTTGAAGTGTACCTAAATCGTCTCCACTTACATCAGTTATAAAAGCCGATGTTGCATTGTTGTATTGTGATAGGTCAGTGTTAGCACTAATTGTAATATCACCTTCAGCATTTGAAGCAGTACTAATTACTCCACCGTCACCTAGTATACCTAAGTTCTCACCACCTTGTACAATTCTAACTGTACTATCATCTGCACGTAATTCAACTCTACCAATAGCACTTGCAACAATATCTTCTGCACTTTGTAGGCTCATTGTTACAGCATCTGAATTAGGATCAACAGTAAAGTTAACACCTGGTCCACCGATTACTGTAAGTGTATCGTTATCTGCGTCTGCAACAACTTGTCCTACACTAGATCCGGCTTTTTGAAACGCCATTATGCGGAATGAATCGATTACTTTTACTGACATATTTTATGGTTCTCCTTACTGTATTTACCGTTGATAAAAGAATAGGAGCATTGTTTCCAACACTCCTATCTTTTAAATATACTTATTTTATATGTAAGTCGCCTACGGCGTGGATAGAGTCCGTTCTATACTGTGTTCTTTTGTTATAGTTAAAGGTGCTTTTGTATATACAGTATTTATATTTCTCTTTATAGTACGCAACTTTTCTGTTGCCAGGTAAGTTGCCAACCCCTACGTGCCTAAACTAGGCCGCTAATGCCATTTCTGGCGCATAATTGTCATTTGCAATTATAAGTTTTCTTCGCGATAACCGTGCTTAGATCCGGATAACTCCACTAACTCTATTAACTACCAGTCGATCCTATTTCGACCCCATCATAAAGACATTGAACCTACAGGCTTACAGATGTATTCAACTGTATCCCAAGATCCATCACTTGGTACTTCTACGTATTCTACAAGCATAGTTTCACACTGTGCTTTAGTTTCAAACCATTGTACATCTTGTTCTAAGCAGGTCGAGCCTGAACAAACTGTTAATAGTATATGCCAAATAATTTCCATTTTTCAATGTCCTTATGGTGGAGTCGCCCGGTACCGCCCCGGGGTCCTGAATAGCGTTTGAATTGCTTCAACGTTACGTATATAGTTATACTATCTTTTAACCAAAAAGTCAACCTTTTTCTTCAGAATCTATTAGTTTGTATCTATTACGTAATAACTAATGCTCAAGAAAATACTCAATATTAACAATGGAGAGTTATGACAGATGATAGATCAGTTGACGCAACTTTTGAAAATGAACAAAGTACAGTAACAATTCCTTTAAAGGAATACGACAGACTTCGTGAACGACAAAAATACATTACAGACAAAGATATGATATCTGTAGTAGATAAAATTGAAGAACTAGTTAGAGCCTTACGAAAACATATTGTAAGAACGGAGATAGAATAATGGCCAAAATGAGAACATATACTTTCTACGACGGAGACAATGTAGAAACTAAAGAAGAAATGAGTTACCGGAAAGCAGTACGATCTTTTCAAGGTAATACAAAAAGTAAATCAGTTAGAGTAGAATGGACAGCCAAAAAAGGCGGAACATACGAAATGATACAGTCATTACCATTAGGTAGAAAAATAAGACAAGCGGCAATGCTAGAAAAGAAAAGAGCGGCCTTAAAAGCAAAGTTAGGAAAGTAATATGAAAATACATAAGTCATACGAAGGACATGTTTCACAACCTAAGAAAACAAGTCAAGCAGGTACCAAAGCACGTTGCAAATTTTCATCTATGAACAAATCTAAAAAACGTAGTCACAAGTTTTATAGAGGACAAGGAAAATAATGGCTGGAATAAAAGCACGTGGAGTTATTACTAACCACTTAAAAAGATATCACAAAGAAAGAGAAATTATACCTTGTAAGTATATTGCTGATGGCAAAGGTAAAGGTATAATGGTTGCTCAATATAAAGATACTAGAGATTTAGTAGTTGATGATAAAGATGTTCCTATTGCTTGGGGCAGAGCCTAACCGCCTGGAACAAACTCTTTTGGACTATACCACACTTTTTGATGATGTATACGTCCTAACAATTCTTGTATCTCTGTCATTTCTAAATGTAGTTGCGTAGATACATCGCCTTGTGCAATAGCCAATCCTCTACGGCCAGCCTTTGCTCTTAGTGCTGATTCGATAATTTCTATGTCTCGAATTGTTAATTCAAAGTTCTTATTTGGTTTCATAGTCACCTAGCCTCCTGCAAAACAATTAGCACTACCGGCGGCAACTGATGTACATCCGCTAATGCCGTCACCAATTCTTCCGCAACCTAGTCCGTTTACAAATACAGTAGTTGAACCTGTTGCTATTGGAGCGGCATGACTTGGACATGGAACGCCTGGTAATAGATGTCCTGTGTTATTATCACCTTGTCTACTGACACCAATACCGTTTGCAAATACAGTTCCAGACCCACCTGCTCTAGTCATTCCAGAACAATGAGTAACATCTGCATCGCCTATTCTAGTTATTGCTGGCATTACGTTCTATCTCCATAAGTTGTTGTAACCTTGCTGGCCACAATTCTATTTCTCTATGTTGTTCTTCTGTATGTGGAGGTTCAGGACAATCTGGAAGGAATTTAATAACGTGATCAAATCTTTCAGGAATATCGTCCCAAGAATTAACTGTTACCTGTTTACCATCTATTAGAAAAACAAACTCGTGCATACGAGTATTTATTTTACTTTACTTTTAGATTTGGCGGTGCAGTTACTATATTTGATGTTTGTTGTTGATAGAGATCTGCAAACTGTTTAATAGTTTTAGTAAGAACCATTATACTTTCTTTTTTAAACAAATAGCCTTTGTCTGGATCACCTGTAAATAAGAACTGTTGTAATCCTAACCCTTGTCCGTTCATTACAAGTGTAAGAGGAGTTTTAATCTTAAAACCCTTTTCATTTTCTTCTGTAAGTTTACCTACAATCTCTTCGCCAGAGTTAAGTTTAAAAGTAACAGTATCTCCAACTTTATATGGTGCTTCGATTAACATTATATTGTGTGTCCTGTTCCGTTATAACCTGTGTCATCAATGTAGTTTACAAGTTGATCATACCCACCAATATTTTTTCCATTGATTTTAATTTGTGGTACAGTTCTTGCAGTTGGAAACCATTCCATTAATTCTTCTCTAGTGTAGTCAGTTCCTAAAGATTTGTATGTGTGTTCAAGTTGTCTTGTCTTACACAGATTTACTGCTTTAACACAATACGGGCAACTTGGCTTTCCGAATATTTCGATCATAGTTTGAAGTCCTTAAATGTATCTTTGTTAATGTCTTGTTTAACACCGCCAACGATATAACTTTCAACTTCTGTTTCTTGTGGGGCAACTTGTAGTCCTGCACTTGACAACCAATGTTGTGTCCACGGTAGCGGATTAGTATTAAGCGGACGATCGTAAATCATATCAAGTCCTAGTGCTTTCAATCTCTTGTTAGCAATAAACTCAACATAAGCATGAAGAAGATTAGCATTAAGTCCAATCATACTTCCGTCTTTGAATAAGTAGTCCGCCCAATTCTTTTCTTCTGCAACACATTCACGCCATAGGTCATAAACTTCATCTTTAAGTTCTACTGCGATTTTAGCCATGTCTGGATCATCGTCACCTTTGGCCCAATGTTTGAGAATGTGTGTACTTAGGTTAAGGTGTGTTGCTTCATCTCTTGCAATAAGACTAATAATCTTAGCACTACCTTCCATCATTTTTAATTCACCAAATGCAAACGTACATGCAAATGAAACATAAAAACGTAAACCTTCTAAAATGTTTACAGTCATCATTGCTTTGTATAATGCTTTCTTAACATCATACAAAGTACCTTTGCCTTTATTAAAGTAATTGTTTGCAATGTCATTGAACTCGTCATAGTATTTTGTAACACTTTCAGCACGTTCAAGAATCTTTTCATCATCAAGGATAGTATCAAATACTTCACCCGGATTAGCATATACATTTTTTACAATATGTGTATATGAACGTGAGTGGAGTGTTTCAAAAAAGTCCCAAGCAATAATACAACCTTCTAGTTCTGGATTTGAACAGTAAGGTAAAAAACTTAGACATGGTCCACGTCCTTGTACACTATCTAATAGTGTTTGATATTTTAAGTTACTTGTAAAAATATGTTTTTGTTCATCACGAAGTTGTTGATAGTCACCTCTATCTTTTTGTAGACTAACTTCCTCTGGTCTCCAAAAGTAACCAAGCATTGTTTGGTTAAGTTTATCATACTCAGGATATTTGAATACATCATACCTTTGTGTGTTTTGATCTGCTCCAAAGAACATATGCTCTTTTGTAAAGTCAACCTTCTCTCGGTTAAAAACTGTCTTTGTCATCGCTTTAGTATTACCCTTCTTCCTCGTCATAAATCCTTAAATGGCACACGCATCACACATTTCATCATCTTGATCAACTGTCTGCGTATTACCGTTCTGGCCATTTGTATGACCGTTTGTACCATTAATTATAGCACCATTTGTTTTATTGTCAACCTCTGCTTGTTTCAAATCCTCAGCATCATCTTCAGCACCTTTAAAGTCATAAGTGTTTTGATAATAACTTGTTTTCCAACCCATCTTATAAGTTGTCAACATGTCCTTCATCATAACGCTCATAGGTACTTCGTTGTTTTCATACTGTAACGGATTGTATGACCAGTTACCACTAATGGCTTGATCAAAAAACTTCTGCATTACAGCGACGATATTTATGTAACCTTCGTTACCTTTCATGTCCCATAATAGAGTATAAAAGTTCTTTAGTTGACTATACTGTGGTACAATCTGCTTAAGAGGCCCTTTTTTACTTTTCTTAACGGACAAGTATCCGCGTGGTGGTTCGATTCCGTTTGTTGCGTTCGACACAACGGAACTGCTCTCCGATGGCATTTGTGCGGACAATGTTGAGTGCCGTAACCCGTGTTTACTAATATCTGATCGTAAAGTCTTCCAATCATGATTAAGTTTCTTTCCAACAATATCGTTAACTTCTTCTTTGTAAGTATCAATTGGCATAATGCCGTCTGAGTATTTAGTGCGGTCAAAGTATTCACATGCTCCGCGTTCTTCTGCTAGTTTGTTTGATGCTTTTAACAAGTAGTATTGAAAACTTTCAGTTAAGTCGTGTACAAGTTTCCATGCTTCTTTATCGGCATAATTGACTTTGTGTTTTGCTAGGTAATGTGCTAGGCCGATGTAACCAATACCTAATGAGCGTCGAGCCTTTGTGCTTATTTCAGCGGCTTTTACAGGATATCCTTGATAGTCAATAATTTCCTCTAATGCTCGAACGGACAAATCACACAGTTCTTCAAGTTCTGAACTTTCTTTGTTTAATGTTAATGCACCTATATTAATAGCACTAAGAATACACAATGCAATTTCACCGTTAGCATCATCAATATGCTGAATAGGTTTAGTAGGTAATGTAATTTCTTGACATAAGTTACTCATGTAAATAGGATCTTTAAATGAACTGTGTGTATTACAGTGATCTACATTCATAATATAGATACGTCCTGTTTCTGCACGTTCTTTTAGTACTGATGAAAATAATTCATGTGCATCTATTTTCTTTTTACGAATAGATGTTTTACGTTCATACATTTCGTATAGTTCTTTAAACTTATCATTGTCGCCTGAATAAAATGCTTCATATAATCCTGGCACATCGTGTGGCGAGAAAAGAGTTATGTCTCCACCGGACAATAACCTTTCATACATTAATTTGTTAAGTTGAATAGAATAATCTAACTTACGTACTCTATTATCATCTGTACCTTTATTATTTTTTAGTACAAGGATGTCTTCAATTTCATAATGCCAAAGTGGGAAGTGTGTAGTAGCACTACCACCACGTACACCATTTTGTGTACAACTTCTTACTGTTGCTTCATATACTTTTAGAAAAGGAACAACACCTGTGTGTGCTACTTCGCCGCCTCTGATCTTCGAGTTAATCGCTCGTACACGACCTGCGTTAATGCCAATACCCGCTCGCTGAGCGATATAATAACCAATAGCGGAATTGCTACTAAAAATACTAGGCAAAGTATCGTCAACATCAACCAGTACACAACTAGCAAACTGCCTAATTGGAGTACGGACTCCGGCCATGACCGGTGTAGGAATGTTAATTTTGAATAAGGATGTTGCGTCATAATATTTCTTCACGTATGATAAACGTGTCTCCTGTGGATATTCAGCAAACAATGTTGCCGCAATCATCATATACATAAACTGCGGAGTTTCATAAATTGCTCCACTGCTTCTGTCCTGACAAAGATACTTATCAACAACTTGTCTTAGTCCTGCGTATGTGAATTCTTCATTACGATCATGTTTAATGAATGTGTTTAGTTTCTTAAGTTCTGTTTCAGTATATTTTTCACGTATATTAGAGTCATATACTCCACGCTCAATGTTAGCATCTATAACTTGAGAAAGAGTCATATGTTCATAAGTTCCGTAAACTTGTTTATGAAGTCCGTATAATAACAATCTTGCCGCGGCATATTGATAGTTAGGTGATTCAAGTGATATTAAATCATTTGCACTTCGAATTAAAATGTTTTGGATTTCGTCAGTAGTCATTCCGTCGTAAAATTGTAAATCCGCATTCATTTCAATTTGTGATGCTGATACACCTGTAAGTCCTTCACAGGCTTCTTCTACAACAAAATGAATTTTATCTAAGTCTAACTTTACTTTATTTCCGTCTCTTTTGGTTATAAATGGTTCTTTAGATGCGTTCATTATGTCCTCTTTTCTATACGTTCTTTTATCATGTGTGCAGTCCAGTATTTAATACAAAAACTACAATTCAATTGTTTCCTGGCAAACCATGCTATCTGATAGTTCACTACTTATACAAATATTATTGTTTTCATAGTCAATAATATTGTCACAAACTTTAACTAGATTATAGTATCTTTTTGTCGTATGGTCTATATATATTTTTATCAAAACAGACGTTTTGGTAAACCTTGTAGTTAACTTCAGGGTATGTCCTATCATAAGGGGTATACCGACGGGACAATACCGGTTTTCTTTAATTAACTCCCAAGGCGTTGGCCACTGTTGAGAATTAAAAGGATTAAGATATTTGTCAGTAACAGGTGCAGTCTTCCAGAAGTCTAAAGATGCCTTATAAGGATCAACACACTCTTCGAGTGTATCTCTGAAAGTTCTCCATTGTGTTATACGTTCGTCAGTATTTGTATCTAAGAACATCTATGCAAAGTAACTGATAGTATAACTTAGGGTTCCTATGCCATTACCGATTGGGTTTCTGTACTTAACTAATAAAGTTTCACTACCTGATGTACTGTCCATGTCATCAAGTACTGCTGTCCATTCGATGGCACCATCGCTTGTGCCTGTGTGACTGTAGTTGTCTGTTATGTTTATACTACTGTCATTTCTAATTGTAAGTGTTAACTTACCTTGTCTAGTTGTATCACTAGATGTTCCGTCTTTTACAACAAGATAATCAATATATGCAATCTTATCTTTGGTAAAAGGTAATTTAATAATTTGTGTAGGTGCATCTACTTCTGATAGTGTTTCAGTTTTCAAACGTGATTTAGTATAATGTAATCCATCAACTGTTGGTTTAAATGGAACTGCACTTAATGAAGTTTGATTTACAAATGCATCTCTTTCAAAGAAGTCTCCAACACTTGCACATAGTTCACTGTCAAATTTAATTACACTTGTTTGTGGTGAGTTTTGTCCGTTGCCGTTGTTAGCAACATCAATAAAAATGTTTGAAGATGATGTGTGTCCATATGGAGTTGTGTTGTTTGGTGCATGTACTGCAATACCAAAGTCATCAATCTTATCAAATTTACAATTAGTAATTAAGTAATGTCTTGGACCTTGTGCTTGAGAGCCTGATCCTGAACTTGTTCTACCTAGGTCAATACCAACATGACCAAATGTAAACAAACTATCTTTAATTGTAATTGTTTGTGTGTCGTATATACTGTAAACACCAATACTTAATTGTGTAAACTGACAGTTACTAATTGTAACGTTTTCAGAAGTAAGTGCACCTAAGCCTCTTACTTCAATACCAGACTGTGCCGCATCTAATCCTTGTAGTGCATTCCATGTACCTGTAAATTTAACATTATCAATAATACTTTCTGTTGTATTATCTAAGTAAAGTAATGGAGCATCTGCTGTTACTGTTGCATCAACTGTTAATGTCATACCTTGTATCATAATATTTTGTGGACGGCTAATGTTTTGCATTGAAGCAAACTCTACATAACTTCCTGGAGTACTATTTCCGCCTACTGTTTGAAAAACAGGTTTTGCAGTTTGTGATAATTCATTTGTATCAACATGCATTGTGATAATAGTTTTGTCAGGTCCGTCACCTATAATATTTGCATAAGGTGGAATATGAATTGTGTTTGTAATTTTATATGAGCCTGCCTCAAATTTTAATGCTCTTCTTGAATTTGCATTAAACTTGTCGCTACTGTTTAAAAAGATTTGATCGACTGCTCTTTGTAATGCTTCAGTATCATCTGAAACACCATCACCAACTACACCAAAACTTTTAATACTTACGATATCATCTAAACGTGTTTGAATATTTCTTTTAATTGGATTGTTAGAAAACTCGCCTGTTTGTACAGTTGCGTCTGTGTTTCCTTGGAATTCATATTGATCAAGTAATTGAAAGATGTTTGTTTTTTCTGTTAGGATTTCAGTATTTCCAACAGCCGGGGCACCTTCAGTTACACTGCCATTACCAATATATAATTTTTGTGTATCTACTGCCCAGCCTAGTTCTGCACTGGCAAGTTGTGGTAAACCTGTTATAGTTTCCTTACCACGTCTATGTTGAATCTTTGAAATTTGTACGACTGCCACTGTGTTCTCCTAATTTATATGTGTATTTACCAATTAGAAGTGATGATTGGCATAGTAATCTTCAACTCGCTTTAACCATTCGTTAGACCAGTGTTCAAACTCGTCTGCTACTAGGTCAAATTGCTGGTATTCTAATGCTCTGCTACACATAAACACATGTCCTTCACGTATATCAGTGCCGTATACTGCATTGTGTGCCATAGCATATGCCGCCATCTGCAAATAGTAATCCTCTACCCACTCTTTTTTCTTAGGCTTGTTAGTTTGTTTAAAGTCCATAATACAAGGAGTTCCTTTGTACTGTCCTACAACATCACAAGTACCTGAATACATCTGTGGATAGTATAATGCTTGTTCAATACCCCATACTTCGTCTACATCTACTAGAGCAGATTCAATAATTACATCAGCCATTTTGTTTGCTTGAACATGCACTAGGTTGTTACCTGGTTTACGTTCTTCACCTATAAGAAAACGTTCTAAATTATTGTGCATTGCTGTACCAACACCTGCGGCTTCGGTTACAATTTGCTGTGCTTGTTTTTCGCCCACTCGCTTTTTCCATGCGATTAAATGCGTCATATCCTTCGTTTTACCTAGGATCGTTGTGACACTTGGTGTTTTACTACCATCGGGTGCTTCGTAAAGTCTTTTACCTTGTAAGTTTATTTGTTTAACTGTGTGATACTTGTAACGTTCCACATAAGTTGGTGGGGTATGTTTTTCCATTAATAAAAAATCCTGTAGTTGTAGTATTAATTATAACTTCTAAGGAGGGTGAATGTCAAGTTATGAGCGTCTGTTTGTTGCTCGTTTTGCCATTTTTTCTATATTATTGGTTGGACTAGAGTCAACATCATCAACTGTACCATCTGCGTCACGTTGCATTTGAGTGTTAAGTGTAACGCCATCTTGGTCGAAGTTCTTTATAACTGCTTTGACTTCATCTGATGTATCATACAAGTCTTTGAAGATCCCATAATCAAAACTACCATGGCCACTTGCTTTCATAAGCGACCCTATTGCTTGATAGGATAGTTCAGCAGTATTGTTTGTTTGGTTAGCACGTTGAATTTGATTGCGGAAAAGCAATACTATATCTTGTTCTAAATCACTACCTGAAAATTCAAATAGTCTCATGTGCGACTCCTTATTGAGCCAACTTGTTCATTATACGAGTTGATTCTGCTACTGATCTTTTCTTAGGTGTGTATGACTCTGGTGTATCGTTTTCTTCATCACTACCATTATATTCGTCAAAGAATTCTGCGTCACCATGCTTTGCAATAAACTCTTTTCTAGTCATGCTTTCAGCATCGTCTTCCATTGATCTTTTAACTGCACCTTCGCCAATTGATTCACGCTTTTCTCTGCCAGCAGTTTCTTCTCCACCACTTGCGGCATCACTTGCACTAAACTCATCTGATGGATCAATAGGATCAACTGCATCAACTGGTCCGTCTGCATCTACATCCATTGCAGGATCTAGTTCTTCTTCGCCTTCTGGATCAGCGCCAATAGTATCTGTTGGTGCTTGTTCGCCTGTAACAATTTGTACACCTGCTGTAAGTGCTTCACGTGATGTAGTTAATACTTCTTGTGTTGCTTCTAATGCAGGTTTAACTGTTGCAACAAATGCTTCTGATTGTTCTAGTCCTAGTTCATCTCTTATTGAGTCTGCTAGTTCTAACATTCCTTCTGCACCCATTTCAGCAACATCTTCTAAGAATGCTGTAAATCTATCTACCATGTCTTTAGCGGCCATTGTTAATTCTGCTTGTTCTTCAGCACCTTCTTTAACAATTTTACTTTCGCCTACTGCTTCAGCACTTGGCATTCCTTTTTTCATTGCTTTTAATCTTTGTACACCTTGCATACTTAAGAAAGGTTGCATCATTGATGTCATAGCATCTCTAAAGCCATCAATTTGTTGTTTGTTTAACGGCTTACCTTGCATGATCTTTTCAATTGCCATTCTAGCCAAGTTTGCTTTACTTGGATCGTCCATTACAACTCTTAATGCTGTAAGTACTTTAGAATCTTGTTTTGTATTGTTATCCATGTTAGGGTCAACGTCAGTACCTGCACCTGGATCATCATCAACATCATCGTTTGGGTTTGCTTCTGCAAAGTCACGTGCTACATCTTCATCTGTTTCATCAACATTCATAATGTCTTCGCCTAGATCGTACTCATCAACACTTTCAAGGGGATTGTCAAGATATTGATTAATTGCACTTTCTACAATTTTGCTGATCAGCAATGTTTTTTGATATTCATCACTTTTTAGTGATTCGTTAAACTTATGCTTAACTTCGAATTCTTTTAATTTATTTTGAATCTTTGTACTATAAGATTCTAGTTGTGCTTGGCTATATTTGGCAAGATCAACTGTAATACCATGTTTGCTACGCAAGTCTTTCTGTAAAGACTCTACTGTAACTTTGTTCATAAAATCTGACGTTTTCATCGTGTGTAATCCCCTAACGTTATTATAGTGTTATTTAGTGTCAAACAGCAAAGTTTCGGCCTCATCTAGAAGCAATCCTATTCTGTGCTTGTATTTCTCATATTTAGGCAAATATTCGTCTAACCTAGCGTGATACATATCTACTTTAAAATAGTCTTCTGATTGTTCAGCAACCTTTAATCCATGCTTTAAAAAGCGTATTTCATTATAATAGTGCAAAAATTTGTGATCTGTATCTAAATGTTCCTGTTCATCAAACTCTGTATCCATACCCAAATATATTGATATTGCTACTGCTATCTTATGATTAGCAATACCTTTGTAGTATGCTATCTTTGGATTATGTAGATTTAGTATATTGAACCAGCCGTGTCTATCTTTCTTTATATAACAATGTTTGAATTTGATTCCACCATTATGCGAAACAGGCAATACAAATCCGTTTTGTTTCAAACGAATCTTTACTGACTGTGCAGTGGCCTGAAAGGCAGATACTAATTTTTTAACTTCTGGTTTCATGTCTTTAAATTATAACGTAAAAACTACTGTAATGCAAGATCTTTTTTATTATACTTTACCGTTTTAGGCAAGCCTTTTGCTTGTTTGGAAGGTTGCAGTTCAATTTCACTGCCGGTTACATTCTTTACTTTCATTTTGGCATTAAATGTTTTACTTGGACTTTTTGGATCTGCAACAGGCATTGTAAATTCTTGCCCTCTTGCTAGTTTAGTTTGTTGTGTACCTTGCGTACCCTGTGTTCCAATAGTACCCTGTCCACCGCCTTGTTGTGAAAGTTTTTGTGCTGTGTTCGTTTTTAAACTTTGTTGGTTGTTGCTTTGTTTTTTAGCACTACCACGTTCTTGTGAAGCAAGATCAGTTCCTAGGTTATTTACTGCTTTACCTATCTTCCTAATAGTGCTGTTATTGTTTGTACCTGACCCTGGTCCTGTTTTTGGTACTGGTGCCATGTTTTGTGCTGTTCTTTTAATTGTTCTACCTGCGCCACGTGCTAATGCTCCTGCGCCACGTGCTAATGCTCCTGCACCTCTTACTAATGCTCCGCCTGCAACTCTTGCGGCTGTTGCACCTACTCCAGCAAGTGCGGCTAATGGAACCAACTCATTAAGTTGTTCTTCAGTCAACTCGTGATCAAGTATAACTTCTTTGAACTTACTATGCTTTGGGTCAATCTCGTCAATACGCATTAACGTTTCCTTTTTTGTACTTTTGCTCTCTTAGGTGCTTTCGCTTTATTCTTACTTAATACTGCTCTACTTACTCCAGAACCTCGTTTGGTAAACATTGATTTCTTTGCCGCCATAGAAGGTGCTTTGGATCTAGTAACAGTCATTGTCTTTTTCTTTTGTGCATCGATTGGTGCATGACATGTAGACATCTTTGCAACAATACGTCCTTTACGTGGACCACTTACACATCTAAACTTACGTGAAATTTGACCTTTGTGTGAGCCACCTGGCTTACCACCTCGACCAAAGATAAACTTACCACCTGCTTCTGTTACTTCAAAAATTCTCATCTTCTATTCAACGTCTTCAATGCTCTAGATGCTGGGTTTGTACGTTTAGTACGTTTGGCCTTACGCATCATTCTTTGTCCAAGTTTCTTGCGTGTAATACGCATCTTCATCTTGGCTTGTATATTTGGTGGAGCAAAACATTGTTGTGCTTTAGCCACAATACGTCCATGACGCTTGCCGCCAGTACAACGGAACTTACGAACGAGGGCTTTGCCTTTTCGTCCCCAAATTTGCTTCTCCGTGAGATCGTTAAAAAGTTCTAGTATCAACATACTAGTATTTAGTTTAAGACATGTTAATGAGAATAACAACGACTGTAGATAACAGTCCTGCAATAATTGTACCTGAGGTACCAATAATAACTTTAATTAAAGATGAATGTGATTTGCCTAAATCGTCATGAATATGTTGAACTTTATCTTCAACTTTACCCAAACGTTTTTCTAGGGTGATGTAACGTTGCTCACACAAATCAACGTGTGCTTCTAAATTTTGTCTCTCTAAGTCTGTGGCACGTGCCATAGTTAATATCTCCGTAAACACCCTTTCTCTAAGGGTTATTAAGTAAACTCTTTGTCGTTAGCCTTAATGTGTTATGGTATGCCTATTTTGTGCCTTCATAGTTATTTATACAACTTCAACGGTAATATTGGAATTACCTTTGTTGTTCACTATAAACATTTTTGGGTTAGGCACAGTTTCAGTTAAACTACCAGTTATAGGTACTAGTTCTAAATCTTGCTTTAATAGTCCTACAGGGTCGTTTTTATCATCGTAATAAGCATCCGCATGGTCAACGTCAAATTCGTATGTCCAAACTTTGTGTTCACCTTTGTATTTTGTTCCAAACTCGCCATTTACATTACGTGTTTCCAAATATGGGTCGGCGTTGAGATTGATTAAATTACGCAAGGCAATAACTTGTTGTAACGTTTGAAAATTGTGTTGTTGATTGAGTTTGAGATCGTCACCTTGCCCTTTGCGTCTTACGTCTGTGCGGGTGATGTCAATCAATGTTTTAATACGTATTTTCATACACATATTTACCGGTCATAAAAAAAGGGTGCCGTAAAAACGACACCCTTAATATTTGTTATAGTCTCAATTATGAAACGATAGCAATGTCTGCAATAAGTGTTGAAGCAACACCAGTTGTACCAATTCCGTAGTTAGCATCTGCTGTAAAAGCACCTGTACCTTGGATTGCAACTTGTACTGCATCAGTTGTTCCACTTGTGAACACACCGTTTTCAGTAAGTACTGAAACACCTGCAACTGTATGTGCATCATCAGTTCCAGCAGTTCCGCCTTGTGCGATGAAAATCAACGCCGCATCTAGTTCTGCTTGTGTCATGTTTGTTTTTGCTAAATTAATGATTCTAGTTCTTGGACCTACACCATTACCTGCGATTGCCGCCGCATTATTTGTTATAACTGCCATTTTATTTCTCCTTAAAGTTTTCTCTTATGGCGTCTACCACTCTCCGTGGCATCCGTACTTTTATTTATCATATACAGCCATAAAAAAAGGGCGACATAAAGCCGCCCTTTTCCATAGTATAAAACTATATATTATGTTGCGTCGAATGCGTCTAAGTCACGTGCAACAATAGTTAATGCACCAGTTGCGATTCCGTCAACTGTACCCATTGCTTGGTAACGTGTTTGCATACTTGCCGCGTCAACTGCATGGCCATCACAGATCATAAAGATCTTTCCTGCTGTGCCTGTTGATTTGTACATTAATGGTTGGAATTCTGCAACAACTTGTGCGATGAATCCATCAATACCATCTTTTGCCGCTAACGATGCACCTGCGTCTAATTCAAATCCAGCCAATTGTGCTACTGAATATTGAACTCCGTGGTCGCGACCGTCTTGGTTTACTCTTGCGATTGAAGCCATTTTATTTTCTCCTTGTTAATAAATTGCTCTTATGGCGTATGTCACTCTCCATGACATCCGTGCTAATATTTATTATGCTTTGGAAAAATAATATCTATATAGTTAACGTTTTGCTAGTTTTGCTCTATTATGTACTTGTTTTAACAAGTTTACGTATCCTGGACCTGCTTTTATAATGTCATTTACAATACGCATAACAGGAGCATATGCTTGTGCAAAACGTGGAGGAATACCTAAGCCTCTACTTGTCATGCTTAATACTTTGTATGCAAAAGGCAAGTCTTTATTAGGTACACCTAATAGTCTTAACATCTGTATATCTTTTGTGTCTGCTAGTACAGGATCACTAACACTTACTGTTGGCTCAGTGTCTCTAACTTGTGAACTTTCTAGGTCATAGTCTTTAACAAACAACACATAATAGTCAACTATGTCTGAGTTACGTCCTCTTGCTTTTAAAGCCATTTCTAATTCAGTAACTGCTTTACGCTTTTCTGTTGGAGTTAGTCTTCCGTAATTTGCAATACGTCTACGCAATCCACTGTAGCGACTGTTGGATAACCCATTGTCTATTTTTAACAAGTCGTTTGCATCTGCATAACTTGGATTGCTGTTAGTATAACTTCTTAACAATCTTTTTGCAGTTAGTGTAGGAAATGTAAAACGCTTACGCAACATCTTTGCTGATCTTGGGTCTTTTAGTTTTTCTATAATACGTTCATCGCCATCAATAATGTTTAACAAACAATGTAAGTCATTAGCACTACTTCTAAAGTTATTCCAGTTTTGCCATTTAAGTACTTGTTCACTGTATAACTTTGCAAAGCGTCTGCTTGGATAATGACGCATTACGTGTAATGCTAAAAAGTATAGTAGTACTAGATCAGAGGCATCAGTAAACGTTAATCTACTAACGCCATCTGAGTTGCGAATCATTTTGCCTTCTGTGATAAAATCTAAAAACTTAAACTCTGACATTAACCAAAGTCCTTAGGAGTAGTAAAGTTTCTGCGACTGAACTCAAGTCTATCAACAATCTTAACTGCTCCACCTGTATGATCAATTGCTACATAGCCTTCAGGTGAGCCTGCTTCATAGCCATCTGCTGTTTTATAAAAGTGTGCAATGCTTTCAATGTTGTTAAGTTTAGTAATAAAAATTTTCTTTAGGTTTGTAATCTCAGTCATAAAAATAATAATGCCTGACAAGCCTTTTCTGTTTGTGTTAATAAAGTTCATATTGTTTTGAATCTTTTGTAATCTATTTTTAACTGCTGGTTTCTCTGGATCTTGATTTTTAAGTTTTGCAATCTCACCTTCAATTCTTTCCTTGTACCAATCAATAAAGCCGTTTAAAAATTCGCCTGGATCGCCTGCTAGTTTACCTTGTCTAATATTTGTGTTAATCCAAATCTTAAAGTTTTTAATAAAATCATCATTTGATTTCATTGCTTCCCATACTGCATTTGGTACTGCTTTATAAGCCCCCATTGCATCTGCCAAATCTTTTTTCACTTGTGCTGTTTCATCTTTTGTCATTAGCACTGAACCTGAAACGTCTTTAAAGAATGCATCGTCAAACCAAACATCGTTTGAACGTTTTAAGTTACTAACATTAACATCATAGTTTGCTGTTGCATCTGCTAATGTATTGCCTTCGTAGTTTGTATGAAAGACAATACCAAACTTTGCATTTCCAATACGCTTACCAATGTCGCTGTCTACTGGTACTGCATATGTAATAAGTTGTGGTTTGAAAGTGTACATCTTTTCGCCGTCAATTTCTTCTTCACGTCTTGAACTATCGTCAAACATAAAGTCGCCTTGTAGTACGCCTGTAATTCCTAGTTTGCTAAGATAATCATATGCTAGATGTAACTTTGATACTGCACCTGACTCTCCGTATAGTCTGTCAATTTCTTCATGACTAGTTCCTAGTTTAGGACTAGCATTAAACACACCCTTTGTTCCTACAAAGAATTTTTTACTCTCAGGATCAACTCCGCATACGATTGCAGGAGCACCATCCCATTTTACACTTACTCTTAACTTTTTGTTAGTACGGCCTTTGAGCATATCTGCAAACAACATCATTTGATTGATTGCATATTCAGCCCCTTCTTTACCACGGTTGAGTGCTTCTTCCTCAACGTGTTCCATATGTGTGTTCTTACCCTCGGCTTCTTGTAGCCTTATAATGTCTTCAATTAACATCGTCTAATTCACTTTTATCACTTGCTTTGATTTTTTTGATGCCTCGCATAAATTTTGTTGCATCGCCTGACTTGATAGAGTTATAAAAACGCTTCTCTAAATCCTGGGCAATTTCACCATCAAAGTTTGTACGTATCATTTCAACTATGTTGATAGCACTCTCAATTACATGGTTTGCTCTTGACTCTACAATATTCTCTGTCTTTTTAGTTACAGCGAAATCATTAAGTTCTTCTAATAGGCTTCTAGTTTTGCGTTTCATTGTCGTAACTCCTTAACACTATTTAGTGGTGTAACACGGTAAATACCATAGGGAACGAAATTAGGAGCGATACTATGGAAATACATACAAATAAATTAACTAAACCTATTATAACATTAAATTTCAAAGAACGCAGTCTTTTATTTGCCGAACTAGCACAAATTGCATATTTGGAAAAGAAAAATGCTACAAAAATAGCAAAACAACTAGGTTTTACAACAATTGAATATTACGACTTAGACGGAGCACAGACATATCGCTTTATGAACAAGAATGATATTGTTATTGCTTGTAGAGGTACTGAACCAACAGAGTTCAATGATCTTAAAGCAGACCTACAGGCTTATCCAGTAAAATCAGAAACAATAAGTAGAGTACACAGAGGCTTCAAAGCAGAAGTAGATGAACTATGGCCTATGGTCAAAGAGGACATCACAAGAACACAGAACAAAAATAAAGAGTTATGGTTCTGTGGGCATTCACTAGGAGCGGCAATGGCTACTATTATGGCAAGTCGTTGTAAACACAACATTGACAATCTTGATCCTAACGAATTATATACATTCGGTTCCCCTAGAGTTGGCTGGCCAACTTATGTAGATAGTCTATCAGTTGTACATCATCGCTGGAAGAATAACAATGACATAGTAACTAGTGTTCCATTATGGTTAATGGGGTACAAGCATCACGGACAACAACACTACTTAAACACTTGGGGTAATGTTCGTAAGCCATCAGGATGGCAACTGTTCAAAGACAAGTTACGTGGTATGTGGCGCGGAATCAAAAAAGGTAAAATTGATAATTTCTCAGATCATAGTATGACTGAGTATGTGAAGCATCTTGCAAAACACAGAGATGGTTCAGAAACTATTCAGATTTAGTATTTTTAGATTGCATTTGATAATGATGTAATCGTTGTTGAAGTGCTTCTCTATCTATTGGATCAGAAGTTTTTGTCAATTGATGTTTTATATCAGCAATCATCCGACTGTTGTTTACAGTTTTCTTATATTTGCGTTTCATTATTAGTTAGAAGTTTTACATATGTAAAACTATTAGCCGCTTTCATTTATTGTTGGGCGGGCTTTGTTCCTACAAAATTATTTATACGAAAAGACTACTAACAGATTCTTCGTTTGTAACTCTACGTATTGCTTCACCAAATAATGTAGAAACACTTACTTGGCGTGTTTTTTTACAGTTCTTAGGACAACGATTAGGTATACTATCAGTTACAACTAATTCATCTAGTACACTCTTCTCAACCTTTTGACATGCTTCGTTTGATAAGACACCATGTGTGATGTAAGCACGAACACTTGCCGCACCTGCGTCCATAATTGCTTTGGCCGCACTACATAGTGTTCCGCCTGAGTCAACAATGTCATCAACTAGGATAGCATGTTTACCTTTTACATCTCCTATCAAGTTCATAACTTCGCTCTTGCCTGCTTCTGGTCTACGTTTGTCCACAATAGCAATATCGCCTCCAAACATATCAGCAAACTTCCTAGCACGAACAACACCGCCTGCATCTGGTGATACAAATACTGTTTCTACTTCAGCAATGTTACTACCATCTTTATAAAATTGTTTCTTAATATCTTTAGCAAATGCTACACGGCTTGTTAAATCGTCTACTGGAATATCAAAGAAGCCTTGTATCTGTCCTGCGTGTAGATCCATTGTAAGGATTCTATCTGTACCTGATGTTGTTAATAGATTAGCAACTAGTTTGGCTGTAATAGGAGTACGACTTGCACTTTTACGATCTTGTCTTGCATAACCAAAGTAAGGAATAACTGCTGTAATTCTACTTGCACTTGATCTACGTGCCGCATCAACCATTATCAATAATTCCATTAGACTGTCATTAACAGGTGTGCATGTACTTTGAATAATAAACACATCTTCGCCACGTATGTTTTCAGTAAATTCTACACTAGATTCGCCGTCTGCAAACGTTGTTATTTTGGCTGGGACTAAATCGCTAAAACAGTGTTCTGCGATTTTTTGTGCTAATTCAGGATTAGCATTTCCTGTTATGATCTTCATCTTCAAACGTTGTCCTTTCTATTACGCAAGGTGTTAAAAGTATTATTATATATGTATTATATGTTCATACTTATCTAAAGTCAAGAAAAAAGGCAGTGTCGTTGCACACTACCTTTTCCAATATTAAAGTCCGTTAGGAACAATAACATAGTGTATCATTAACACTACTCCTACTGATGCACCTAAGCCTATCATCATCTTGAAGAAGTCTTTGGTTACCAATGGAAATACTGTTTTGAACTTTTCCTTGCCTGTCATAGTTGCCATAGCAAGTTCACGTCCACATAGTAGTCCTACAAACACCCATGTTGTTGACATCGGAATATCATTTAGTTCTTTAAAGAAAAACAATATCAGCCAGTATACACCATCAATAATAGTAGCACTTCTTACGTATCTAGTATTGTGTTTCTCAAGTACAATCTTTTGAATCTTTCCGCCGCCTTCACGGAACATATAAGCAAGTCCACCTACAAATACAATACTAATTAGGACCATTAAATCCCAAGGTATTTCTCTAGGTAGGAACACAGCAATGTTTGCCATGTCATGACTTAGCCAAGTAAACCACAGGAAGCCTGTTGTTACCCATTGTGCAACACGCCATGCTTTTTTATGTTGTTCTTTGACAGGCTTTGCTTCATCTAAGAGTTTAGTAACTCCTATCCAAATAACATATGCCGCAACTGCCGCAACTGCATAACCCATCATGCTTTTCATAAGCATCTTCTCTAATACAAATGTACTTGCAAAAGCACTTAATACTAAAAAAGAAGTACTAACTGGTACTCCTATCCGTGTAAGTATTAATAATAGTCCCGGTGCCGCCGCATGATACCATTGTATCTCTTGAAACGGTATTTTGTTTAGTCGTCCATAACTAATATCTCCACCGTTGGTATACCAACCATACCACAATGTATAAAGGAGAACTGCACTTGCACACCCCCACATAATTTTCCAATTGAATCTCTCATTGTTACTTGCGATCCATGTACCAAGAGTCTGTACTGAATCATTTGCTATTACGGAATAAGCGGCAAAGGCGAAACCTATTGCCATCCATAGGGTGAGTGCGTCCATTCTTATTTCTCCTATCTGCTTGATGCTTTTACCACATCGCTCACATTGTTAAAAGAGATTGGGCTCAACGTTGCCCAACTTTCTGCATTCTATAATTCGAATAACTATAAAACACAATTATTTATAGCATAGTTTTAAAACAATGTCAAGATAGAAGATTAAATTTTTGTTACATATCGAGTTTGGATTTAAGATCAGTGATGGCGGCTTTAATGGCATCTTCTGCTAGTACAGAACAATGTATTTTAACTGGAGGTAATGCAAGTTCATTTGCTATATCCATGTTTTTAACTTCGCCGGCTTGTTCAAGTGTCATACCTTTGACCATTTCGGTTAGTAAACTTGAACTAGCAATAGCACTACCACAACCATAGGTTTTAAATTTAGCATCTTTAATGACACCTTCTTCAACTTCTATTTGTAGTCGCATAACATCTCCACATGCAGGTGCACCTACCATGCCTGTTCCTATGTTATCTCTTTTGGGATCAAATGTTCCAACGTTGCGTGGATTTTCGTAATGGTCAAGTACTTTATCGGAGTATGCCATATCGTTCTCTTGTAGTTGTATTACATTTATTTATAACAATGGGTGTGTCTATAAAAAGAAAGGGGAGCACCTAAATACTCCCCCGCAGGATTAAACGAATTGCTTCGCTATTTCTCTTTCTGCTTCAGTAGCAAAATTTTCATCCCAGTTATCCAAATGCTTTTTCATAAAGCGATTGAACACTGGTGGTATTAATGCTAATGCAAACAATGTAAAGTAACCTATACCTGTGTTAGGTGCACCTACTTCGTCTAGTTCCCAAAAGTGTGTTTCACCTCTGTCATGATGATCAGCCTGACGACCAATCTCTATAAAGAACCAACTTGTGAACAATGTAGAATTATCCCAACTGTGTCTGTAGTCTATTGGTTCACTTTTAACACGTACCAAACCATAATGTTCTAGATAGTTAAGTGCTTCTAGTTCAAAGTTTGATATCATCCATACCAATGCCATACATGCAACACCTGCCCATCCACCTGCTAAAAAGAACAAGAAGATAGTAGGGAAACTCATCATGTAACCTCTTATCCATCTATTACTTAAAGATAGAAAAGGTTTATCTAAACGTTTCAATCTACTCTTTTCCATTTCAAATAAGAACTTACTTTGTCCTAGATGACTTTTAAAGAAATGTTCGTATAGATTACGTCCACGTGGTGCAGTTGCAGGATCATCTTCACTTGCTAATTCCAAATGATGATTGTACACATGAGCATAACAAAAATGTGCTGAACCTGAAAGACCCATCATCCAACGACTTATTATAAAACTAAAGCCTTTGGTGTGTGATAGTTCATGTCCATATATTATACCTATGCCTGCAAATATACCTGTTGATAGAACAGCACCTAACAACTCTACTCCCCACATGCCTGAATATATCTGGTATGCAAGTCCAAGTTGTAGTGCTACGAAAACTGGTAACATTGAATACATTACTGCATTTTGTAACCATGGGATGCCATAAGGTTCACCATTCTCATCAAAGCCTGCTCCTGAGGTTTTGCGAGTTACTAGTGTATCAAATATGATGCCTATTCCCAATAGGCCCACACCTGTCCATGTCCATGCACCACCTGCCATCACTCCTGCGAGTGCAACAAGTATCAATGCCGGAGCAATGAAATACCTTATATTGATTAGTACTTTTTTACGATATGCATTGTATTTCCTCCTGCCAGTATGTTTGGCTGTTGTTTACAATACTACATAACAACTGTAACACAAACTAATTCATGTGTCAAGTTATATACAATATATTTATAATATGGCATAAAAACCATAATAATTTAGAACATGCTAATATTCTTATACTCATGCTGTAAATGCATGACAGCCTTTACCAAATATAGGTTGCATTTTCTATATTATTATAGTAGTATAATATAAATAGAGATGAGTAGGACAGCATGGTTGTACTATTCAACACACATACACACTGGAAAGACAGTGGGACGGCGCAGACGTCCTAAAAAAGCGAACGACGGCTACCAAAGGTAGTTGCACCGCCGGGGAAGTTCCGGGGTATTGCTTTCCTCAAGCATCCAAAACTTATATAAGGAGAAGTAAAATGGCTACTATGCTATTCAACGGCCTTGTGAGTTTACTTGGAAACCCACTTCCAACTAGGAAGTTCGAAAAAGAGATGCTCACTTACGCCAAAACTGAGTACGGAAATGATTGGCGCTATGCCTATCATTATATGCTAACGCATGAAGGTCGCGGACCAAGAGCGGGAGTATACAACTAATGACACAAGCAATTATGACAGTATCAAATTTGATTCAAGACGCTATTGCCGGCTTGTTAGATTTAGTTAAAGAAATAAATCACAAAAGAAAAGATAAAGCACTGGCTCGTAAAACTTACAAGTCATTGCAAGAATTATCAGATCATGAACTAAAAGACTTGGGAATTGGGAGATCAGACATTAAATCTATTTCACTAGGAACATTTAATGATAGTAGAATGAATGTAACAACAAACAGAAATTTAAAAGGATGGGTATAATGACTGTAGCAACAATTTCAAACACAACATGGAACTACACATGTAAAATTTGTAGTGTAATACGAAACGTTTTCGCTGTATTTTTTGTAGGTGTAATTGCGTTAGGTGAATCAGCAGGCAGAGCAAGAGCGGCCGCTGAATTATCTAGACAAGGATATCACGATGAAGCAAGAGCATTAATGACTTTACCGTTGGAGTATAAGAAATAATGTTTTTACATATTAAAAAAATATTTGGGTTATCTTTAGCACATCGAAGAGCAGAAAAAACTTTTAATGAGTTGAGTCAACTCACTGACAAAGACCTAAAAGATATTGGTATTTGTAGAGGAGACATTGCACACATTGCATATGAAGCAGTACGTGAAGAAGAAGCAAAAGAAAAATACGAAGCAGGTGATCACTACATGCGTGGTAGGACTGTTGCAACTTGGAAAGGTAAGGCACATGTTTAAAAGATTTATTAAAGCAATGGAATACAGAAGTTACTGTATGGCAATTCGAGAACTAAGGGCTCATGGATACTACAAAAGAGCCGCAGAGATTACTGAGTTCAAGAATAATATGTATCCGAGTTACTAATATGTGGCCTTACACTGAAGAAGAGCAAGACTGGGTATCAGGAAAATAAAAAGTGTTGCAGAGGAATCGCCCGCCAAGATGACTTCTCTGCAACTTTTTCAAATTGAGTATATATTATTTTTTATTGAAAATTGAATATAAAACCCAGACAGCAACAAGACCAACTAAACCTTGTGCAGAGAAACCTGCAACAATGTTTTGAATGTTAGCAATTATGTTGATGTTTGGCCAGAACGGAATGTTCTGTCCGTTGAACAAGACTTCTAACACGATGCCTAACGAAAGCAGACTAATTCCTGCTTCTGTTAATGCTCCGGCCCAAGCCTTTACTTTATTTAGAATGTCCATATGAACCTCCTTTTCTTAACGCTGATCACTGTCGTCAGCATGTTTATTTAGGTAGGTATATCACATAGTTAAACTACCATAATTGCGATTTATAGTTTAGATTAATGATTTTCATTATTGACTTTAGGTAATGTATGTGTTTAAATAGTATTGTAGACTCAAAGGGGACTTGTTTTAACTCTCCCCCGATCTGTTTACATTTTGTAAATCTTAACAAAAGGAGAAACATTATGTGGACAAAACCTACGTTTGAAGAAATGCGTTTTGGCTTTGAAGTTACAATGTATGTAATGAACAAGTAAACGAGTTTTAAGGGAGTCTTCGGGCTCCCTTTTTTATTTTAAGGAACAGTTATGAATAAAGCACCGGAGCCATCTCCGTGGGGGTTGGTTATATTTTTAGTAGTCTTTGTTTTATTAATTTGGTCCCAAAGTGGAGCAGATTCAGTGGAAATTTATACAGATAATGTTGATCATGTAGTAGGAACTTGCTCAATATACTATTCAGATTGGCCATGTTTGGAAGAAAAAGGTTGTTGACAAATATAAATACTTCTGTTATATTAGTAGAGTTATATTAGTATAACAACACACATACACACAAAGGAGAAAACGTATGACTGACTATACAAAACAGTTCGCCGAAATGGCCGAACAAATGCAGAAAATGGCTGAGCAATTCAAGCCACAACTTCCAGAAGTAAAATTTAACAAGAATGGCTATGAAATTAGAACACAGGTTCTTGACATGGCTAAATCTTTCACAGAGTTTGAGTTCGCGAACAAATGGATGGGGTTTGAAACTTCAACCAAACGTGATCCAGAAACTGGACAGATTATTTCTAAAGTGGATGCGCCTGAGATTCCAGGTGTAGATAAAGTGTTAGATACTGCTGAAAAGTTTTACGACTTTATCAATAAGCGTTAATAATAAACACTAGAATAGAAACCCCGACATTAGAAATAGTGCCGGGGTTTTTATTGACTGATTACTTGCCTTCCATTAACGCTACTGCTTTATCATAATCTTCACGACTAACGATTTCTTCACGTAATAGTTTTTCTCTGTTTGCTAGATGTTTCATAGCAATTTCTTCTTTACTTCCGCCAAAGTATGCAACTGCATGTCCTTCTTCAACAAGAATATCTGTTACTAGTTCTGCTGGTTGATTTTCCCAACGCTCTACTTTGAAGTCTCCTAGGATACGTCCGAACTTGCCTTTCATATCTTCGCCTTTACGATCTTCAGTAGTAATAAGTTTACCACCGTCCTTCATAAGTTCTTTGAGTCTTGCTTTAGCGGCTTCGCCAAACAAGTCTTCTACTTTATCTCTTGTGCGTGACTCAGGCGTATCAATGCCCATAATGCGTACACGTTCGTCTGTTAGGGTTACTCCGAACCCTAAGTCAATGTCTACATCTACTGTATCACCATCAACTACTTTAATGACTTTTACATCATACTCGTTGGTATTCATACTCTCGCTCCTCTTTTATTATGTGTGTATTTATTGGTTAGGAACTATTATGTCCAGGGTCGACCTGTTACAAGTCCACCTGTGTTAGCATTATTAACTAACGTGCCTGAATCGTTGTTACTTGCTGTGTAAAGCGTAGGCAAGTCGTTTTTGGTTTTTGTATTCAATGCTCTGTAATATGTTGCATTAGTATCTGCGGCCGCTAGTCCTTTACGTTTGCTAACAGCAATTCTTAGTTTTTCTTCTTGTCGTTGTCTTTTGAACCCAGTTACTCCTGAGTATCTAGGAATACAATAAACTCTATCACCGTCAACTAAACCTGCGGCTGTAAGTGTGCTGGCACCATCATTTGTTTGATTTATAGTAGTATCTTTAACAGCGTGTATTTCTGCATACATTGCAGTAACAATCTCCTGTCCTTCAACAGCCTGTGCAAGTGCTGTAAGTCCGTTCATTGTAGTCGTTCCCATAGTAACAGTAAGATCAAACTCTACACCTGTAAGTCCTTTACATCTAATTGTTGCCATTTGTTACTCCTTGTTATAATACTATTTATAAATAATAGTAAGGAGTAAACATGGCAATAAAAATTAAAGATTTACCACGTTTTCAGGATGATTGTAAAGATTATCTGCAACGTATTGAAGCAATTGAACAACCAAGTCAAAAAGAGCAGGCAGTAGAAATGTATAATATATTCATTGGTGCTGTTGATGCTATTGATCAGTCTGTAGAAAACCTTGTAGACAGTGGTCCTGTGTTTGGCAACGAGCATAACTTGCTAAAAGAAAACCTACACACTGTAAGACTAGATCTTGTTAGATGGTTAAAAGCAAACTCACCTCTTGAAGAAACTAATCCAATTAAAATTGACGGTTAATTATTTGTATCTAAAGGTTACTCTGCCTTTGGTAAGATCATAAGGCGATACTTCTACTTTAACTTTGTCGCCCATTAGCACTCTAATCTTATTCTTTTTCATTCTACCTGCCGTATAGGCTATGATTGTATGACCGTTATCTAGTTGTACTTTGTACATTTGGTTTGGTAATGTATCTAAACATGTACCATCTAATTCTATTATGTCGTCTTTACTCAAAAAGTTCTTTCTCCACTTGATCCCAAAATTTAATACGAGCATTCATTGCATCTATTGCTACTGTTTCTGCTTCAACATATGCTAATGGATCTTCACCACATAAGTTTTCTACAAGTTTAGTAGCCATAGGTCCGTGTTCGTCACCATCTAGTTCAATATGTCTTTGTAGATAGTAATGAAACTTCTTTGCCTCGTACGAGTTAATATTAAGTTGCTGTAATATACCTTGAAACATTCCAGGTATAACTGCTTCTCTCCCATATGTAAATGCACTTGCAATTACATGTTTCTTTCCTGTAGCAATAAAGTCAAATGTTGTACGCATAAAATCTCTAGTACAATCGGGTATGCCTTTTGTATTTTCTATTGCGTAGTCAACACCTTGTTGTTCTACATTGTCAATGAATCTTAAAATAGGTTTAGTGTTTGCACCTACTTCAGCCATTGCTTGTAAGTACAAATCAAAATGTGATATGCTTCCGCCACCTAAGTCTTTGTCAGACTCTTCGCCCCAAATGATTTCGTTAATGAGTCTAGCACTTTCATCTCTTGTGTGCTTTGTAGGTAACCATACATCACCACTTGGGCAGATACGATGTTGTAATGCTTTGGCAAGACTCATAAAGTCCCATACTGGAAACACATGATGTTCCATAAAGATTCTTAAGTCCTGCTGTGTTTGAATCACATTGGTACTGAGTAAAGGATGTGTTGTAAGTTCTAACTGTTTAACTTCTATATTTTTTAATGGTAGTTTCATTTAATCCACTTTCTACTAATTCTGCATCACTGCCGAAAATTGCCTTAAAGGCTCCACGTTGTATTGCTTTGTTCCATACTTTCTCTAATGCACAATTAGTAAGGAACACGAAGTCCGGTACATTGATTGGACAGTTAGATTTGCATAATCTATAAACAGGACAAACTTTACAGTGTTTATCATAACGACTGTAATCTACTTTTTTAATTACTACATCTTCAAGTTTATTAAGTGTACCACTAATAAAACTATCATCAACATGTGGACAAGTTCTAACGTTACCTGCTACATCAACGCTCAATACTTGATCATCATCTGCACCACACACTGTACTTATGTTAGGAAGTATCTGTTTTTGGAATGTTTCACCATAGCCCAGTACACTTCGCGGACCATTATGGAATATGTTGCTTCTTAACAACCCGTGGTCTTTAATACCTTGTGCTTGTTCAATATTGCATTCAATAAATCTATCAACAATATCTTTAAACTTTTTAAGATCATCACCACGTATAACATGGTCCATGCTTACGCTACCTTCGTGATCTTCGTCAGCATGTACTCTGCCCAGCGTGTAACTAATAGTTACTAGGTCAGGATCTAATCCTACTTCTAACATATAATCTCTAAAGAAATTATTGATTGCGAACAGATCATAGTTGGTTGCACTTACAACAGGATTGAAACTAAAACGTATCTTCTCTCTATTCTTTTGCATGTTCTTTAGAACTTCTATTGTAATAGGATCCCATAAGAACTCTTTACCACGTAATGAAACATGCCCAGGACCGTCATGGCTTATTCCAAACAATCCAATGCCTTTAATCTTGTTAATATAATCAATATGCTTTTGTCTTAACGGTGTGCCGTTTGTAGCAAAGTACCATTGCATACCTGGTCTATCAAACTCATCTATAATAGGTGTAATGCTTTTCCAATACAGCATAGTTTCACCGCCCCACAAGTCAATCTTCTCTGTTTGACTTAGATCCAGTTTGGTTTTAACTGTGTCAATAAAACTATCTAGTGTCCATATCTTACCACGTTCATCTGGGTTACCAATATCTTTTTGTAAACAGTATGAACAACTATAGTTACAAGCATGACCAAATAGTATACGTAGCCATATTGGAGTATTACTTTTAGTTCTCTTTTTTACATGTGATTGTATCTCGTCCCACTTTTCGTCTTGTGGTGTTACTTCACTTAAACTGTTCAGGTTAGTATCATATATACCATTTGTAAAATTACTATATACAAGTTGTTGTCCTGTATTCTTCATACGAAATACTGTGTAAGGACCATCTGCAATTTCTTCGTGTGTGCCACTGATGATACTGCTTACTTGCCCTGTATTATCTCCGTCATCTAAAAGATGTGTGTCTTCAATTTTATGTGGAGTAATAAACTTTATTGGTATTTCAACTGTCATTGCTCACCTCTAGTAATGGAACAACATTGCTTGTTCCTGTTTTTAATAATCCGTAATCTGTTATTTTCCATCCAACTTTAGTTAGTTGATGATAATATTTGTGTTGTGCATTTAGAAGATCAATTGGTATAAAGTTATAGTTGTGATTAACTTTAACATTATTTGAAACCCATTTAAAATAATCAAAATAATCTTTGTTTGCTTGTATGTCTAATACATTTTGATTGTTGTTTACCCATTTGGTATACAAATCTACTTTGCCTTGTATCATATCACTTAGGTGTTTAGTAGCATCAAACTCTTTGAATTGATGATAGGGTCTGTTGTTTACATCAATACTTTCTATAAGTGTAAGAAAGAATCCGTTGTGTTGTAGATAATTACTTTCTCTACACACATAGAATACATCACTGTCAAAACTTGCAATGTGTTCTGCTTGTGGAATGTCTGTGTCTAGTTTCTTTGTAACTTCATTAAAGTCATGATGTGAACAAGTGTAACCTATTCCGTTATCTTCAACCCACTTGCTTAACAAGTCAAGACTGTTGTTGTCCTGTGTTGTTAAAATAAACTTTATCTTTTGTATTCCGTTACGCTCATTAAGTTCTTTGAGCATAGCAAATATTTCTGTCTTATTAACTTTGTCTAGCCAACCTGTGCTAAAACTAATCTCTTGTATCTTTGTATCTGCAGATAGTTCATTAACAAACAACGGTTGTGTTCTAATAAAGTTATTATCAGTCATGCTTCCCCAAATGAATCTATGACTGTTTTGTTTGTACCAATCATATAAATGCGTTTGTTCATGCTTCATCCAAAACAAATCATCAATGTTACTAATATGTTTGAAGTGTTCAAATACTTTAGTCCACTGTTGTTCTATGTCTGTGTTGATCTCTTTGGGTATAAAGTTTTTAAAATAAGGCATTGCTTCCTTAAAATGCTTTTCAGTATAGCATACTTTACAACCAGCAAAACAATTATATCTACCTAATACACTAAAGATAACTTCATTGTGTACATTAAGCAAAGAATCGTTTTCATAAAAATACTGTATGAAACTATTTCTATTTGGTGCCGGTGTGTCTACTATTCTATCCATTATATTCCTACCCATTCAAACACTGAGTCTTTTTGCTGTAGTTTGTAACAATAAGCAATACTTGCATCAACCATTTGATAAAACTGTATACAACTAGTTCCAGGTGGTCGATCAAACATCTTATATAGATATTTAAGTCCGCAACTATCTTTACTTGGACAGTTATAACATTCAGATCGTATTAGGTTCTTTTCGTCTTGTTGTCTATATAACTCTGGTGTATACTCTAATGTACCATCAGTCCATTGCCCTACTCTAAATTCATTTCGTTTGTATTCTAAAAAGTCATACTCAGGATAAATGTATCCATCTGGTGACAGTATCATCTTGTGATGGTTGTCATAGTAAAACTTATCTATAGCACTTAGGTTTCCGTATATACCATCTACATAAATGTTAATACGTTTAGTATAAAGTATTGTAATAAACTGTAAGAAGTTATCAAACCATTCACCTAAATGAATATCATCAATAATAACTTCAAACTTTCGAGCACCACGCTTGTGTCTTAATGGTATAAGATTAATTGTATTACATTTTGTCTTTTGACAAGTCCTAATAATTTCTGTAATAACATCTAAATTAAAACAACGTTTATCATCTGTAGGCATAACATATTGCCATTGCATAGTAGCACCGCATTCGTGTATGATGTTTGCCATCTCTACAACATCGACATACTCTCTGTTTTGTTTTTGAAATGCAAAATCGTAGGATATTGTAAACTTTATATATGGTCCCCATTTCTTTAAGAACTCTTTGTTCTCTGCAATAAGACTACCATTAGTAGTAATACAAAACTTTCTATCTGTATTTTTAATATACTTGTCAAACAATTTTGTAAACAAGTCGTCCATTCTGCTTATGAATAGGAAAGGCTCGCCGCCATGCACACTGATGATATCTAAACCTTTGCAGTGAGGCATTGTTTTATCAAAGAAGTCTACAACAAGATCAACCCAAGCATGTTTAAGGGTTTGCCCTCCGACATCTTTAGCAATATATTCTCTATCACAATAGGAACAATCAAAATTGCATGTGTTTCCTAAATAGACTGAAATATGTTTTAGTTTATCAAGACCATCCATACTACTATTATAACATCTTTTTAGTTGCCGAGCAACTTTTCTTTTACTGTTTGGATGTTTGAACCTGATAATGGCTTTTTATTATGTAATATTAGGAAGTTTAAGAATACCAAATAAGAACATCTTGCATAAAAGTTTAAGTCTGTAACTGCTTTACTTAATTCATTTGGTATATTGGCTTTCTCTGTTAGCCATTCGTATAGTTCTTTAATAGAAATACTGTCTTCGTTACAGTATCCAATAACATCTTCCAAAAATACATGGAAGTCTGGTTCGCCATTGTTATTGTCCATCTTGTAACCATCATTGATCATTGCTTGCCATGCCGCATATAGTTGTCCACTGCTTGGAATCTTTTTCCATGCTTCGTTTGTATCTTCTCTTTTAGCATGTACATCTGAAAACATTTTAAACATAACGTGTAAAGGTGACTTGATGAATACTTTTTCTTCACCTTCTTTTTCACAAGTGTCAATGGTCATTTGATATGTTTGTTGGAACTTTTTAATTTCAATATCGTCTTGTAGGTCAACATATAATTTTACAATCTTTTGACACATATCATCCGGACGGAACAAACGTGTACCTGTGTCCATGTTTCCTGCTGGACATTGGTAACATGCATTTTTATAATCACATGTACGACACTGTTCTTCTTCCTCAACCATTTTACTAAATGATTGTTGAAAGCCTTTGTATCTATCTAAGTAAAGTCTATCTTCAAATACATTACCTAAGATTGTTTTACCTGCAGGTCCTGCTTTTTGATTTGTAAAGAAGTAACAACCTGAGTAGTCACCTGATGCGTCAATAGCAACCATGTCACTACCTACCATACAGTTGTTTTCACCTTTTTGTCCAACGCCTTCTGAAAAGTGTATTCCTAGATCAAAATAGTTTTCTAATGTCCATAGAATATCTTGATGAAGTGTGTTCCATTGTTCATCAGTCCAAGCAATAAATCCTCTTGAACTATCTAAAATTAACGGGTGTACAACAATGTTCCTTACACCAGCATCATATACTGCTTTTACAAACTCTTTAAAGTAAGGAGCGTTCTCTTTAGCAAGAGTACAACGCATTGTAATTCTATTACCTTTTTTAGCATGTTCTGGAATCTTATCTATTGTTCTTAATAGAGCGTCAATTCTTTTTTGACCAATTTCTCTATGGTCAACTTCTGCTCTAATAGTATCAAGACTACAAAGAATATGTGTAAACGGATATGAATAATATTCTTCTAAGAAGTCTTCAGTCATTAACAATCCGTTGGTAACACAACTAATTTGTTGCTTGGTGTAACCTCTTGATTGTTCTGTAAGATAATCTTTGTTTTCTCTTAAGAAGCCTAATATTAAATCTTTATGAATTAAAGGTTCGCCGCCAAAGAATTGAAACATTTTATGTTCATGCTTACTTACGTTGAGTAAGAAGTTATATGCTTCTAGTAAACTGTCTGGAGTAAAGCGACCAAAGTCTCTGTTATGTTGTTCATAACAATAAGAACAACTTAGGTTACAAGCATTAGTAAGAATAACATTCATCTGTTGCAAGTCTTTAAACAAGTAACTTGCTTCAGTCATTTTAACTACTGTTTCGCCTGCGTCTGGAAGTACACTTACACGTTTGTTAATCTTATCATTACCTTTAGGAGTAATAATTAATTCACTGTGTGTTTCAAACTTGCCATTAGCATCTACTGTAACTGTAGCAATGTGATCTTTATGACGCTTCTTTTGAAGGTCATTGAGGTTGTTTTTAAAGTTAAACTGATTCGGGTCTGTAGTAAATGCCATTAAGTATCCTTGTAAGAGTGTTGTCTACAAGGTATTTATTACTCTCTATGAGCAGTATAGTTCATTGCGATACGTGTTGACTCGTGAAAGTCTAATTCTGTATTTTGGACAATTTGTAAACTTACATATTTAGGAGAAGTGTCTGCACTGTCTTTCCATGTAAATTGTAAGTTACCATTATCTAATTTTGACCAATTTAAATTAGTCTTAACAGATAGGGTTACTGCTGAAGTATCAATACCGATATTTCTAAGTTCGCCGTTAGCAAATGGTTTAATAGTAAATGTGTTCTTAGGACAACTAATAACTCCATTGCCGTGTTCGTTAGCACCAATCATAGTTGGACCAATAAGCACACCACCTAAACCATGATAGTTGTAAGGTCCTTCTAATATTCCTGCTACAGAATGACCACCTGCTGTAAAACTTAGGTCTTCCATCATTTGTACTGCTTCACCATTGATGTTAATGATGTAAGTGTCTGGTAATCCTGCAATTTTACTTACAGAATAAAATACTTTAATTTCTTTTTTGTCTGCATTGTTACTGAATACAACACTGTTGTCTACTGCATTAATTACAGTTGCCCAATCACCGTCAGCATCTTTTTTCCTTACAAGAAACTTTGCTTCCATTAAACTCGTACTAATTTCAATTGTATCATCATTTGTAATAGGATATGCAAATATTAAGTTATCACTTGTAGTAGCATCTTTTTCTGTGAAGTATTTTACAATAGCGTCTAAGTCTAAACCAATCTCTGCTCTAGCACCTTTGTACTGAGTCATTGTAAAATCATAACCCATTGTAATTGAATCTGTAATGTCACTATCTGCTAGTGTTTTCTTAAGTCTAACTACTCTTGGATCCAATGCCATGTAAGTACTTACAAATGGTTCCTTCATACTGTATTCTGGAATACCAGCATCGTTAGTTTTCTTTTCAATTGTTAATGCAGACATTTGTGAAACAAATGACCTAGTTTGTCTTGGGGGTGTTCCGTTAATAAAAAATTTAGCCATTATATTGTTCCTCTTTGACACTGGCATTGACATTCACAAACAGTATTGTAATCATCAAAATACTGGTGTGTGTGGTTACGCATATCCTTTAAGATAGTCAGCATTTGTCTAAATGTTTGTGCTTCAATTTGTTCACCTGAACTCTTTGAATCTGCTTCCGAAGGGCTTTTGCTAGGTCCACCTGTATTCTCTGCCATTGTTTACTCCTAAGTTATAAACGTATTTATAATACTACGAAGCATTGTCTTCCCAGTTATGAACATGGCCTCTTAAACTATTAATAGCATTTCGAATATCGTTGTGTTTTCCTGCTGTTATAGTACTATTCGTAGACGGATCTGCTGGGGTTGCTGTTAGTGATGCCGGATCAACCGTATCAGTTGCCTCTGATCCTGAGCCTGTATTACCAAAAGTTTTACTTGCCGCTAAATCAACTACTGTATGGTTGTGATCCGTGATATCTGCATAGTAGTCCAAAAGTGTTTGAACTGCTGATCTTGTTATAATATCACCTGCTTCAAAACTAGTCAACAACGTGTCAATTTGAGCCGTTGTATAAGTTATTCCGCCTGCGTTACTACTTGTTTCTGTTCTCTGTTCTGCCGCCATACTAATATTTATCAAACTACCACGATAGTTTTTTGTAGTGATAGGTTAACATGTTGAAAATCAAAGTAAGCATTTGCCATTATTTTAAACTGTACCCAGCCTACTGTGCTATTATCTACGTCAAACATATAATAATTGCCATCTTTTTTCCAATCCATATTACTTCTTACTTTAAGTGTAATATCATCACGGTTGATTAGTGTTTGGTTGAATTCATCTTGTGTAAATCTTACTGCTCTACTTTGCCCAAAAGGATCTATACCTACTTGTGCTTTTCTAGCATTAATCATATCATGTCCAATCTTAACACAATCTTTATAACTTGGTTGAATAATGAACTCACGTAAACTAATATCATGTTGTTCTAATGTTCTTATCATCCAGTCATTGTTTATAATTGTATTAATCATCTGTGGCATTTCAACCATAGTATTATTAGCAATCATATAATAAGTGTCTACAATTCCTTTGATTGGTAACATTACAAAATACGAAAAGAAATCAACAGACTCGCCTGTGCTAATTGTTTCACCTGTTTCTAAATCAATTAAACTATCGTCATCAAAGTTTCTACCATAAAACTTTGCTCTTTCTAGTGTAAGTCTTTTGTTGAAAGGTTCGTTAAGAATAGTACCGTAAGTAATAAACTTTTCTGTATTGCTGTTTTGACTGTGTAACATTTCTACACATTTGTCTAAGAATATACTGTTGCCAAATACACTTTCATCGTTGTCAAATGATCCTATGTGTATAGCATTATCACTTGCAAACAATTTATATTTTGCAGGGTCGCTTCGTTGCCAAAGTTTAAATCTAGGCTGTCGTTGTATAATATTACTCTCAACTCTTGTTTTGGTCATTACAAGTCTAGAGTTTAAATGTGTTTGGATATCAACCCAATTTCGAGTTGGTGCCACATCCAAGTAGTCAATCAGTAGTCGCTTCATAAGTATATTTACAGTATACGACTAAGGGGTTTCAGCAAAGTGAACAGAGTAGCAGTAACAGGAATGGGTATGATCGATGCACTAGGAGCAAATCCTAATGAATGCTTTGATGCCATGTTGGATACAAACTATACCAACCCGCCTGCATTTCATAATTCAAGATTAGAACGACACAGACAACAACCTGTGTTTCCTGTGGACAAAGACAAACTTGTACTACCGGAACTAAGACCGGCTGTAGTTAAAAACTTAGAACCTGCAACACTTTTTGCATTACATACAGTTGAACAAGCACTTCAACAAAGTGGCGTTGAGCATAGCGATAATGTTGCTGTGATTGGCAGTAGTGTTACATCAGGCAATCATGTTGTGTTTGACTTGTATCCTATCTTACATAGCGAAACAGGTAGAGCAAGGCCTAGACAACTTTTAACAACTACAAAAGATTTTATGGCAGGTTACATCTGTCAACACTACGGATACAAAGGACCTAACACATCGATGTATGCCGCATGTGCAACAAGTTTGTTCAGCATAGATTACGCAATGAGATTTGTAGACGACTACGACTATGTTGTTTGTACAGTAAGCGATCAAGGTGTTAATGATACTGACGTTGGCTTCTTTAAACAACTAGGAGCAATAGGATCACATTCAGTTCCGTTTGACGATGACAGAGATGGATTCATAATGGGAGAAGGTGCTGGCACATTTATTTTAGAGTCAGAAGAAAAAGCAAAGGCTAGAGGAGCAGATATTATTGCATACCTTTATCCTGCAGGCTTTGGTAGTGATGGTACAAGTCCTACTGCACCTGACCCTGACGGTGCTGGAGCAAAGTTAAGTATGAAACATGCACTAAAAAATAATGCTATTGGATCTTACATTTCTTTTGTAAATGCACATGGAACTTCTACTCCAGTTGGAGATGAAATAGAATACAACGCAATTAAAGAAGTGTTAGGAAATGTTCCTATTGTTAGTAATAAAAGTAAAATAGGACATACAATGGGTGCTTGTGGAATAATAGAAGCAATGTACACAATCAAAAGTTTACAAACAGGTAAGATACCAAACAACCATAACATATCTAAATGTAGTTTTGACACACAAGGTATGATTACAAACAAAGACAGAACTATCACAGGTACAATGGCACTGAACAATAGTTTTGGCTTTGGCGGTAAGTGTGCATCACAATTGATACAGGTAGAAAAAAGCACGGATAATTATTAGTATGAAAGATTTTAACGTTTTAACTGAAGGTAGATATGAACCTGCGTCTGATATTGAATATAAGATATTAAGACAACACATAAAGAACGACCAAGTACATTTAGTATTCACAGGAGTACTAAAAACAAAAGACAAGTATATCAAACAACAGACAGGTGTTATTATGCATACCCTAGAAGCATATACAAACACTGACACTGACATTGAATTGTATATTGAAAAGAATAGATGGAAAGAAGTTATTGCAAGTGAAATTGCTAATCAAGTAAACGATCCTATGTTTGCTAGATATAACTTTTCATTCCTAAACAGCGTACATAATAGTGCAATTAAGACGAGAGCATAATGAATAAGAGTGTAGTAGACAGAGTAACATTAAAAGCATACGATCAAGATCAGATTAGAAAAGACTTTGAACAAAAGATACTTCCTAATATGCCCCGCAAGGTTCCATTGTTGAATGCAACTTTGCCAACTAATGCAGACGATCATCATATGTTATATACACATCGTCCTGAACTAGAAGATTATGTTAAGGACACAATATTCGAAGACATACTAATGGACTTGCCTTTCAAGAGAGGTAGAGCAACATTCATTCATCAACTTCCTGGAATGACTTTACGTTTTCACAGAGACCCTGATGACAAGTATCACATAGCAATTAATGATCCGCCAGGTGCTTTCTTTTTTGATATGGAATTGCAAACAGGATATAGAGTACCTTGTGATGGACACTTGTATAAACTAAACACTGCGGCAAGATATCATACTGCCGTAAATGCAGATTGTAAAGACAGAACACATCTTGTTATTTGTCCTTACTTCTTTGAAGACGATTTTAATAAGCCAACTACAACTGCAACCTTTGGATTTGATCACGGCAATGCAACTATGCCTGATGTGTTTACAAGTATAGCAACTCCAAACAATAGTATTGAACAAGGTTTCTGTGTTGAATGGATTGCTTCAGTGTTTCACGATCCAACATGCAAGAACATTTGGGGAGAGAATACAAGTTCGGGACGTAGATATCATATTGAATTTACAGATGCAAACAATTTAGAAAATGTAATGACTAGTGCTTTGAACTTAGAAGCAACTCATGCCATGGAACAGTTTGGTATATCAGTCGAAAATAATTTTACTAATTAAGTTTTATAGTAGTCATTTCTATTGTTTGCTTAACACTATCCCCAACAGAAATAGTAATATGGTTAACACAAACTCTTGACTTCTCTTTAAGTACATGATGTTTAATATCGATTGTATCACCTATGTACACTGCATTATGATACCTTACGTTTAGTTTTGCTAACGCCCAATAAGGTTTAGGATTACGTGTGATCATAGCAGTAACTAGAATACCAGGAGCAACTGGATCTCCATACTTTATAGTATCTTCTTCGTGGTGTATTGGATTGGTGTCTTCAATAACATCACAATATCTTTTAACTAGATCGGGTGTGATTTCTATCTTCATAAAACTATTTAACTGCCTCTAGCCCTAGTAAATACATTTATGAAACAGCAAGACTTTATCCAAAACTTATTAGACAACACACAAGAAATCTTTGATGAATATAAAAATTGTAGACACAGAGATATTCCATTACCTGATTGGAAGGAAGAACAAGAAGTGCATTTGCATTGGAGGGCATTACCAATATGGTGGGTACAAAAACCTTGTAAGCCTGTGCAGAAAGCATTACCATTAACAACAAAACTATTAACAGATGGTCCTGGACACAGAGCAACTGCATGGGTTAAGTTAGAAAGTCATAGTAAGACTCCGCAACATGCTCATCATGATTGGGGTAATAAGATTATACTTCATTTGCCTATGATAGTACCTGACGGTGATGTAGGCTTTTGGGTTGATGGAAATATTCACAGATGGAAAGTAGGAGAACTATTTGCTTTCAAAAGCAATCAAGAACACTACGGATTTAATAACACAGACGAAACTAGAGTAATGCTTGTTATGGAGTTTGATGATACTTGGGAACAGACGTTGCGTCCTTATATGACAGTGACTCCTTAGTCCACCCAAACAAACTAACAAGTCTTCCACTTGGATCCCACATATTGTAGTTTAACTTCATAGGACCATAATGATGTGTTCCGTGTAAACATTCACTAAAAGCAAAAGGCCAAAATAATTTATTGTCAACTGGCTTACCTTTCTTGTGTAATGCTACATTAACAAAGAAGTTGATCAGTATAATACTTAAAGCAACAGGAGTTGCCCATATAGTTAAGAACCATTGTAGTCCTAGTGTATTATAAACTATTGCAAATAATAATAGATTAAAAGTAATTGCAATAATACCTTCCCACTTACCTATACTAATAAAATAAGGAACACGTAGTCTATCAGCAACACGTTTTGGATCTATCTTTTCAAACCTCCACAATGATGAAGTAACATACCAAACACCTTTGTGTTTAGGAGAGTGTGGATCATTTTCTGTATCTGTATATTTGTGATGTTGTCTGTGCAAAGCCGCATATCCAATTGGGTTACCTGACAATGCAAAAACACTTATTGTTGATAATGCTTTTTGTAACCAACTAGGCGGAGACCACAGTTCATGTGATGCCCATCTATGTAAGAATAACCCTTGTACAACATCTGCTAGGAACCAATACATACCTACTGCTAACAATGCATTTACCCATGTAAGATTATAGATCCACACAGGTAGGAATGCACAATATATAAAAAATATAATAATTGTAGATATACGATTGAACCTGTCCATAACGGTATTTAATCGTTAATCGTTAACAGTCTGTTAAGACAGAACTCCCATTACTTCGTGTTCTTCTAACCAAAGATAGTCCATATCTTGATGATTAAACTTGTCGCCACTTGCTTGATTAAAGATAATTCTAGATCCAGGTAGCACTGTTGTAGCAGTAAACTTACCCTTACTATCATATGATCCTTTACCTATTGCAAGAACTGTGCCTGTAGTAATGCCATCGTCTTTCATAGTAGAAATGATAAGTCCACTTTTTGTAGTTTCATCTTTATCTTCTAGTTCTACAACCATTCTGTTTCCAGTTGGTTTGATATTGATAGCATTAAACACTCTGTACGTATCTCTTTTACTCATAAATTTTCCTTATATTTCTCTAATTACTTCTAACACTATTGTATTACTAGTGTGCTTATACATGCTCTAACTAACACTAGTGTAGTAATTGTATACTCTATCCAACATTTGACAGCAACTCTATCCAACATCTTGCGTTACTCATGTTCGCCACCTGGATCGTTAGGATCTAAAGGAACCTTACGAGCATTGCCTTTTTCATCTCGCCAGATAGTATAAGTTCTACCTCGACCATATGATGAGTAACCATTCATAAAATTAAAAGCAGTTGGCTTTCTTTTGGCTGTTTCAAATGTTGCAACTGTAACTGCAATAGCACCTAACAGAAGTGTATGTAATACCATACTAAACACTCCAGCATACATGCTACCTACAATAATGCCAAACACAATACACCACATCCATGCAAGAACCTGCATAATCATATGTCGTGTACTAAAGTCTGGGATAGCACTCAAGGGATTCTTTTCATAATCCATTACGCTATTCCAACAATCATAAACCCATTGTCTCATTTAATCATCCTTTCTAACTCTGATCAAAATGTATAATACTAATATAGTAACAGGGATTCCTATAAAGAACAAGCCTAACATACTATATTTTTTCTCCAATTTCAAAACCTCTAAATCTTAAAAACCTAGGAAAACGTAAACTGTATGTTCCGTCCTGATTCTGTGTAATTGCATCTGCTCTAACTTCTACAATTTGTCCTAGGATAGAAGAGCGACTATTCCAAAACTCATCGCGATTAATGTCACTAAAGCCACTACCGACATTAACATTAATAGTCTTTCCGTCATCAACTCCTTCACAAACAAATGCACCAAGTTTTCCTTCGTTTCGTCCTGTTCCTTCTTCAACATGTTTTACCTCTAATGAAACTTCAATAAAAGGTTTTTGTTTCAACCAAGCAGTGGAACGTTTACATTCATACAAGGCTTCCGGGTCTTTGATCATAATGCCCTCATAGCCTTGATCAATTGCTTCTTTATTGAAATCTTTAAATTGTTGTTGTCCTGCTTCACTGTCAAGATCACAGTCAACTTTATCTATAACTTGAATATTGTCAAAACCATCAAACATCTTGCAATATTCTTTTAGCATAGCATGGCGCTCGTGTTGGTTAAGCACAGACTTGCCTTGTTTGAATTCACTTAACGGTATTATATCAAACAACTGCAATACGGCATCGTCTGCCTGTACATCACTCTTTCTTTGGACTTGCTTCATCAAGTCTTGAAAAGAGGACGAAACTATTTCTCCGTCTAGCACCATTGCTTCTGGCTTCGTTTCCTGGGCCAAGTTTTTTATGTGTTGTGTTATTTTGGTGAAGTTCTGTAATGCCTTGCCATTTCTAGTATATTGCGACACGACTGTTCCCATACCACAGTCTACGACTGTGAGAACTCTGACACCATCTAATTTTTTATCCAGACATATTTTTCCACTCACTTTCTTTTGATGTTTCGCTGAATCATGGGCCAGCATACATTCGAAGACCGGCACTTTATAATGATCCATTTTAAGTTTTTTAGCAACGTTATTCACAGTCTTTTCACTTACGCCACAACGCAAGTCTTTGATTAGAATACGTCTATAAAATCCATTCCATTGTTCTGTAGTAGCAACACCCATTGCTAATTCAATAGCATCACGTGCCGCATGTCCAGTTAGTTCACGGTTAGCAAGTTGCTCTGCTAGGACTTTAAAGTTATCCCAACTTAGACCTTGCCCTGTGATTACATCTGAACGTGTAGGAACTTGTTGAACACCAAATGTGTACAACTTGTCCAAACACATACGAACGCCTTCAAAAAACTCATTAAGGTTTTCTTCCATTGCTTCTGCAAGAATGGCTTCTTTTGCAAGTCTAGAATTATCTGCTTCTAGTCTTGCTATAATATCTTGTGGTTGTGTTCTTATATGGAATCGACCTCTCATTGCATTGCTCCTTCTACTTGTTTAACTACTGCCCTTGAATGTTTACAGTATCCGTGATAACCAAATCCTTGACAATCACATTGAAAGCCTTTGTCATGTAGTTCAACGGAATAGTCTTTACCTGTTGAACCTGTTACTGGCCAAACTATACCTGTCCATGGATGACCTTTTGGATCAAACATTGTAGGTTTAAGATATTTTTGTTGGTACTTGGGCATGTTTTTACTCTTTTTATTAGTTTATACTTACAGTATATACTGGTATTACCACTTTGTCAACCATTAATTTTCGTCGTACTGTAATATTTCTACTTCGCCGTTAACCGTTTTAGTTTTGATAAACCTTTTTAAGATCAAGTCATCAATAGTTTGTTCTACAATTTTATATCTAGCAGATTTACTACCAACATATAATCCAAACAATGTACCCAACACGTAGGCAATAAAAATCCAAAGTTCCACACTCATTTTATACTCCTTTATAAGTTTCTATTACTGTGTTTAAATCCAAATAGTCAATCACTGCACTTTTGTCACCTAAGTTTTTTAGTACCACAGGGTGTGCCGTGTTTACAAACATTGGACCATCTAATTCTGCTGTGTTTACAAGAAAGTTTTCATCTTGTTTATCAAACCAATATACCATTACTCTTTCGTCAGTAACTGGATTTAGATATGCACAAGAACCTTCGTCAAGTTTAAGTTGGCTAGTAAACTGCAACTTACTTTTGTTTTCAACGTGTTCACTCTTTACATCTAAAAGAGATCCTTTAGTGAAAAACATTATGCTACCACCTTAGGAGTCCAACCGTCGAACTTGTAACTAGGATCAGGAGCAATATCAAATGCCCATTGGTCCCACGGTTCAGTTTTTGTTTTTTCTAATTTTGATGTCTTTACAATATAGCCTGGTGCTATAACATCTAGCAAACCTTCAACAATCAAATCGACATCTACACCACGATCAGTGTCTGCCCAAAGTGTTCCGTATTGCCAATGCATGTTTGGTGCTGATGCTCCAAACTCATGAAACTTCTTTTTAATTTCTACTAATGCTGTTTTTTCAAATGCCATTTTGTTTTGCCTTTCTGTTTGCCTAATTTATATATACATAATACATGGTATTACCTATAAAGTCAACCTCTATCTACATTTAATCCTTCCAAAATGAACTCATATCTAGTTAGTATTCGTCTATTATGGATTCTTCCGTCAGGTGTGTTAACAGGTGCCCACCATGTTAGTATGTCGTAGTATTGTTCAAATGGATATATCCAAACTCCACTAGATGCACGTTTTGGCAACCAAGCACGTTTTTTATTAATATCCACCTTAGGCGATCCTAGATGTGCGGATACATGTTTCATAATGTTGCTATTTTGTTTTGTATTACACCAATTAGATTATACAATCCATTTCTACGCTGTGGTGTAACTAATTGTACAAACCCTAGACAGTCTAAGTCTTCTGGTTTGAATTCTAATGCTTGTTCTTTGGTACTGTCTGTTAGTATATCACAAACAATAGATGCAATACCTTTAGGGATCATTGCATCACTATCATAATAGATGTGTACCTTATCTTCTTTGAATCCTACGTCAACCCATATCTTACTAATACATCCTGGAACAAGTCTATCATCTGTACGTAGTTGTTCAGGAAGTGTTGTAGCATTTCTTGCCAAGTCAACTAGATAGGAAAGTTTTTCCATACCTTCTTCTAAAAAGCCTAGTTCTTCTTTCCATTTATTGATCTTGTCTGCTATCATTTTTATACTCCAAAGTAATGGTTCATTAATCCCATTACAATAATTGTAACTAGAATACCGTTGAGTAATACTAGAGCCCTGTCGTGCCATAGGTATCCAACTATGCCCCAACCCATTGTTCCAAACAATCCAAACCATAAATCAATTTGTGGAAGTGTTCCTGTTGCTCTAGCACTAGTGGCTATTAATATTAGTATAACCGATACCCATTTGATGTACCAACTTATATCATACTTGGGAGTTACTTTTTTATACACCCTACTTGAATTAAGTAGTTTGATCTTGTCGTCTAATTTTTCTTTAATTGGTTCTATTGTCATTCATCTTCTAACGAAAATGTAATTGAAAATCTTGGTCCCATGCTAGTAAAACAATGCGGTGTTTCGTTGTGCAAGTAAAGAACATCTCCTGGTTCTAGTACTCCGTATGCATCTCCTACTTCAACTGCTGTTTTGCCTTGACACTGCCATACAAAACTATTCTGTCCTAGGTCTGTGTGTTTTGAAAATAAACTACTCTTTACACTTAACGCAATATATATTTGGTTGCGTAAAACTTGTCCTACTTGTTTATAGGTTCTAAGTTTGCTTTCAAAAAACGTAAAAGGATTTGGTTTTAGTTGTGTATCTACACTAGGCGAGTTAACAACAAAGCCTCCATTAGGAAGTGCGTTTACTTGTTTGTTGTTTGTCTGTGTAGTTGTGTCTAAGGTTTCTAATGCCCATTGCCAGTCTAGGCACTTTGGAAGCAGGGGTATATGTTCAACCATACAACTCTGCTTGCCAAAGTATTCATCTAGACGATCATAATGAACTATGGGAAGTTTCATTTACTTCTCCGTACCTCAATTACATTGCGTTCTTTTTATCTTGGATTTCTTTACGTCTTGTTTTAGTAAGTTTACCAAGATCGTTTAATGCCGCTCTGGCTCTAGTTGCCGCGGCCTTTACGCCTTTTGTTTCAAATGCTTCTGATTCTGCAATGTACTTTTCTACTGCCGACTTAATTTCATCATGTGTTGCCATGTTGTCTCCTTTGACTATTGTTTAAAGTACTTGTATTTAGGCCCCATAGTGTTTACGGGGCCTAAGATGTGGTTCTACTATTTGACTGAAATGTTTACAGCAGAAGGGCCTTTTGGACCATCCTGTGTATCAAACATCACAATATCGCCTTCATTCAACGATTGTAAGCCTGCGGCTTCTACTGCTGAAATGTGTACGAAAACATCTTTGTTTTCACTTGCGATAAATCCAAAGCCTTTAGCGGCGTTGAACCATTTTACTGTTCCTTGATTACTCATGTTTTTCCTTATTCGTGTTTATATTTGAGGAAGTTTGTATCTAATATTAGGGCGGGAGGTTTGTTAGTTCTACTGCGTCTTGATGTTATTACTGTCTTGTCTCATTAGTACTTAGCCATAAGAAAAGGCCCCGAAGGACCTTTCCTAGTATTCTAAATTTAGAACTTGTATTTGATACTTGCTTTGATACTGTCGTCGTTTTGTGTTACGGCTCCTGTACCCAAGTTTTGGCTTTCTGTCATATGATAGTAAGCACCCATTTCAATTGGACCTTGTGTGTAAACTGCACTTAGGTAGTCTCCATTAGTTCCAATATCATCATTTTCTACTCTGTGATATCCTAGTGTAACTTCATCAGTTAAACCGTACATCGCACCGTAGTCCATTCTGTTTTCTTTGGTGTAAGTTCCTGTGTTCTTGTCGTCCCACATTTCTACACCAAGTACAACTGGAATATCAAAACGATATAGGCTTGTTCCAATAGCATAACCTTGCTGATTGTTGTCACCTGTGATGTCGTCTTTGTCACCAATTTGCATGTATGATACTTCAGCAAGACCCATTAGGTTTGCAGTTACACCAGCATATAACATTTCTGTATTTGCATCGTAACCAATACTTGCACCCACTGGCATGTCTTTGCTCATTGCATGTTTGTCAAAAGCAAATTCATTGTTGTTGTCCCAACCACCAAAAGTTAATACAACTTTTTCGTTGTGATCAATTCTTGAGTTTGATTCTGTGATTACTAGTGGTACACCAATCTTTGATGTTTTAGCAAAACCCAAACGCTGTGCATCAGTTTCACCTAGATATAAACGTGTGTTGCCAATGCCAAGTCCCATTTGTTTTTCAACAACGGTATTGTTTAATGCTGTGTTCAATGAATAGTGTGAATCGAATCTTGCACTACCGCCTGCCCAATCAATTGGTCCTGCTTCTACATCACTTTGTAATCCTGTGATGATTTCTGCACGACTATCGATTCCACTTGTGTAAGTGTCTTCGTCATAGTACATTTCAATTTCACCGTTGATAAACAATCCACTGGGTAAACTTGGTGCACTTTTTTCTAAGTCCGCAACTCTCTGTTCAAGCGTTTTAGACTCGTCGGCTAGTGTTCCTGTTGCGATCGTAAGACCCGCAAGAACGGCCAACATATATGTTAGTTGTTTCATTTTATTATTTTTATCCTTTAATTGTACAATAAAAAAGACTACATAGAAGCAGTCTTCGCATTACTTATGCACTCTTAGAGTGCAATGGTTTTATTTTTGACTATGAATAGTCTTTGAGAGGTCCTCCATACTTTTGTGCCTTTACTTTTCTGCCTCGTAGAACTTTGCCTTTGGGACCTTTTTTACCTGACTGGCGGGCACGTAGTCCTTGAGCCACACATGAACTTTGATCTGATGATCCTAGTTTAACTGTGCTTTGACATTTGCTCCGAGGAGTTTTTCCTCTTTCCTCTATGTCTCTTGTGAACTCTAGTATACGCATGTGTGTATTTATACTATCTGTACTTGTCTGCGGGATTTTTGCCTCTGCTTTCAAATTCTTCTTCTACAAGTTTGAAAGTAAGAGCATTGCGTTCACCTTTGGTTGTCTTGAGTACTACATCTCCACTTGAGGCTACTTCTATTTTTGTAATCTTGGCTCTGCTGTTTCTAAACTTGCCCACCATGATTTCCTGTCCAACTTCTAGATGTATGGACACTTGTTTGGGTGATGTACTCATTGTTTGCTCCTTAGTGAAGTGTGTCGTCCTTGGTAGGTCGTCCTTCAAAATATAGTTCTGTGGTTTGTCCTAGCCTTGCTTCAAAGTATTCTATAACATGCTCTATGCGTTCAGCAGTTAGTAGACTGGTGCTAGTACCTTTGTCGATGAGAATCTCGTATTGTTCTTGAAGAGTGTCTAGTTCTTCTTGGAAAAGTTCTGCAACTGATACTGTTTCATACTCGGCCATAGTAATATTTACCTATGCATCAATGGTTTCTAGAGGATCAAAGTTAGCACTTAACCATTCTAAATCTTTGTCTTCACCATATGCTAATACCCAGTCAACTAGACTTGCTGTAGTAATCTTACCTGTTTGCCATAGATGTATCTGTTGCTGTTTCTTGGCTTTTAAAAATTGTTTGCGTGTTGTAATTGTCATAGTGTTATAATACTTTCTCTGTACCTGAATTGTCAACCATTATCGCACTTGGCCAACGTAGATTATAATATGTGGCTATCTTATCTTCTAGACTGCATTCTACTTCTACTATGTAGTGAGGCTCCATACCGCCATCAGGTTCTATGTTCCATCTAAGACCTTTGAAGTGTTGTCTAAGAAATTGACCACGTTCGCTTGTCTGCATCCAACGACCTATTTGTAGTTTAGCACGTTCCCAATTGGGTTCATCAAATTGATTAATATAGCAAACAGTTAGTTCTTTCATAACACATAGTTAACCGCAAAAACTTTCATCACTCTCTAGTGTGGCAACGTCAACTGGGTCACAGTGTAGTAGCCATGCAGATTCTAGATCCGCAGTGTGTTTGGCCTGCCAACGTACAAAGTCTCCTGCCCATTCATAGTCTATTTTAGAGTACTGTTCACGCATCCATGCTTCACGACTGTCCATGTCACGAACTCTTGCCCAATATGCTTTGATTGCTTTGGCCTGCTCCTGTTGATCCTCAAGCCATTGTGTTTTGTCTGTGTATGCTGTCATTGTTGTTTCTCCTTGAGTAGTAGTTGTTGCCATGCACTTTCAAATCCATCTTCGTGTAGGTATGCTTCATTGTTGTTCCATAGTCTACGAAAGTAACCATCATAACTGGCAACTATGGTTGCGTGTGTTGAGTTGAGATGTCCTTTTTGCATATAGAATATTCTATACTTGTCTTTGACGTTGTTGAATGAACAAGACAACTGAGTCTCCCTTGTTGTTATATAGTGCTACAAGTATTTACACGGGAGCCTATATATGCGAGGTCAAATGGCCCAATAGCACGAAGTGCGGTCAGCAAAAATTTTAAGGCCTAGTAACTGCGATAGCAGTAGCGGTAAGATTGTTACCGTTCAGGATTCGTAAAGCCTTGCCCAGCAAGCCATTACTCAGTGTCCGCAGGAGTCTTTCCTTCGGAAGAGTCTCTCTCGCGGCTTTTGATCCATGTTTTTAATCGATGTATGTACTT
>Ga0213869_10000177_pt1 | contig 51798 bp, 41 predicted proteins | sample PICome_10_FD_160083 | JGI IMG/M metagenome (GOLD analysis project Ga0213869, IMG submission 160083) | Coastal seawater microbial communities near Pivers Island, North Carolina, United States - PICO132 | ecosystem: Environmental > Aquatic > Marine > Coastal | place: USA: North Carolina...
TATTCCTGTTCAAGCTCAAGTTATAATTAATGATGATAGAACAGATGCAGTGGAAACTAATGGCGAAGATGTTACAATCGAAAATGAAGGCACTATAACAATAGATACTACAGGACCTGCACTAGTACTGAATTCCAATAATAACATAATAAATTCCGGTTCTATAACAATAGAAGATGTTAATAATGCTATCGGAGTTAGTCTTGAGGGCGGTGAAAATAGAAATTATACGCAAAGTGGTTCAATAAATGTAAATGAAACTTTTGAAGTTGCGAGTACTGACTCAGATCCTGCTACAGATGGGCCGTTCGCTGAAGGAAGTGGAAGAACCGGAATTTTAATTTCAGGCTCTTCCCCTTTTGAGGGAAATGTTGAACTAACATCCACTTCAAGTATCAATATCGAGGGAACTGATAGCTTTGGTATCAATTTAACAAACACCTCGATCAATCAAGAGGGCTTAATTGGGGATTTGTTTACTGGTGGAGCTATTACAGTTCGCGGGGCACGCAGTACTGCAATTAATATTAATTCAGGAATAACAGGCGACTTTACAAATACAGGTACAATAAATGGTCAAGGAGAGGACATTAAAGGCATAAATATTGAAGCTGATATTCAGGGTGGGTTTGTTAACTCAGCAGGTGTGAGTGTAACTGGGTACAGGTCCCTTGGGCGTCCAACAATATCAGAAAGCTTTAGCTCAAATAGTCGCGAGCAAATTACAGCAGAAGATTTATTTCAAGCTGGTTCCGCTATAACCATAAGAGCTAATATTTCCGAGGGTATTCACTTTGATGATGGTATAAATGATGTACTTGACGATAATGGAAATCAAACTTTCGACTCGGATGGTAATGTTATCCGTAGTTCGGATACACCTAGCACAGTAGTACAAAATGGTTCAGCACCCGCAATTTTAATTGGTGATACAGAGAATTCAATTTTAATTGGTAGTGTTGCTCAGATTTCTGATCCTAATGACCCTCTTTATGAATCAAACCTTCAATATTCTTTTGTAAACCAAGGAGGCATCCAATCGAATGGCCTTTATGATGATATAGACGCAACCGCTCTTTCCATTAACAATGCTATATTAAGTCAAGGAATAAATAATACAGGACAAATGACTGCCACTGCTTATGTTGCCCCTCAAGAACTTACTGATAGTGATGGAAATTCACTAACACCAGGTGACGGTCAAGCTAGAGTAATTGTATTAAGCACAAACACAATAGCTGATACGTTAGATAATTCTGGAGTAATATTAGCATCTTCATCGGAAGCAATCGATCTTGTTTACAATGATTTAACAAATGTTTTACCATCACGGCACGTCTTAGCAACAGCTATAGATATAGATACGACTTCAACTCTTAATGAAATTAATAATACCGGTAGTATAAGTTCAGTTTTAGTAGGCAGACAGGGCACAGCTTATGCAATAAGAGACCAGTCTGGTAGCCTATCAAGCGTTACAAATACTGGTACTATTGGTGCGGTTGGAACAACATCTGATCCAACGGGTAATGAAAGTATTAATTTTACCCTAGTAGCCATAGATGCATCACAGAATATAGATGGCTTCACTTTTATGCAAAGCCGAGCGATAGAAGATAACTCTAGCTCTAACTTTACACCCGCAGATCCTAATATCTTTGGTGATATTAGGCTGGGTATTGGCAATGATTGGGTTGGTTCATCTGCTGGAAATATTAGAGGCGACATAGACTTTAATTTAGGAGATGATAGTTTTTACTTGACTGGAGGTTCATTTTTTCAAGGTGCCATCAACAATCAAGACGGCCTAATCTTAGGAGTCTCCGATAATAGTACCATGGCATTAACAGAGGCAGAAATCATTTCAATAACAAGTGCAAGTTTTGATGGTACATCAACTTTTAGTCCTGTACTTAACGGCAATGATGGTACTTCATCAACACTTCAAGCAAGTGGTAATGTAGTATTTGAAACTGGAGCCACGATAGTACCAACACTTACAAATGTTGTAGGCATAAATCAAACAGCCTTCACAGTTGCTTCAGCAGGGGGTCAATTAACTGTTGGTGATCTTGCTACATTATCTTCTTCTGAAACACCCTTTTTGTTTAATACCAGCTATGATGTTGTAGGTAATGACCTGGTGATAACTCTACAGCTAAGAGATTCATCAGAGTTAGGCTTAGATCAAGTTCAAAGTTCAGCTTATGCACCAGCAATACAAGCCTTACGTAATAATACAGAATTAGGAGATGCCTTTGCCAATATAACAACAGAAAGGGAGTTTAATTCCGCTTTCAATCAAGTACTTCCTGAGTTCTCAGCGGCTGCACGCCAATTTGTTTTAGCAAATGTAGATGGTGCAATTGGTGCTGTTGCGAACCACTTGGATTCGGTTCGTCGTTCACCCGATAAGCCAGGTGGTGCTTGGCTTCAGGAGTTTGCATATTTTGCTGATCGATCGTTATCTGGTCTTTCAGAGCAATATCGTGGCGCAGGATTTGGTATATCCACTGGACTAGATACATCACTTGGGCCATTCCATGCTGTAGGGGTTAATTTGGGGTTTGCTTCAACTGAAATTGAAGATGTACTTGGTATCGATGAGCCTCTTGATGTAATCACCATTCAGGGCGGGGCATATGCTGGGTGGGCTAGTGGGTCATTAGGAATTGAAACTTACTTAGGTGGAGGATTTAACGATTTTGAACAAAACCGCAGAGTAAGAATAAATAGTTACAGTGGTGAAGCTCAAGGTGATTGGTCTGGAGTTCATATAAATAGTTCGGCACGTATAGGTTACGACATAGATATAAATGATAAGTACTGGATACGTCCAACCCTTAGTCTAGACTACTTAAGACTATCTGAAAAGTCATATACTGAAACTGGTGATAAAGGAATAGCACTTGATGTTGATAAAAGAACTTCAGAGTCAGGTTCGGCAACTGCAATGTTCAACTTAGGAGCTAAATTTCAAGGAAAAAGGACATGGATAAAACCTTCAATTCGCTTAGGTTATAGATATGAACTTATAAACAATCCTATCAAAACAAGTTATCGTTATGCAAACCTTACAAATAGCGCAGGAGAAATATTCAACTCTGACACAGCACAGTTACAGTCTTTATTATTTCCTGATAGCGGGTTTATTATTGGATTGAGTGTAGCAGCAGGCTCCATTTACTCATCCATTGGATTTGATCTTGATAGTGAGATTCGTGAAGGGTTCATTCGTCATACAGGACGTGTGGTAGTAAGGCTATTATTTTAGAAAATCATATAAAAGAAAAAATTTTACTTAGTGACTACCTTAAAAGTTTAGTTACGATTTATGGTTTACCCGAATCTGATACGGCAAAAAATGTATTTCTCCTTACAAAAAAACTTAAACCTGATGATCCTAATTTCATAGAAAAACTTCAAAAATATAAAGATAAATATGCTTTAGGCTGGAGTAGTTTATTTTTTAAGAAAAGTATCTCATTTGACAAATTAGGCGCTAAACAAAGTCACTTTGCCAAACTCACTATTAATCTCGCATTGCAAGCTGCCTGGACTACCGAGATACGTAAATTAAATTTGAAAAACATACCAAAACATCCTGATGGATTATTTATACTTGGTTTAGGTAAATTAGGAGGATTAGATTTAAATTTTAGTTCTGATGTAGATCTAGTTGCTTTTTATGACCCTGTCATTCTTCCCATACCTATAAGTATGGGCCAAACATACGTAGTAGATAAAGTTTTAAAAAAACTTGGCCAAATTTTAAACCCCCGAAATAAGCCAAAGTTTATATGGCGCGTTGATTGGCGATTAAGGCCTGAAAGTTCAGCAAGTCAACTTGCTATGTCAGTCGATATGGCTAGGGATTTTTATTTTTTTCGTGCACTTCCATGGCATAGATTAGCCCTAATGAAGGCAGAAGTTATTGCTGGCGATATAACTAGTGGGAAAACATTCTTGACTGAAATTGAAACGTTTATATGGAGAAAAAATTTAGACTTTCGTTCTTTAGATGATTTAGCTTACCTGAAGTCGCGCATAAACTTGGAACACCCAGATGTCATGCATGAAAGTAAATTAAAAGATTATGTTAATTTGGGGACAAGTAATTTTAATGTAAAGCTTGGAAAAGGAGGAATTCGAGAAATTGAATTTATTACTAATGCTATGCAATTAATATGGGGCGGCAAACAATCCCAGCTACGCACAACAAATACACTAAAAGCACTTAGTGAATTAACTAAATTAAATCATATTGAGTATAAAGTATTCACTAAGCTAACACAATCATACAAACGACTACGTACAATTGAAAATATAATTCAATTAATGGGTAATGAACAAGTCCATACGCTTCCAAAAAATGATAATAAAAAAGATAAAATCTTAAAAATATTGGAAGTATCCGATTGGAAAACTTTAGATAAAGAAATTATTCAAATTAGGAATTTTGTACATTCTGAATTTAATAAATTATTCATCCAGGATGACCCAAAAAAACTAAGTGATAAAAAACAAAGTTCCGGCTTAGGCTCTTTAAAACCAAACATTAGAGATATAGCTAATAATTGGCTTAATGGTTTTATTCCAATAGCAAAAGATCCAGTAAAATTTCAACCGTTAGGAAAAGCATTATTAAATCAAATATTTACAGCATCTGTTAATGCAGATGAGGCTATATTTAGAATGAATAATTTTCTTTCTCACCTTTCGCGGTCTGAGCAATACCTTGATTTATTATACCGCAACCAAAAATTATTAGACGCACTAGTACCTCCGATAATTCATTCTAGTCATATGACATTACTTTTAGAGCAATCACCTCATATAATTGATATATTTTTATATCCAGAAAACGAAATGGATATTTCGCATTTGTTTAGTTCAAATGATTATGGATCAAGACTCGAGAGCCTAAGGCGTTTTGTAAATGAGCACCTCTATTTGCATTATACTAGATTCTTAAGCAAAGGTGGGTGTGAAAAATTACTATTTAAAAACCTTACTTATCTTGCAGATACGACCATCAAAGCTGCTCTTAAGATTGTAGCAGATGATCTAAAAATTAACGAAATTCCATTAACAGTACTTGGCTTAGGTAAAATGGGATGCTCCAGAATGGCACCTCTTTCAGATGTGGACCTTATATTCATATTTGACGATAAAACAGAACACGAACTAGCACATAAAATAGTTCGAAGGCTCAGAACTGTTTTGACAGCTAAATTATCTGAAGGAGTAGCATATGAATTAGATATGCGACTAAGGCCTTCAGGCAGATCAGGCCCACCGGCAGTAAAATTTAAAAGCTTTAAATATCATCACCATAATAAAGCACACAATTGGGAACATGTAGCTTTAGCAAATTCTCGTATAATTGCTGGGGATGAAAAATTAGGCAGCGCTATAAAACATTTATGTACAGAAATAATATCCAAAAAAAGAGATAATGAGCAATTTCTTCATGATACAAAATGTATGTGGGAGTTAGTCAAGAGCCAGAGAGTTCAGTATGTATCAGTAAAACATTTTAATAGTAAGCTACGTGATGGGGGTCTAATGCAAGCAGAGTATATAAAAAACTGTCACAACATAATGGGTTTAAGAGATTTCGAGTTAAATGAAGCCATAGCATTTTGGTCTAAAATACAAGTCTGGGAAAGATTACTAAATTTAACAGGTAAGTTATTAGAGGATATACCTGAATTTTATAAAGGAAATTTTTTAGATCAATTTTCTGTAAAAGAAATAAAAGATATAGAAATACAACAGATTAAATATACAAATATAGTTAAATTAGCATACTCAAAATTATTTAAAGGTGTTAAATTGAAAAAAAACTACGAAATAAAGAATATTATTTGGAAGAGTTCATAAAGTTCTTGCGCCTTTTGCAGTATGATTCATATTAATGAATGAATCACTTTAAAGGATGACATGACTCCCCAAAGCAAAAAAGACCTTTTTGGTAATACAAAGGCACCAGGCAATTCAGGATATTCTGCTAAAGACATCCAGGTTTTAGAAGGACTGGAGCCTGTAAGATTACGACCGGGGATGTATATAGGTGGAACTGACGATAGAGCGTTGCATCACCTTTTCGCAGAAGTCATAGATAATTCAATGGATGAAGCTGTTGCAGGCCATGCAACAAGAATATCAATTGAGCTTGATGCTCAAGGATTTCTGTCTGTATCCGATAATGGCAGAGGAATACCTGTAGACTCTCACCCTAAATATCCAGAAAAATCTGCACTTGAAGTAATATTCACAGAATTACATTCTGGTGGAAAATTCAAAGAAGGTGCATACGAGACATCCGGAGGTCTACATGGAGTTGGTATATCAGTAGTCAATGCACTCTCAGATTCTTTAGAGGTAGAAGTAGCTAAAGACAAAAACTTATACAAAATGCATTTTGAACGTGGAAAGCCAACTAGCGGACTTATTGACTTAGGAGTTATCAATAATCGCAGAGGAACTAAAGTGCGCTTCCATCCAGATCCAAATATATTTGGAGTAAAAGCTAAATTTAAAGCTGCCAGAATATTTCGAATGGCTCGAGCAAAAGCTTACTTGCAACCAGGTGTTGAAATAAGATGGAAATGCGAACCTACAATGATTCAAGATATTGATAATATTCCTTCTGAGGCGATATTCCATTTTCCAGCGGGGCTATCTGATTTCTTAGTGGAAACATTGGGTAAAAAATCCACCATTACTTCAGAAATATTTTCTGGGCGGACAAAGCAAAATATGGGTCATGGACGGGTAGAGTGGGCAATTAGTTGGTCCCCCGAGGGTTTTGGTGATGCAGATAGTTTTGTTAGGTCTTATTGTAATACTGTTCCAACAGCAGGCGGCGGAACGCATGAAGCGGGACTAAGGGCAGCAATAACAAAAGGGTTAAGGGCATATGCCGATATTGCAGGTATGGGGAAAAAAGTAGCTCATGTTACCCCAGATGATGTTATGTTCGGAGCAGGCGCGCTTGTATCTTGTTTTATAAAAAACCCTGAATTTCAAGGACAAACCAAGGATCGTTTATCTAATACTGAAGCAACGCGTATGGTAGAAAATGCAGTTAGAGACCCTTTTGATCATTGGCTTGCTAGCTCCCCTAAAGATGCCTCTAAATTATTGGAGTGGGCTATTGAACGGGCTGACGAACGAGTAAAACGAAGAAAAGCTAGAGATGTTCGCCGTAAAACAGCAACAAAAAAATTACGATTACCTGGTAAACTTGCTGATTGTTCACGTAAAGGCTCAAAAGATACTGAAATTTTTATAGTCGAGGGAGATTCTGCGGGTGGATCAGCAAAGCAAGCACGTAGTCGCGAAACACAGGCAATTTTACCATTAAAAGGTAAAATTTTAAATGTTGAATCTGCCACAATTTCAAAAATACAAGCTAATAATGAAATAAATGACTTATGCACTGCCTTAGGTGTTGGTATCGGTAAAAAATTTGAACTTGATGATCTACGTTATGAAAGAGTTATAATTATGACTGACGCTGATGTTGATGGGGCACATATTGCTGCTTTATTAATCACTTTTTTTTACCGCTATACACCAGGGTTAATAAGCGCAGGAAGGCTCTATATGGCTATGCCTCCACTATATAAGATGGTCCAAAAAAATAAAACTATGTACGCCATAGATGATGTACATAGAAAAGAACTTATGGAAACAATATTCAATAAAAATGCAAAAGTAGATATTAGTCGTTTTAAGGGATTAGGGGAAATGAACCCCTCACAATTAAAAGCTACAACAATGAGTCATAAATCCCGACAACTTGCAAGAATTACAATTGATCAAGAAGAAATTATGACAACAGAAAGCTTAGTAGAAACACTTATGGGAAAACGCGCAGATCTACGTTTTGAATTCATTCAAGAGCAAGCAAGGTTTTTAGATGAAGTCAATATTTAGATTAAAGGCTTAAATGCAAGCCAATACCCACACGTCATATACCGAGTGATCCAATGCACTTGCTGCTGGACTGCTTGATAACATCCAACCTGAGAATATGCGTTCTTGTTTACCATCCTCCCCTTCGCCACTAAGTATTAAATCATCAATTTGAATAAAAGCATATGTTTCAGGAATTTCTTCGGGTGGGGTTCTTTGACAGTTTTTCACAGAAATTGTGAGTGAACCGTACCTAAGGTCATCGCCAACAGCTACTTTATAATCTTTAGTTATAGCAGTAACTTTATCTAATGTGCGTAATATAACATGGTTTCCTTTTATATTAGCGGAATACGCAATCGGCGATGTTAACAAAAAAATATTAATTAATATAAAAAAAAATAATACTACTCTAGGCATCTGGATTCCAAGATTCATAATCGGATGCAGTTTTTGATCGCTTTCCACCGCGCGCCAGGGAACCCTTTGGTTTATAAGCATGAACAGTTCCTGTAAGATTTGGTTGATGTTCTTTTTGCCAATCATAAGTCTTTTCATCACCTTTTGGAGCTATGTCTCTAGTATAATTTAACCAACCCTGCCATTCGGGAGGAACTCGGGATGCATCTGCATAGCCTGTATATGTAACCCAGCGACGAAGGCGGCCATCATAGGCATTAATTTTTTGCTCAAAGTACTTATTTCCATATTCGTCAGATCCCACTTCCCGAGCTTTTCTTCGAATTTGCAAATTCGTTCCTATGGTAGAACCGTTCCACCAAGTAAAAATTCGTTTTAGAAATAACATAAACTTACCTAAAAATTTATTATTATAAGATAATTATAATATCTAAATAACATAGAGGGCTTGATAGCAAAGCACAAGAAAGATATCTATTACTTATGCCAATTTCTAATTTAAATCGTTGTATTATTTCATTATCAGGAGATGGGGTTTCTGAATGGTTGGAAAGCTTAATTACAAATAATATATCTTCAGATATTTCATTTTCTGCACTTTTAACACCGCAGGGAAAAATAATATCAGATTTCTTCATAACAAAGTCTGAAGATAGATTAATTATAGATGCACCAAAAAAAAATAAAGAAGTACTAATTAAAAGATTGATGTTATATAAGCTTCGAGCTCCAATAAAAATTGAAGATATTACTGAAAGAATGAATGTATATGCCTTTTGGGGCACCGAGGATGTTATTGGTTTAACAGATCCTCGCAAATCTGAACTTGGCACAAGATTACTTACTTCAGATTATCATGAAACTAATGGTAATTATGATACTCACAGACTTTCTTTGGACATAGTTGATAGTGAATGGGACTTTGAAACTGGAACAACCTTTCCAGCAAATGCCAACATGGACCTTATGAATGGTATAGACTTCAAAAAAGGATGTTTTATTGGACAAGAGGTTGTTAGCCGTATGAAGAGAATGACTGATGTAAAAAAAAGAATGCAAAGCGTGAAATTAAAAAAAGAAGCTGCAGTGGGTGACAAAATTATATGCGACGGTAGAGTTATTGGCAATCTTGTTCACATAAATAATAATTATGCTATGGCAATTATAAGGCTTGATAGACTTAAAAACAGTCAAAAATTACTTACGATTGATAATGTAGAAATCAATATGATGGAGAGGCATTTTGAATAGTAGTAACATAGAAATTCGGAGAAATGATCCTAAATCTCTAAATAAGTTTGCCGAATTAAATGCGGCATGGATTAAAGATATGCACTTTTTAGAAGAAAGTGATAAATTAATGATAGCTAAACCAGAAATATATACACAGAATGGAAATCATGTTTTTTCAGCATATTTAGATCAAAAAGTAGTTGGAGCAGTAGCACTAATGAAACATAAGAATGACAAATATGAACTTACAAAAATGGCAGTAGATAACAACCATCGCAACAAAGGAATAGGTCAAAAGCTTATTACTGAACTTGAAAGATATGCAAAAGAAGATATGGGATTAAATTATCTTTTTTTGTTATCAAACACGCGAAATGAATCAGCTTTAAGACTTTACAAAAGAAATGGCTGGAAAGTTAACCATCAGGGCCCACATCCAGTCTATTCGAGAGCAAATATTGGTATGGAAAAATTTCTCTAAATAGATTAAAAACAAACCACTAGTTTTGACTTACACGAAGATTCCAATTTTGAACCGTTGTGCTTGGGTTCCCTCAAATGACCGGCTTTATACTCATTATCATGATCAAGAATGGGGTCGTCCTATTAAATGTGAAAAAGAGCTCTTTTCTAAACTTATTCAGGAGGGTCAGCAGGCTGGTTTATCTTGGATCACATTACTACGTAAACGACAGAACCTACTATTAGCCTATAATAATTTTGATCCAGATTTATTAGCTAACTTCGATGCCTTAGATTGTGAAAGACTCATGAAAAATCCTAATATCATTAGGTCAAAGTTAAAGATCAATGCAGCAATCAATAATGCCAAAATTTTTATTTACATGCGTGATCAAGAGAAAATAAATTTTAGCGAATACCTTTGGAGTTTCATTAACCATACTCCCATTCAAAATAATTGGCACAAAAGCAAGGATATTCCAAAATACAGTAATGTGTCAAAAATTATGGCAGCTGATTTAAAAAAACGTGGTTTTAAATTTGTTGGTCCCGTAATTGTTTATGCATTCATGCAGGCAGTTGGCATGGTCAACGATCACACATTAAATTGTTTCGCACATAATATTTGTAGGGATTTAAATTAGCTGAACTCATATTTAATTAAGTTTATATTATATATACTAAATTAAATAAATCTTTAAACTTGAAAGGCTTAATTTTAATGTCATGTTCAATTATATATAATTAATAATTAAAAGGGTATCGAATGAAAGCCGTAATAAGTTCAACAGGTCTATGGACACCGGAAGAATCCATCTCAAACGAAGAATTAGTTGAAAGCTTTAATGAATATGTTGATATCTGGAACGCAAAAAACTCATCCGCAATCAGTGATGGAAAGAAATTAGAATTAACTCATTCAGATGCCAACTTTATTGAAAAGGCGTCAGGTGTAAAATCACGGTATACGATTTCAAAAAAAACAATTCTAGATCCAAACATAATGGCACCTATAATTCCAGCAAGAAAAAATTCAGAGCCCTCAATATTGGCAGAAATCGGCTATAAAGCCGCACAAAATGCTTTAGCTAAAAAAAATCGTAGCCCAAAGGATATTGATGCAATTATATGTGCATGTTCAAACCTTCAACGCGGTTACCCAGCTATCGCCATTGAGATACAAAGCCTTCTTGGGGCGAAGGGATTTGCATTTGATATGAATGTGGCATGCTCATCAGCTACTTTTGGAATAGAAACAGCAAGGTGCCTTATCAATGGAGGTCAAGCAAAAACTGTTCTTGTGATAAATCCAGAAATTTGTACTGCACATCTTAATTTTAAAGACAGAGATGCACATTTCATTTTTGGAGATGTTGCGACAGCCACCCTAATTGAGTCAGACGAAGTTAGCGAAAAAGAATACTGGGAAATAATTAGCTCTAAATTAATAACAGAATTTTCTAATAATATTAGAAATAATTTCGGCTTTCTCAATCATTGCGACCCAGAGGATGATGGCATGAAAGGAGACCGTGGAAAAAAAGGCTTAACGGATAAACTTTTTGTTCAAAATGGACGTAGCGTTTTTAAAGAAGTAGTACCAATTGTTGCAAATATGATAATAAAAGAATGTGAAAAGAATAATATACAACCCGGAAACCTTAAAAGATTGTGGCTTCATCAGGCGAACCTTTCGATGAATCAACTAATTGCAAAGAAAGTACTTGGGAAAACATTTGAAAAAGAAAAAACTCCTATAGTTCTTGATGAATATGCAAATACTAGTTCTGCTGGGTCAATAATAGCGTTTCATAAATATAACTCTGGCTTTAAAAACGGTGATATAGGTCTAATTTGTAGTTTTGGGGCTGGTTATTCAGCTGGTGCAATATTTGTCAGAAAAAATGCCTAAAAATACTAAGTCAAAAAGAGCTTGGCAACGCATGCTATCTGGTAGGCGTTTAAACTTAATTGACCCCTCACCACTCGACATAGAGATCGAAGATATTGCTAGGGGTTTGTCTCGTGTTGCAAGGTGGAACGGTCAAACATCTGGTATTCACGCCTTTAGCGTCGCGGAGCACAGCTTATTAGTCGAAAAAATATTCACATTACAGAATCCTAACTCGACTTTAAGTGATCAATTAGCAGCTTTATTACATGATGCTGCTGAATATGTAATTGGTGATATGATTAGTCCGTTCAAAGCCGCACTGGGAATAAATTATAAATCTTTTGAACTTCAATTAGAAGAAGCGATAAATATAAGGTTTAGTCTTCCTGCTATTAAAAATGCTAAGCTACAGAAAAAAATTAAACAATCAGACCTTTATTCTGCCTGGTTTGAAGCAACTCAAATTGCTGGTTTTACAATACCCGAAGCTAATAGGTTTTTTTTAAAGCCCCCCCCTTCATTAAAAATAAAAATTAAACCAATTGCTGTGGGATTTGTGGAAAAAGCTTTTTTAAATCGTTTTAATGAATTAAATAAAACTAGTTATTGATTACAATTATCTTATTAAATGTTGGCTATAAATACTTATCACCTTTATAGGGCATTAGAAAATAGGAGTATAAAATGGAAAAAAAACTCAACAACTGGGAAAATGGCCGCTGGATAGGCCAGACCCTAGAAGTTGAAAATGGAGTTTGTGCTTTACCGTCTGACATAAAATATAAATTAGATTATAATGATGAGGTAAAATTATCAACAGATCATCTATATGCTGATGTATCGAATTTCATTCCTAAGTTTGAATGGCCAGCATATGCCCCATTAGTGCATGCAATAAATACATTAAAAAAAGATAAAAATGCTGTTGTATTAGCGCACAATTACATGACTCCAGATATCTTTGGTCTCATTGGAGATTATACTGGTGATAGCTTAGGATTAGCAATTGAAGCCACAAAAACAAACGCTGATATAATAGTTCAAGGAGGGGTCCATTTCATGGCGGAAACCTCTAAAATTTTATGCCCTAAAAAGCGAATACTTATACCCTCCTTACGAGCAGGGTGTTCTCTTGCCTCCTCGATTACAGGCGATGATGTAAAACTGATTAAAGAAAAATATCCAGGTCTTCCAGTGGTTACTTACGTCAACACATCAGCAGACGTGAAAGCAGAATCCGATATTTGCTGCACATCATCTAATGCAGTAGCAATTGTTGAATACATTGCAAAAAAATGGAATGTTGATACAGTTATAATGCTACCGGATGAATATTTAGCTAAAAATGTAGCCAAGCAAACTCCAATAGAAGTTATCGCATGGCATGGTCGTTGTGAAGTTCATGCAAGATTTTCTTCGAGTGATATTAAAGATATGCGCGCAGAAAACCCTGGCGTTGTTGTTTTAGCACACCCAGAATGTCCTCCCGATGTAGTTTCGGAGTCAGATTTTACTGGATCTACAAAAGCTATGAGTGACTATGTATCAAAAAATAAACCAAAAAACGTTATACTACTTACTGAATGCTCAATGTCCGATAACGTTGCTATGCAGAATCCCGAAACTAAGTTTGTTCGCCCATGTAACCTTTGTCCTCATATGAAAAGAATTACATTAGAAAACATATATGAATGCCTCAGCGATGAAAAATATGAAATTACTCTGCCAGAAACGCAAAGAAAAAAAGCTCATAAAGCAGTTATGGATATGATTAATGTTGATTTTGATCCAATTAAGGGACACTTTAATCCTAATTTATCTGAAACTAACGTTAAGGTCATTTAAGAAGTGGTATCTGGTAGTTATGAGTCAAAGAGATTACCTAGTGGTTCCGTTTTAGTAATTGGCGCTGGTCTTGCTGGGCTCTATTTAGCTCTAAAGTTATTTCCAAGAAAAGTTTATGTACTGACTTCAAAACGCTCATCTAAAGGAGCAGCGTCAGCATGGGCTCAAGGAGGAATAGCAGCTGCTTTATCAAAAAATGACTCCGTAGAACTTCATGTAAAAGATACAATTAAGGCTGGTGATGGGTTGGTAGATCCAGAAATAGCAAAAATACTTGCTTCAGAGGGACCTAGCTGCGTTCATGATTTAAGCGTCCTTGGCGTACCATTCGATAAAAATAGCCACGGAGAACTCTCTCTTTCTTTGGAGGCAGCTCACTCTATAGCGCGAGTTGCAAGAGTTAAGGGTGATACAACTGGAGCAGAAATTATCAAAGTAATGGTAGCTCGAGCTCAAGAAGCAAAACACATTACGGGGATTATTGGCTGGCGAGCAGAAAGTCTACTAACTGATATTAACGGGGGAATAGCAGGAACTCTAGCAAGAAGAGATGATGGCTCACTTCTAAGTATTGAGGCTGATATTACTGTTTTAGCCACCGGTGGTATTGGTGGACTATTCTCAGTTACCACTAACCCGAGGACAGCAAGAGGAGATGCATTAGGCATGGCAGCGGTGGTTGGTGCACAAATGCGTGACTTAGAGTTTGTTCAATTTCACCCCACAGCTATTGATATAGGTCGCGATCCAGCACCTCTAGCGACAGAAGCACTAAGAGGAAAAGGGGCTGTTTTAACTGACTCCAATGGCATTCGTTTTATGAACAAATATCATAAAAAAGGTGAGCTAGCACCACGGGATGATGTAGCAAGGTCTATTTTTTTAGAAATCGAGTCTGGTAAACAAACATTCTTAGATTGCAGAAAAGCTATAGGTAATAAATTTCCAGTCGATTTTCCAACTGTTTTTGAGAGTTGTATGAATGCGGGAATAGATCCTAGAAATCAATTAATACCAATTGCACCAGCAGTTCACTACCACATGGGAGGTATAGCTACAGACAGTTATGGACAGACTAATCTAAATGGGCTTTTGGCGGTTGGGGAATGTAGTGCTGTAGGGGTTCACGGTGCCAATCGACTTGCAAGTAATTCTCTACTTGAAGCAATCGTATTCGGAGAGCGAGCAGCAATATACATAAATGGAAAAAATTGGACAGAAAAAGTATCACAAAAAATAAAATCGCAGCCATGGCTATCAATGGGGAAAGAAATAAGTCACTCTTTAAGAAAATCCATGACATTGAACTGTGGAGTACAGAGAAACGAAAAAAAATTAAATATGCTAATTAATCATATAAATTACTTAATAGAAAAAGTTGGACCTGCTAATCCACTAGTAGCGTCTAAAATGATAGCATCATCCGCTTTAGCGAGAAATGAATGTCGTGGTGCTCATTACCGGGATGATTTCAATTTTACAGAAAAAAATGCATATTCAAGCTACATAACTTACGATATGTTGGATTAATAATGAAAAATAACTTAAACATTCCTCCTTCAATAATTGAACCAATAGTACGCTTAGCGCTTAACGAAGACTTCGGTAATTATGGCGATATTACATCATCATTATTAGTGCCTAAGTCAGCTAAAAATAAGTTATATTTAAGGTCGCGTTCTGACGGTATTATTTCGGGAATACAGCCCGCAAAAATGACATACGAATTAATAGATAGCAGTGTAAAGTTTACCACTATATTAAAAGATTCATACTCTGTTAAAAAAGGTGATATAATTGCCGTCATAGAAGGTTCCGCCCTTTCTTTATTGGCGGGTGAAAGAATTGCTTTAAATTTCATGGGTAGGCTGTCAGGAATAGCAACGTTGACAGCTAAATATGTAGCTATTGTAAAAGGCACAAATACAAGAATTGCAGCCACAAGAAAAACAACACCAGGTTTGAGAGCACTAGAGAAACAAGCAGTATTAGCTGGTGGAGGCTTTACTCATCGTGGAAGTCTATCGTCAAGTATAATGATAAAAGATAATCATATTGCTTTTTCTGGTGGTACAGAAAACGCTTTGAATACTTTAAACAAAAAAGCAGATCATATGGCACATATCAATGTTGAAGTAGATACCATAGATCAATTGGAAGTAGTTCTAAAGTATAGTCCCGATGTCATTCTATTAGACAATATGAGTATAGAAGATTTGTCCCATGCAGTAAAAATTATCAAATCATACGATGGCTATTCTCCAAAAATTGAAGCTTCTGGAAATATTAATCTAAGTACAGTAGAGGAAATAAGCAAAACTGGAGTTGATATAATTTCAATAGGTTCCCTAACGCATAGTCCTCAAAACTTTGATTTAGGAATGGATACAAACTAAAAACTAATTTCTTTATCAAAATTTATATTACCAGGACTTACAAGGCTCACGCGAGCTAGCCTATTTTTCCAATCAATATCCATCAAACCATAGTTAGGTTCATACTGCATCGGAGTAGTACGGTAAGGTCCTAGTTCTATACTCGTATCGTTATTTTTTGACCGCCAGTAACTCCCAGGTAAATTTAACGATGATGAAGTTACCTCATGGATTTTAAAAGGGGCTAGATCGTTGCGTTCATAGAATGCGCCAGCATGCCTATCACCAGAAAGAATAATCAAATTTTCAGCATTTTTATCTTTGATTAATTGATACAGCTTGTTTCTTTCAGACGGCATGGTTCTCCATGCTTCCCAACCATGTCCGTCAGCAATTACTTGAATTGTGCTTACAAGAATACGTAAGTCAGCAGGCTTTTCAAGTTGTTCCTCAAGCCATGCCCACTGTTCTAATCCAAGTAATGTTCCTTCCGATGAAGTCGAAGGAACATATCTTTCTTTTCCTGGGGCGTTATATTGATCCGTTGCCTTTAATTCTGTTCTAAAACTTCTGGTATCGAGCATTATGATTTGGATTTTTTGCCCTTTTTGGCCTAATATTCTTGAAGAATAAATACCCGGTCTTTGATAACGCACATCATCAGATGGAATATTCCAAGCTTTTAAAAATAGTTTTTTAGATTCTTCTTTAAATTTATAAGACGCTCCACCATCATTTACTCCATAATCATGATCATCCCATATTGGAATTACAGGAACTTGGTTTCGAAATTTTTTAAAATGGCTACTTTGTGCCAATTCATAATAGGCGGCCTGCATTTTAGGCATCTCAGGATCATCAAAAGCAGGGTCTTTATAATAAGCATCACCATAAACATTATCACCCATAAAAATAAAAGCATCAGGTTTTTCGTCAGCAATAGTAGTCCAAATTGACTGGTCTTCTTTCTCTGATAGACATGACCCAAAACTTAACCTATTAATCGTTTCTGGAAGAGCCTTTGAAGGCATGGGCATAATTTCCACATCACCACGAACTAAGCTAATAGAAGCCTTAGAATCATCATTAACGCTTTCTCTACATCCTTGTGAAATTGTACCAATAATAATTAGATAAATAAAAAATTTAAATGGTGAATAAGAATTCATAATATTGTTCTTTGAAAAGTTACTTTAAATCAAGGATTTATATAACTGGTTTGTTTTAGCAATGAAAAGTTTATGAATTTAAGAATAAATAAAGTTTACACTTGATAATATTAATCAGATATTTCTCGGAATTTAAACCGATAAAACATATGACTTCCTATTTTCATTGTTGGTCGCAAATCATCGATCCAAGGAGGACTGATATCTATTGTATGATAATGTGTTGAAATTTCAGTAAATGGCCTAACTCCACCCATCATTACTAATTTCGCTACATTTTGGGATCTTTCCCAATTTTTTTTGTCCAATTCACTAGAAATTGAACCATCACATGTAAAACTAAATTGACACCCTGTCTTACGGTGTGATCCCTGATAAACAACTTCACATATAGTATTTGGAAAATGCTTAGATTTTACTCTATTTACGATTACCTCTGCAACAGCTTTTTGTCCAATTTCACTTTCTGATCTTGCCTCATAATAAATGGCCTCAGACAAACATTTGTGCTGATTAATTTCTGTTTTATAATTATACAGATATTCTCTTTGATGATTTGAATAACTATCAGGATTATTACTTTTTTTATATTTATTACTTAAGTAATTTTTATCTTGAAATGATTTTGCTTTAATTGCCCATGAATTTTTTTCTTTTTTTTGCAAAGCATTATTTGATATTATAGGAAATGTACAAAAGGCAACAATAAAACAAGTTACCACAATAGCCCAACTAATAACGATGGTGCTTTTTAATTTCATATAGTTTCCTTAAGCTCTACAATAAAATTACAGTTTAAAAATAATACAAAAAAAATCTATACTCTCTTTGATAATATAGCTGCTTGAGCTGCTGCTAGCCTTGCAATCGGAACACGATAAGGTGAACAAGAGACATAATCTAAGCCAAGGTTGTGACAAAATTCTATTGAAGAGGGGTCTCCCCCATGCTCACCACAAATACCTAATTTAATATCATTTCTTGTTTTTCTTCCCTTCGAAGAGGCAATATTAATTAATTGACCAACCCCAGCTTTATCAAGTGTAACAAAAGGATCTTTTTCAATAATACCCTCCCTTACATAATCTGGTAAAAACTTACCCGCATCATCACGTGAAAGGCCATAAGTTGTTTGAGTAAGGTCATTTGTTCCAAAGCTAAAGAATTCTGCATGATTAGCTATTTCGTCTGCTAACAAAGCTGCTCTTGGCAATTCAATCATTGTACCTATTGAATAGTTTTTAGCATCAATCTTATCAGCTAAAGTTTTGATGACTTTGCATAAAATTTCTAATTCTTCAGGTGAAGAAACTAACGGTATCATTATTTCAGCATTAGGTTTTTGTCCGGTTTCACCCTCAACTATTATTTGAGCCTCAAATATTGCCCTAGCCTGCATCTCATAAATTTCAGGATATGATATCCCAAGTCTGCAGCCTCGATGACCCAACATAGGATTAGTTTCCGCAAGCTCCCTAGCTCGCAACATAAGTTCTTTTGCTGTTACACCTATGGACTTAGCAACTAATACAATATCTTCTTCTGTATGTGGTAAGAATTCATGCAAAGGGGGATCCAACAACCTGATAGTACATGGACGGCCCTCCATTATTCTGAATATAGCAGCAAAATCTTCGCGCTGAACTGGTAAAATTTTTGCTAATGCATCCTCTCTTCCTTTTTTATCAGACGCTAAAATCATTTCACGAAAATGTGCTAATCGACTTTCTTCAAAAAACATATGCTCTGTTCTGCATAAACCGATTCCTTCAGCACCAAATTCTTTAGCAGTTTTAACATCCAAGGGAGTTTCTGCATTGGCCCTTATTTGAAGGGTTCTGGCGGTATCTGCCCAAGCCATAATCTTTGAGAAATCTTCAGATAATTCTGGTTGCATCATATCAACCGAACCAACAAATACTTGACCTGTTGCCCCGTCAATTGTTAAAGTATCTCCTCTTTTAACAACCCTATTCATAACAACAAACTTTTGAGATTCATAGTCAATACGAATATCTCCTGCTCCGGAAACACATGGTCTACCCATACCCCTCGCAACAACAGCAGCATGAGATGTCATCCCACCTCTTGAAGTGATAATGGCTTCAGCAGCATGCATTCCATGAATATCCTCTGGACTAGTTTCTGTCCGAACTAATATAACCTTTTTTCCTGCTTTTTTTAACTCTTCAGCTTCATCAGAATCAAATACTACCTCCCCAATGGCTGCTCCAGGAGATGCAGGCAAACCCATGGTGAGGAGATCTCGTTTTGCATTTGGATCAAGTGTAGGGTGTAACAGTTGGTCCAATGATAGAGGGTCAATACGTAGTAACGCGTCATCACTTGAAATTTGTCCTGCTATTGCCATATCGACAGCTATTTTAAATGCAGCTTTCGCAGTTCTTTTACCTGAGCGTGTCTGAAGAATCCAAAGTTGACCTCTCTCAACTGTAAATTCGATATCTTGCATATCTTTATAATGATTTTCTAGTCTTTCAAAGGTTTTGGAAAGCTCTAAAAATACTGCTGGCAAAGACTCTTCCATAGACGGAATATCATCACCCATTTCTAAACGAGCCTTCTTGGTTAAGGCTTGTGGAGTTCTTATACCAGCTACCACATCCTCGCCTTGGGCGTTTATTAAAAACTCACCGTAATAACTTTTTTCTCCATTAGATGGATTTCGAGTAAAAGCTACACCAGTTGCTGACGTCTCACCCATATTTCCAAATACCATTGCTTGGACATTCACTGCTGTTCCCCATGCAGCTGGTATACTGTTAAGTCGACGGTATACTACTGCACGTTCATTCATCCAACTCCCAAAAACAGCATCAATAGCTCCTTGCAATTGCTCCCTAGGGTCCTGAGGGAAACAGTATCCTAACTCACGTTCAACAGCAGCTTTATATTTATCTATTATAATTGACCAATCATCAGCAGTAAGCTCTGTATCAAGATTGTAACCTTGATTATCTTTATGAATTTCCAATATATCTTCAAATGTATGGTGGTGTAGACCTAATACAACATCAGAGTACATAGTGATAAAACGTCTATAGCTATCAAGCGCAAAACGTCTATCACCTGAAAGCTTTGCTAAACCTTCAACTGTTTCATCATTTAAACCAAGGTTCAAAACTGTATCCATCATGCCTGGCATTGATGCTCTAGCACCTGAACGTACAGATAGTAATAAAGGGTTTGAGTTACTTCCGAATATTTTACCAGTTATTTTTTCTATAGTGTTCAATGCCTCATCAGTTTGAACACTAAGTTCATCGGGGTATTTATTACCATTATCATAGAAACTAGTACACACATCTGTAGATAGCGTAAAACCTGGGGGGACTTGCAATCCAAGAGAGGCCATTTCAGCTAAATTGGCTCCCTTACCGCCAAGTAAATTTTTCATCGCTGCACTTCCTTCAGCTTGTCCTCCGCCGAAAGAATAAACCCATTTTGTCATTGAACGATGATCCCTATAGTTTAACCCGTAATAGCATCAAAATCAGCTATTTCTAGCGCAGTATCACGTATCATGATTAAAAGTCTAAGATTGTTTGCACGTATATCTAGATTTTCATCATTTACCTTCACTTCATCGAAGAAAAGGTCTATTGGTTCTCGTAAATTAGACAGCGCTGTCATAGCCATAGAATATGATTCATTTCTCATTTCTAAAACTATGTTCTTTCTTGCTTGGATTAATGCATTTAATAACTCAACTGATCTCTTATGCGTCAATGTGTCAACATCGCCGTAGGGCAGTTCAGCCTTTTTTTCCTCTGCTTTAAGTATATTTCCAGAACGTTTACAAACAGAGAGCAAATTTATACCCTCTCCAGTAGACAAGAATGACTGCAAAGACTTTATACGATTCGAAGCAGATAAAAGGTCATCCACACCAAGTTGTAAAACAGCATTGATTAAGTCTTGTCGCAAACCATTATCGCGAAGATGAACTTTAAATCGGTCAATGATAAAAAATAAAAGACTATCAATAATTGAAGGATCAAGTTCAGGCAAACACGGGTCGGCATTAACTCTAGATGATACTGCCATCTCCAAAATGTTTGAAATATTTAATTTTAACTTATTTTCTAATATTATTCGCACTACTCCTAATGCCGCTCTTCTTAAAGCGTATGGATCTTTAGACCCTGTCGGCTTCTCTTCTATTCCCCAAAAGCAGAGCAAGGTATCAATTTTATCAGCTAGAGCTAATGCGATTGCTACTGGATTTTTAGGAACATTATCGCTGGGGCCTTGAGGCTTATATTGATCTTCAATCGCCTTCACAATATCTTTGTTGCCACCCTGTGCAGCATAATACATTGCACCTATTTGGCCCTGTAAACTAGTGAACTCAATAACCATATTTGTTACAAGGTCACATTTTGCTAACTTAGCCGCTTTTTTAACAATTTCGAGATCTGCATCAAGATAAGGAGCTATGGAAGTTGCAAGCAAGGCAACTCTTTCAGATTTATCTCGCACAGACCCTAGTTTTTTATGAAAAACTATAGAATTTAATTTAGCATAGTTATCTTCTAAATTAAATTTCATATCTTCTTTTTGAAAAAATTTAGCATCTGAGAGCCTTGCAGATAATACTTTACTATTACCCTTTGCAATTTCTGCTCCTCCATCAGGAGCAGTTTGATTTGAAACCACAATAAAATGTGGGGAAAGATTTCCAGAAGATGGATCTTTAACAGCAAAATATTTTTGATGTGTTCTCATAGATAGTTTTATTACTTCAGGAGGCAACTTTAAAAACAAGGGGTCCATGTGACCAAATATAACATTAGGCCATTCAACTAAGCCTGATACTTCATCAAGTAACAATGCATCCTCAATCAATTCTAAGCCATTTACCTCACAAATGCTTTTTGCATCATTAAGGATTTTATTTTTCCTATCAAGATGAGAAATCATTACATACCCCTCATTTTCGATCTTTTGACAATAATCAGAAAAGTTTTTTACAGTAATAAGGCTTTTTCCATGTCTTCGATGGCCTTCGGTTTTTCTATTAGTTCTTATATTATCGATAGTACAATCAATTAGTTTACCATCAATCAAACAAATAATTCCCTTTAAAGGTCTCACCCAACGAAAACTAGATCCACCAGACTTCATTGACTTAGGCCAAGGAAAATTATTCATAATAGACACTAAAATCTCAGGGACTATTTGGTAGCTACTTAGGCCTTTTTTTTCGATTTTAGTAAAATAATAATCACCCTTTTTTTTATCAGTTTTTATGCTGGCGGAAGATAGTTTAGCCAGCCCCGCACCACGAAGAAAGCCTTCAATTGCTTTTTCTGGAGCATTAACCCGTGGACCTTTCTTTTCTTCAAAAGTATTTGGAGATTTGAGTGGAATATCAGCTTTAAATACTAATCTTCTTGGACCTGTATGATAAATTATATTTTCACATAATAATCCCTCTTTTTTTAAACCAGAGACCATTAATGTTGAAAAATTTTCTCCTGCTTTTAATTGCATTCTAGCTGGAATTTCCTCACTGAAAATCTCAATAAAAAGTTCGGCCATTGTTAATTTTTCCACGCTTTTTCTTTAGTGTTATTTTCTTTGTTTAAATAAGAACTTGCGCAAGCTTTAGTTAAATTTCTAACACGTTTTATATATTCTTGCCTTTGTGTAGGTGAAACAACGCCCCTAGCGTCAAGCAAATTAAACAGATGTGATGCCTTCAAAGCATGTTCGTATGCAGGTAAAGGAAGTGGAATATCAAGCTCAAGAAGCGCCATGCACTCTTCTTCAGCAAATTTAAACTTCTCTAAAATTTTATGAGTATCAGCATATTCAAAATTATAAGCAGATTGTTGCACTTCGTTTTGATGGAAAATATCTCCATATAATACTTTGGGAGTACCATTTATTTTATTTTCTTCTGTAAAGACAAGATCATAAACATTATCAACTCCTTGAACATACATAGCTAAACGTTCTAATCCATAAGTTAGCTCACCTGAAACAATGTCAAGCTCGAGCCCTCCTACCTGTTGGAAATATGTGTACTGACTTACCTCCATACCATCACACCAAACTTCCCAACCTAAACCCCAGGCACCGACTGTAGGGTTCTCCCAGTCATCTTCTACAAAACGAATATCATGCAAATCCATGTCAATTCCTATAGCGGCTAAACTACCTAGATATAATTCCTGAAAATTCACAGGGTTAGGCTTCATTATAACTTGGAATTGATAATAATGTTGCAACCTGTTCGGATTCTGACCATATCTGCCATCGGCAGGCCTTCTGGAGGGCTGAACATAAGCTACATTCCATGGCTTACATCCTAGAGATCTCAAAACTGTTGCAGGGTGCAATGTTCCTGCCCCAACTTCAGTATCAAAAGGCTGTAAAATTACACACCCCTGACTTGCCCAATAATTTTGTAAAGCAAGGATTAACCCTTGGAAGGACTGTACTGATTTAGTTTTATTTTTCATTTCCATAACACAGGGTTCTGATTTTTTAAGTTAGAATGAACCTAATTAGAAACACATAAATTTCAACCCTTAAGGTTGGTGTATTTCATTAGATAATCCTGCAAGTTTGAACACATCGACTGCATCTTCAAAATCATCATCCAAAACCATCAAACGTCTCGGTATGATACCAATGGATCCTTCAATTATACTAACATTCTCATCCATAGTGAAAAATGGTATATCAGCTTCCTTCAATATAGCTTGCGCATAATTTAAAGTTGCCATATTTACAGTTTTTAGTATTGGGGTCATTATAAAACTTAATTTATGCCCTGCGACAGCAAAAGCTCTTGTGGGTTAGTCAATGTAACACTAATAACATCAAATTACTTTTTAAACACCCTTAAAGGGGAATATGTGAACGTCCAACCACAGCTAATAGAAAAAATAGGCCTAAGTCCCGCGGAAAAACTCTGGGAAATGGCTGCTAGTGATATGGCAGAAGTTGACAGCTTGATTATAGAAAGAATGCAAAGTCCCGTAGGTTTAATTCCTGATCTCGCTAAACATTTAATTAGTGCAGGCGGAAAACGGTTAAGACCACTATTGACTGTGGCAACATCCCTAATGTGTGGATATGAGGGGAACAGTCACCACAAACTTGCTGCTGCTGTAGAGTTTATCCATTCAGCTACACTCCTTCATGATGATGTAGTCGATGACAGCGCACTTAGAAGGGGTAAAAAACCAGCCAATCTACTGTGGGGAAACAGCCCTTCAATTCTTGTGGGTGATTTTTTATTTGCACGAGCTTTTAATTTAATGGTTGAAACTAATTCAATGGAAGCACTTAACATTCTAGCAAATGCATCCTCCATTATAGCAGAAGGAGAGGTTAGACAGCTTGCATCTTTAGGAAGCATGCAAATAGACGAAGAGTCATATATGGAGGTTATATCAGCAAAAACTGCTGCATTGTTTGCTGCGTCTACTGAAGTTTCAGCTGTTATTACATCGCAATCTGCTAAAAAAAGAAAAGCACTCCATGATTATGGTTTAAAAATCGGCCTCGCGTTTCAACTCGTCGACGATGCACTTGATTATAGTGGGTTTGAAAGCAAATTAGGTAAATCAGTAGGAGATGATTTCAGGGAAGGGAAAATGACTCTTCCCGTTATTCGTTCTATTGAATTTTCAAATCATAAAAATGATAATTTTTGGTATAGGGTAATAGTTGAAAAGAAACAAAAAAATGAAGACTTTAAAAAGGCAGTGATATTGATCCAGGAATCAAAAGCTCTTGAAAGCACTATGGAATTAGCTCGTAAATATTCTCTTGAAGCAAAAGAGCTACTTGATGTTTTTGATGCCAGCCCCTGGAAGACTACTTTAGAGGAATTAGCAAGTTATATTGTTGAGAGAGCAAGTTAAAAATTATAACTAACTTACTGGGATTTATTTTTATGCTTCAGAATTATATGTCTTTTAGTATAGCGCCTTACAAAAACAGCTAGTAAAGTTGAAATTAAGAGTACCCACATAGAAATTCTAATTTCTTTAACCACCAAAAATAAAATCGAAGATGAAAAAAATATTCCTGCACTTAGGTATGTTAAAGACACCTTAATGTGACTTTCATTATGAATAATTAATACTTGATACAAATGCTCTTTGTGTGCCGAAAAGAAATTTTCTTTCAGCCGCAACCTACCTACCATAGTTATAAAAATGTCAGATAACAATGGAAGAATTAAAATTGGGCCTATATACAAAAGATCAGCGTTATCTGTTTCTTTAACCAATAGTAATGCGGATAATGAAAAAATATAACCAGTTAACATCGAACCAGTATCTCCAGCAAATATTTTCGGATTATTGCTAAAATTAAAAGGTAAAAATCCGAGTAAAGCAAAACATAGTGCAAGCCCTAAAATGAAAGAATTTAAGGCTCCTGTGCCAAATGCAATAATAGCCAATGTAGCTGAAGCTAGAAACATAAAACTAGCCATTAAACCATTTGCGCCATCCATAAAGTTTATACCATGTATGCAAACAAAAATCCACAAAACTGACCCAAATAATCCAACTAAATATGGTAAAGTAATTGAACTAAAAAATCCTGGTAATATAATTACAGGACCCATAGCAAGGACCGTTATAATTGCAATAATCGTAGTTATTATAAATTTATATTTCACACTTATTTCAAAAATATCATCCAGTAGTCCCAAAAAAGAGACTATAATAGCGCAGATTAAAAAATAAGGTAAATCCTCAGACAATTGAATTTCAGGAATAAAAATATTCACTAAAATTAGTGATAATCCAATTGCAGCAATTATTCCTAACCCTCCACCAGTAGGATTTGACTTATAATGAATTGATCGATGATTGGGGTTATCACTTAAATTTACAACTACCATAAACCCGCAAATTACAAATGATAGAATAAAACATGCAAGCCCAATATAAACTATATCTGAATACGATGATGCCATTTACGTGTCGCCCAACAAAGTAGTCTCACACCACCAATCAGGAGCTTTGGACCTAATCGAATTAGCTGCCGTTAAAGATGCTTCTTTATCCTTAAAAATCCCATAGCATGTTGGACCTGACCCAGACATTCGTGCGAGGCAACACCCAGGTTGATCATTTATAAGACTCAAAACATCTCCTATAATTGGCTCCAAGGATAAGGCTGGAACTTCAAGGTCATTTCGTCCATTTATTGCTCTAGAAAGTAAAGTTCCCTTCTCCATGACTGGTAATGATAAATCAGTTTTAACAAACATTTCATCAAAAGCCTTAAAAACCTTTGCAGTTGAAACGCTCACTCTAGGGTTAACCAATACCGCATTTAATTGCCCCAAACCAGGTATGAGGGATAAGTTTTCACCTATGCCGCTCATTTGTGCAGTCTTTGAAAACAAACAAACTGGGACATCAGCACCAAGAGACATGGCTACTTCAACGTTCTCAATATTAAGAATACGCAATACTGCAGCTGCATTTGCACTTCCTCCTCCAATACCTGCTGCTATAGGTAAGTTTTTTACTAATTTAACATGTTTCGGACTATTACCTGTTACTCTTAATGCTTGAATTGCTGAGTTGGAATTATCCTCATTAAGCATATGTCCAAATGGACCAGAAATTGATATTTTATTATCTTTGGAGGGCTCGATTGAAACCTTATCGAAGATATCAGAAAATACAACAAGACTATTTAATGGATGATACCCGTATTGAGCATGAGTAATATCATTAATTTTAGCACCCACATGAAGCGTTAAATTAATTTTTGCCCTTGCTTGCTCTTCATGTTTATTCGCCACTATGATTTAGCTCCAATGCCTGATTCTGATATTGAAACTGGCCCTTTAGTTTTTCAACTATATAATTCTTTTCTTTTGTAGTTGGATTATAATTTAAAGCTCGTTCCCACTGGTACATTGCCTCTTTTTTTCTTTCGGTAACCCAATAAACATCCCCTAAATGATCTATTATTGTTGCAGAAGTTGGTGACATTTCCACAGCAACCTCTAGATGAAGCTTGGCTTTTTTTAAATCTCCTAGCTTATAATAAGCCCAACCCAAGCTATCAATTATTGCACCATTATTTGGACTTAATTCTACTGCTTTTTGTATCATCTCTAAAGATTCTGATAGATACTCTCCTCTATCAATCCATGTATAACCTAAATAATTTAATGCATCAGCATAATTAGGGTTGATTGATAAAACTTTTTTAAAATCATCTTCTGCTTTATCCCACTTACCAACTCTTTCATAACAGATTCCCCTAAAATATAAGGGTTGTAGGTTAGCTTTTAATTCTTGGTCAGTCATTTTTAGAATTAAGTCATTATAAATAGGTAAGGCTTTTATATAGTTTTCACGAATAATATATGCCCTTCCCAAAGCCTCCGTAGTAACAGCCATTGACTTATCAGTATTAAGTTTTTGTAAAATATTAAATGCTTTTAGATCAGATTTTTTGCTTAAATATAGGTTCGCAGCGGCTAGCTTAGCCGAAATATTATAGATCGATTTATTTGAAACACTTAAATAAAGATCTAAAGCCTCTGATGGGCGACTAGTGTTTTCAAGTAACTCCCCAAGCCAGATAGCTGCTTTATCATGACTGGGGTCCAGGTCTAATGCTAAGCGTAATAGAATCTCTCCTGCATCGCTTGAACGATTTGCAACGAAAAACCAATAAGAGGGCTCTGTTAAAGATCTAGCTGCCTCTTGTACCGCTGTTAACCTAATATTACTCAGCTTTTGAGACTTCAGTAACTTTATGTAGCTTTCAACTGGGCCTCCACCACGAAGATTATTTTTATTTGAGTAATGCTCGAGCTCAAGCAAAGCATCTTTATTTCTATTTATAGAGCTCAAGAATCTGGCTTTAGATAAAATATACTCTGTCTGAAGTTGCCCGCTATCTTCGACAAGTTTGAATGCTTCTAATGCCTGATCTGAATCACCAATTAAGCCTTCAGCTTTTGCAATTTGTAATTGCCCTAAGTTTTGAAAATAAACGCCACCTTCAAGAGATAAAAACTCTTCGCGAGCTTTATCAATATCGTTTAGTGCGACATAATTCCAACCAGCTAATAAACCCATAACAATACTTATTGTCACCTCATTAGCTTCATGAGTTAAATACTGAGCTGCTGTTTCATGAAGTCCTTGGGAGAAGGTTTGTTGCCCCAACACAAAATTACTTAAAGGATCATTTTTATCTTTTATATTGATAATCTCAGCATGCTGATGAGCCAGAGGTAAATTATCAGCAACTATGGCAGAACTAATAGCTTTTTGACCTAGAGAAACTTCATAATCAGAATATCTAAAAGCAGAAGTTAAATAATCAGATCTAAACTGAGACTCTTTAATTCTACTCGCATAGCTACCAGCTAGAAAGCTACTAAATACTTTATTCTCAGATTGATAAGGCTGAAGGCGTGCTGTCGTGCAAGATGTTAATATTAGAAACGACACGCATAAAGCAGAAATTTGCAATTTAGACAAAATAAATTCCTAGTTTTAATATCACATATTAGGATAATTTGGCCCACCCCCACCCTCAGGAACTGACCATATAATATTTCTGCTAGGGTCTTTAATATCACATGTTTTACAGTGTACACAATTTTGAGAATTAATTTGAAAACTGGGGTTTGAACCATCTTCATCTCTTAAAACTTCATAGACACCCGCCGGGCAATACCTTTGTGCTGGCTCATCAAAATTAGGTAAGTTAAAGTCAATTGGAACCATTGAACTAACCAATTTTAGATGGCTAGGTTGTTCTTCACCATGATTTGTAGCTGAAAACGATACATTTGTTAAACGATCAAATGATAGTACACCATCTGGTTTAGGGTAATCAATTTTTTTAAAACGATCAGCTTTTCCAGTTGTGGCAGCATCGTCTTTGCCGTGTGATAAAGTCATGGTTCTTTTGCGCGAAAATAGCTTGGGGACATTCATTATTGCACCAATTAAATTAAATTTAGCAATAGTAGCCGACCACATATCAATCCCCCCAAGTAACATTCCTCCAAAGAAGGGTCCGAACCTTGCATTTAAAGGCGCAACATTTCTCACGGGCCTTAAGTCTTGGCCAACAGGACCAGTTCTTAGGGCTTGGTCATAAGTTAACAATTCTGTTCCATGTAACCCACTAACCATAGCCGCGTGAGCGGATTCTGCTGCGTCAATGCCTGAATGCATAGCATTATGATTTCCTTTTATCCTGGGCAAATTGACGAGTCCTGCTGAACAACCAAGTAGTACTCCTCCAGGAAAACAAACTTTAGGGATAGACTGAATTCCACCTTTTGTAACAACTCGAGCACCATAGGCAACACGTTTTCCACCATCCAAAACTTCAGAGATTTCTGGATGATGCTTCCAACGCTGCATTTCAGCATAAGGGTATAAGTGCGGATTTTTGTAATTTAAATCAACAATGTAGCCTAAATAAACTTGATTGTTTTCAGCATGGTATAAAAATGACCCACCCCCAGCCTTCCAACCTAACGGCCATCCTGCTGTATGTACTACTAAACCTTCTTGATGGTTTTCAGGTTTTACATCCCAGATTTCTTTCATACCTAGGCCAAATTTAGGACAATCAGATTCTTTATCTAAGGAAAACTTACTAATCAGCTTTTTTGCAAGTGAGCCTCGGGCGCCTTCAGCAATAAAAGTATATTTGCCATGAAGTTCCATGCCTGGTTCATAACCATCACCTCTTGTTCCGTCCTTTGAGACTCCAAACTCTCCAGCGACTACCCCTTTAACTGCTCCAGACTTATCATAAACTAACTCCGAGCAAGACATCCCTGGAAAAATTTCAACTCCTAAAGCCTCAGCCTGTTCTGCTAACCACCTACAGGTGTTAGCCATGGAAACAATATAATTACCATGGTTGTTCATTAATGGAGGCATTAGAAAATTAGGTACTCTAAATGAACCATTCGGGCCAAGTATTATAAGTTTATCTGCCTTCACTTTATTCTTAATTGGAGAATTTTTTTTCTTCCAATCTGGCATTAAGCGAGTGAGACCACTAGGGTCCAACACTGCGCCAGATAAAATATGAGCACCAACCTCAGATCCTTTTTCCAAGACAACTACATTATAGTTTTCATTCAATTGTTTTAATTTAATGGCAGCGGTTAGTCCTGCAGGACCGGCACCTACAATAACTACATCATACTCCATACTTTCACGCTCAAAAGGATTTTCAGTGCTTGAACTCATTTATAGACTCGCATTTATAAAAAATATTACTTAGGCAATAAACTGAATGAATTAGCAAAACAAGTATTTGCTTTGACGCAGATGCCTCATTAATAATTTTTGTAAAAAAGAGATTTTAAAAAATGCTAAACATAGCTATTCTTACTTCAGATCCGTCCAATTATTCTAATCGGAGAATGATGAGTGCAGGTAAGGATTTAGGCCATAATGTTTACCCTTTACTGACTTATAATCAAATTATTCCAGCTCATAGGAAAGTATATTTATCAAAGCTTGACCCTATTCCAGATGCCGTTATTCCTCGTATAGGAGTGTCGCTTTCTGATTTTGGGCAGCATCTTATAAATATATTTGAAAGTGCAAATATTCCAACGACTGTTTCTTCATACGGCTTCACTAATTCTCGTAATAAATTTTTAGCAAGTCAATTATTTAGTAAGCGTGGGTTAGCCATTCCCAAAACTGCATTATTTACAAATCAAGACAATCTAAATGAGGCTGTAAGAAGTATAGGAGGCTATCCCTTTATAATAAAAAAAATAAAAGGAACACAAGGCGATACTGTTTCATTAATCAGTGATATTAGTGCTGCCAAAGAAATAACTTCAAAATATATTTTTGAACGACAACCTTTTTTAATACAAGAGTTTATTAAAGATAGCGAAGGTTCTGACATAAGGTGTTTTGTGATAGGAAAAAATGTCATTGCTGCTATGAAACGTACTGCTAAGTTTGGAGACTTTAGGTCAAATATTCATGCTGGGGGCCGCGGTTCTATGACTGAAATCACCAATGAAGAAAGAAAAATGGCAATTGATGCTACAAATTTTTTAAACTTACCAATTGCTGGGGTAGATATATTAAGGTCAAAAAATGGACCAAAATTACTTGAAGTCAATTCATCATCAGGCCTTGAAGAAATTGAGAAAATAACAAATATCAATATTGCTCATGAAATTATAAGTTTTGTAGAAAAAATGGTACAGTATAATGAATGAAGAATTAAAATCTGCTCTTGATTGGTGGTCTCAAGTTGGTGTTGAAACTCCAGATCTAATTTTATCTGCTACTCCATCTAAGGTAATTCCTAGGCTACCAACTAAATCAAAAGTTGAGACAAAGAAAAAAATTATAAAAATTGATAATAATCTTCAAAAAAATCTAAAAAAAATTAAAAATCTGAATGATTTAAAAAAATATATGGGTGATTTTTCAAGATCACCTCTCACTGACAATGCAAGACAATGTGTATTTTCTAGAGGAAATTCAAAGGCTAATTTGATGGTCATAGGAGATAGTCCCAGTCGCTATGATGATAAAGCAGGTCAACCATTTGTTGGACCTGAAGGGCATTTACTTGACAAAATGCTTGCTTCAATAAACCAATCTAAAGACAATACTTACATAACAACTGCTATTAATTGGAAATTACCCGACAGAAAAAAACCAACGAATGAAGACCTAGATTTTTGTAAACCGTTTTTGAAACGTCATATAGAGTTAGTATCACCAAATATAATATTATTATTAGGAAGTACTTCACTCCAAGCTCTCACAGGACTTACCTCAATTATGAAGAATAGGGGACAATGGCAAAAGATTGAATTGGGTGATAAAAAAATAATTGCTTTACCTACTTATCATCCATCTTTACTTTTAAAGCAACCTTTATTGAAAAGAGAGACATGGAGGGATTTATGTGCTTTGAAGGAAGAGTTAGAAAACTATAATCACTGAACATTTTAAAACATGGCTTGAACAAGTTCCCTTCTGAGTATAGAGGCTCGCTCCGCATACTAAATTTCAAGAAAGCTTTATTTTGATTCGCTCTACACTATCTATATTTGCAAATAGAATTTCCATACCGGCCAGACGACGTATGGGTCCAATCACATTTGATTTTAATCGCACAAAGATTGAAATCTTATCTGGATTAACAGTAGCTCTAGCGCTTGTTCCTGAGGCTGTAGCTTTTGCAATTGTTGCTGGAGTAGAGCCTTTAGTGGGGCTTTACGCTGCTTTTATAGTGGGCCTTATAACTGCATGCATCGGCGGTAGGCCGGGAATGATATCAGGTGCAACAGGAGCTTTAGCTGTTGTTATGGTTGCCTTGGTTGCTAAGCATGGAGTCGAATACTTATTTGTAACCGTAGTTTTAATGGGAATCATGCAAATAATTGCAGGAGTTTTAAAACTTGGGAAATTCATTAGACTCGTTCCACACCCTGTGATGCTAGGTTTTGTTAATGGACTTGCTATTGTTATTTTCTTAGCACAACTTACTCAATTTCAAACGGCCCCCGCCCCTGTGGGTGAAATACATGGACCATTTAACATGCTTCACGGCACCTGGATGAGTGGTAGTACACTTTACTTGATGTTAGGCTTAGTAGCGCTAACAATGTTTATTATCTGGATTACACCAAAAGTTACTAACTTTATTCCAGCACCATTAGCAGGAATTGGCATTGTTGCTGCCTTCGTGATCGTTCTCGGAATCGACGTTCCTCGCGTAGGCGATATGTCATCTATAGAAGGCGGTCTACCAGTCTTTCACATTCCAGATGTGCCATTTAATTTAGAAACCCTTAAAACAATATTACCTTATTCGTTCATTCTCGCCTCGATTGGACTTATTGAAAGCTTATTAACATTAAATCTAATAGGGGAAATAAAAGAAGAGCGAGGAGGGGCATCTCAAGAGTGTGTAGCCCAAGGTATAAGCAATACTGTAACTGGGTTTTTTGGAGGCATGGGTGGCTGCGCGATGATTGGTCAGTCAATGATTAATGTGAAGTCTGGTGGTAGAACCAGACTTTCAGGTATATCTGCATCCTTATTTCTATTATGTTTTATTTTGTTTGGCTCACAAATAATTGAAGAAATACCCCTGGCAGCCTTAGTCGGTGTTATGTTTATGGTAGTGATAGGTACATTTGCATGGCAATCTTTTTCAATAATGCGACGTATACCTATCACTGATGCTTTAGTAATAGTCTTGGTGACGATAGTTACTGTTTGGCACGATCTAGCTGTTGCAGTGATCGTTGGTGTGATAGTATCAGCTCTAGCATATGCATGGAATGCAGCTCGACGCATTAATGTAAATACAGAAATCAAGGAAGATACTAAAATTTATATGCTTGAAGGACCTTTATTTTTTGGCTCAGTTGATGTTTTTAGTTCATTATTTACAATCAAGTCTGATCCAAATATTGTGATAGTGGATTTTAAAAATAGTCGTGTAGTGGATCAATCAGCCCTTCAGGCAATTGAAGTATTAGCAGCAAAATATACACAATCAGGTAAAGAAATTCGATTAAGACACCTCACAAGAGACTGTCATAAGTTACTTAATCGTGCAGGACAATTGATGATAGACTCTGATGATGACCCAGAATATGGCCTAGCCGTAGACTACAAGGTTAAATTAGGCCGGTTAGGGGGTGGGCACTGATTTATAGTAGTTTTCTAAAATTCAGTTTTCCTTATTTTTTCGTTTTATTTTTAATCGAGTTTTATTTTTCTGATCTTTATACTTTTTATCTTGTTTATTAGAAATCATCCAGAGAATGCAAAATATGAAAAAAAGTATTAATGTAATTTCAATAGAATAACTCATTCTGTTTTAACTATCCATCCGCCACCGAGTGTTCTTTTTGCAAAATTTTCTGAACTATAGAAAACACAGGCTTGCCCCGGGGATAATCCCTCATCAGCTTCATCTAATTCAACTATGAGTTCATCATCTAGAAGCAAAAAAGTTGCGTTCACCGGTGAACGAGTTGACCTCACTTTGACTTTAAGTTTGTATCCATCAAGGTTTTGATTGTACTCTCCATCTCCTAGCCAATTGATGTCTTCAAGCCAAAGTTTTTTACGTCTTAGAGCTTCTCTCGGGCCCACAATAATCTGGTTCATAACTTGATCTATTTTTATTACAAACAAAGGCTCTAATCCTGAACCGTCAGGCAAACCTAGACCGCGGCGTTGACCTATAGTATAATACATTATACCTCTATGTTTACCCAAGACCTTACCATTTAGATGAACAATTTCTCCATGAGTGACCGCTGATGGGCGTATTTTTTCTATTACATCTGTATACTTACCCGTTGGCACAAAACAAATATCCTGACTATCCGGTTTACTAGCAACATTAAGACCATACTTAACAGCTAAAGTTCTTGTTTCTGACTTACTAAAACCTCCAAGCGGAAACCTTAAATAATCAAGTTGTTCTCGGGTAGTTGCGAATAGGAAATAGCTCTGGTCTTTTCCGTGATCATGGGCTCTATGAAGTTCCGCACCTTCTGGTCCCATCACTCTATTTATGTAATGACCCGTTGCCATGCAGTCCGCCCCCAAATCTTTAGCTACTGCTAAAAGGTCATGAAACTTTACAGTTTGATTGCAACGCACACATGGAATCGGAGTAGAACCTGCGAGATAAGTATCAGCAAAATTTTCTATAACTTTTTCACGAAAATTATCTTCATAATCTAGAACATAGTGGGGAAAATTCATCATTTCGGCTACGCGTTTAGCATCATATATATCTTGTCCTGCACAGCACGCTTTAGCTTTTTTTACTGCTTCTCCATGATCATATAATTGGAGAGTCACTCCAATTATATCATATCCCTCACTAGCCAGAAGTGCAGCACATACAGAACTATCAACACCTCCGCTCATTGCCACAACAACACGAGTATCTGAGTTTGCTTTCGCAAACCCCAGAGAGTTCAAAGATATATTTCCTACTTCACTCATTTTATAAACTTTAATGTCCTACACGTAATTTTGAAAAGAGACATAAACTCTAAAAATTAACTTTCAAGTCAGGCCTTAACTAATAATTAGCAGAGACTAATTACATTAAATCCTAGGCAGCTGTAGCGCTCCGGTCTTCAACAAGTATTGTCAATAAACTTTCTTTATTAGGAGCGGCTCTTAACCTTTGACGCATATCGGGTTTGCGTAATGTTCTAGAAACTTTTGCCAATGCGCGCAAATGAGCTCCTCCAGAATTCTTTGGCGCTAGTAAAAGTGTAACTAAATCAACCGGTCTTTCATCAATTGAGTCATATTCGATAGGTGTTTCAAGCCGAGCAAATATTGCATACACATCTTTTATACCTTCAATTCTTGCATGTGGTAAAGCAACGCCAGAACCAACTCCGGTTGAGCCCAATCTCTCTCTTTCCATAGCAGCTAAAACTATATCACGGCATGTGATATCAGTTTCAGTCAATTCCATAGACTTTAACAACTGAGTAGCCATTTCTTGTAGCAACTGTTTTTTACTCGTAACGTTTAAGTCACAGAGTATGTTTTTTCCATGAAATAAATTATTTTTATTCATTATATAAGTTCGCATTCTTTAGCTTCATATGTATGTTATTAAGCTTTTTAAATTTAACGCCGCCACATAGACGCAAAGTGATACTAGGTCAACATAAAGAGAGGATTACTATCTTATTGCTTAGATTTAATTTGCAATAATGAACATTTAGTTTGTTTTTTACAATTATCCAATATTATCAATTGATGGGTCAATCCAGCCAATATTACCATCTGACCGCTTAAAAACAACATTTAATCCGCCATGTTTTGCATTATTGAAAACAACTACACCATTATCTGCTAAGCCTAACTCAAAGGCTGCCATTCCTGGAGTAAGTGTTCTTATTTTACTTAATTTCTCAGCTATTACTAAAGGCTCAATATTTCCATTATACTCTATGTTATCTTCTGAGTCTTCAATTACAGGGTTTTCCAAGACAAACATCATACCGTTTTTAGCTTTAGCTTTTTTGCTATGGTCTTTTAGGCGTCGTTTATATCGCCGCAAACGCTTTTCAACATGATCAAGGGCCTCATTCGATGCGGTATAAGCATCAGCAGCCACTCCCTGTCCTTCCATTGTCGCACCAGACGGTAAATGTATTGAGCAAACCGTCTTAAACCCAGGGCCTTCTTTACTAACTGAAACCTGAGCTTCTCCTTCACGGTGAATGTATTTATCAATCATTTCCTCGAGTCTGCCCGTGATACGTTCACGAAGTGGCACTGAAACATCTATCCCTTTAGAGAAAATTTGAATTTGCATGGAAGCCCTTTCTTAATTTTAAAAACATTAACACAATTACTTTTGGGTTGTCTTTTCTTAATTTTAAAAAATGGAAATTTTCTTCTAATTTGCCCCTTTCTTATATTTGTTTCGTAATAATTTTTATGAAAAACTTAAACCTAGATAAACTAAGACAGTGGCTAAATATAATAACTGCACCTCTGATGTGGATTTTGTCATCAATTCCTCAGATTTCAAGCTATGGTAGATCGGCTAAAGAGTTTTCTGAAGCCAATGACAGCTTACTTGTACCCTATGGTTTTGCATTTTCGATATGGCTTCCAATTTTCATAGGATGCATTGGCTATGCGATTCTTCAAAGCTTTAAGGTTAATCGTAAAAGAAAAATTTTTCGTAAAATAGGTTGGTACACAGGGTTTGGGTTTTTAGGGATTTGTTTATGGTCTATACTTTCCAGTTGGGGGACTCCCAATATTTCTTTATGGGGAACAGGATTAGTTTTTATCCCCATAGTTTATTGTTTAACAACAGCTATGATTATATTATCCACCAACTCCTCAGCTCTCGATAAATCAGAAAATCTATGGGTTTTCTTGCCAATAAGTCTAATAGCAGGATGGACCTCATTAGCGATATTCTTAAATTGGTCCCCTATAGCCAGCGTTATCCTTAATACTTCGCAATATGATATACCCACTAACATATTCATACTCAGCCTCGCATTAATTTTAGCTACCAAAATTATCAATAAATCAAAGGGAAATTTAGCATTTAGCTTTTCAATACTTTGGGGGCTATCATGGCTTGTAGTTGAGCTGACTAAGAGTAACGACCTTAACACTAGTTTAGGTTACACAGCTATATTTGGCATTATACTTCTAACCTGCATCACTTATCTATCTCGCAAATCAACAAAAATATATGAAGCAAAGAAAATAGAAAATTACAGAATAAACTTTTCAACTACCCCACGATAACTATCTACATTCTTTCATATACCTGAGTAATGCTTAAACCACCTTCAATGTGGGTTTGCTGTAGCGAATTTGAGTCTATTAACTCAATTTTTATATTATTTATAGACCCCTCATAATCAGTCATGGAGCTGACCATAGCTGTTTCAACAGCATTTCCCTTTTCATCAATATTAAATGTGCCAAACCCAAAATTCTTAGACTCTTCATTTTGAAAACTTACATTATTCAGCCAAATAAAATGACCGCCACCAATCATCTTAGTTTCATTATAAATTATTGGTTCGCTAGTATCAGATAATGAAGGTGACCGGCTTTTAAGTTTCCAGAGCCCATCATACTTTGATACAGCTTTAGAAGCAATATTCCATTCCTCGACCATATCAAGTATTCGGCCGTCTTCATATTTCATTCCAATGATAGTCTGCTCAAAACCATCTGTAGTTTGGTTTATATCTACATCAAAACTATAACCCGACACTGGGCCATCATGATTTACTCTTGGGACTTCAATCATTATCCCATTTGACCATGTTGCATCTCCAGCCCCGACATCAATACTATTTGTTTGTGCATTATTAAATGCATACATAAAACGGCCGTTGGAATAAATTTTGATTTGCTTACGCTTTAATTCACTTATTTGACCATTTTCAGTGACAGTTACACCTGAAAGTAAGTAAGCTCCATCGGGTAAGGCTGGTATCTCAGAATTTACTGACGATGATGTAGTTTCAGGTACTGAAACGTCTTCAACTGCTACTGAACACCCAGTCATTAGAATTACTGTTAACCCAAAATATATTTTTTTAAAGTTCATCATGGAGCAGCCTTTTATTTTTAAGTCTTTATTGTTATTACGATATTACACTGAAATACAAGCGCAAAACCAATCAGAGTAGTAGGAATTTAATATGGTTAGTTTTTAATCGCTACCTTTGAATTTTTTAGTCCAAATTTCTACATCATCATCTTCAATTTTCGGGAAAAGTACTTCGGGCGAATTTATTTCATGACCTATCGGTAAAGTATTTACCAAGTAAGAAATTTTTTCTAAGGATCCAAAATTCCAGCTTCGGTTATTTTCTGAAATGTTCATCGCATCCAATATTTTGGCTGCTGCATCAGGGATTATAGGTTGAGCTAAAATACCAAACAAAGAAACTAAATTCAAACCAATACGAACACCCATAGCAGCTTGCTTAATATTTGTTTTATAATGCGTCCAAGGCGCCGCTTGCGTTAAATATTCATTACCCGCAGCCCATATAGCTCGCGTTTCAGCCATAGCTTTACGAAACTCTCTTGTTTCATAATAATTTATCAACATGGGTATCCTTTTGCTGAGCTCTTCCAATAACCATTCCTCAGCTGCAGTTATTTCTCCACCCTCTGGGACTTTTCCTTCAAACTTTCCGCATGCATATTTGGTTATTCTGTTTACAAAGTTCCCTAAAACGTTTGCTAAGTCAGAATTTACAGATAGTTGGAACTCATCCCAGGTAAAAGCTGTATCAGAACTTTCGGGAGCGTTTGCAATCAAATGCCAACGCCAATAATCAGAAGGAGCTATATCCAAAGCTTGGTCCATAAATACACCTCTCTTTTGAGAAGTCGAAAACTTTCCTCCATACCAAGTCACCCAGTTAAATGCCTTAAGGCGGTCCACTAACTTCCAGGATTCACCAGAACCTAAAATAGTAGTGGGGAAAGAAAGAGTATGAAATGCTACGTTGTCCTTTCCCATAAATTGAACATATTTGGTGTTTTCTGCACCTTCATCTGTTCTCCACCAAGTTTTCCAATCTTTTCCATTTTCTGCCGCCCAATCTTGCGTCGCAGCAATATATGCTATGGGTGCATCAAACCAAACATAGAAAACTTTCCCTTCAAAACCTTCTCGTACAGACCCATCTCTGTTTAAAACAGGTATCCCCCATTTTAAGTCTCGAGTAATTGAACGGTCACGAAGGCCTTCAGCAAGCCATTTATGGGCTATTGAAGTTGCTAAGTGAGGCCACCCCTCCGACTTATTAACCCAATCTAATAAATCACCTGAAAGTGATGACTGTTTTAAATAGAGATGATTTGTATCTCGTATTTCAACGTCTTTAGACCCAGAAACAGCCGAATAAGGTTCAATCAAATCAATTGGGTCCAGTAATTTACCGCATCCATCACACTGATCCCCTCTCGCTTTTTCGAATCCACAATTAGGGCATTCACCCTCAACATACCTATCAGGCAAGAACCGTCCATCTGCATTGGAATATACCTGTTGTGAGATACGTTCTTCAATGAGGCCTTTTTCTTCAAGGATATTGGCAAAGTGTTGTGTTAACTTATGATTGCTCGCAGATGAGGAGCGACCAAAATAATCATATGATAGCTTAAATTTTTCTCCTGCTAACTTCTGAGCTTCATGCATAGCATTACAATAAGCTACAGTACCCTCCCCTTCTGCTTGCGCGGCAAGTTCAGCTGGCGTTCCATGCTCATCCGTTGCGCAAATATACAAAACTTCATGGCCCAAAAGGCGCATTGCACGTGCATAAACATCTGCTGGCAGCATAGAACCCGCTAAATTACCAAGATGTTTTACACCATTTATGTAGGGTAGCGCAGAAGTTATTAAAATTTTTGACATATTTAATAACTACTAGCGTCACAATGATATCGTGCAAGTGTCGATTTCCTAAAATAGCAGAATTTATAGCAATTCGAAAAATAAAATATAGGTTTTTATCCGAAAGATTGTTTATTCTAATATCAAGTTAATAGATAATTTTATAGATTACGTATTTTCTATCTTGCAACAGTTTAACTACGAGGCTAAAGAGCCCCCACTTTACTTTAAAGTGCCCCTATAGCTCAGCTGGTAGAGCACCTGATTTGTAATCAGGGGGTCCGCGGTTCAAGTCCGTGTGGGGGCACCATTTTCTAATAAATAAAATATACATAAAAATTACTTGAATATTAAAAGTTTATTTATATCCAACTTTTGTTTGGATAATTTAACAAATCTTTTTTGTGTGCCAGTGTTATTTTGGTAGTGTTTAATTTTAAAATCTCGATGCACTGCAAACTGAAGGCATAATGAAAGTAATGAGTCGATTCTATAAATCCACTTTTAACTATTATTTTTAATATCTTGTGCTAATTGAATGTTAATCCAGAAATACTATTAATTGTTAATTTGTAAGAGTATTAAGATACTAAAAAATGATATTCTCTAAGAAAATATTTGCTAAATTTAATCGTAATGATGAAAATAATGAATTCCAACATTCATCACATTTTTTTGATCAAAATGAGAAAAATGTATTATTTATGGATAATCAATTTTTAAATAGTATTGATCAGGTATTACGTTATTTCGACTCTGGTTTTTTAACTCCTGAAAAAATTCGTATAGTATTTAAAAGTTACAATGGAAAAAATAAATATATAATAGATTATTGTAACTCTTTGAATATTGAATGGTATAGCTATGTAAGAAACGCAGATATACCTGAAATTTCAAATTGTTTGGTATTTTACCCCTTTAACTCATCAAAAAATGTGAGAATGATAAATAACAGAAATTGTGCCCACATATTACTATTACATGGTGAAAGCAATAAGATTGGAAGTATAAAACCTTTAACTAGAGTCTATGACACAATATTAGTGGCTGGTAGTATAGCAATAGATAGACTGACAGAAAATAGAATCTTTGAAAGCAGACAAATTTCTAATCATAAAGTTATCAAACTTGGAGACACAGTTTTAGGGAGTTTCGATAACATAATACCTGGTGATAAATTTGGAGAAGCATTAATTGGTTATTTTCCAACATGGGAAGGAGGAAATGAAAAAGAAAATTTAACATCACTTGATAAAATTTATCCTGAAATTTTTAATAGGCAATCACTTTGTAACTCTTCGCATATTGCAATCAGGTTTCATCCTCACACTGGAGTTAGACGTCCAAGTTATAAAAAACATGCAAAGGATTTAATTGTAAAACTAATAAAAAATGATTTCAAAATCACATATATGTTAATGGGACTTCCGACATTACTTGAGGAAGAATTAAAGCACCAATTTCCTTGTATAAACTGGCATAAACAGAAAACATTAAAACCTATTAAAATTGGTATGGCATTTGTTGATAATGCTGCAATGGAGGCTGTTATGGATACAAAAAAAATTCTTAATTATGTATTATTAGACTACAGTAAAGAAAACGCAGCTCCAGAGAACTACTGGAAATTAAAATCAGGATATCAAATTGATATGTTAAATATAAAAGCAGATTGGAAAGTTTATAAAAGTAGGTCCAGTAACTTAAAAAAATATTACAAAAAGCTTATTGAATATGAACACCCTGAACTTGTTGCGATGAGTAATGAAAATAGATTTGATTGGCTTGATAAACTTATTAGAAATTCACATTTCTAATAAGTTATTGCCTTATAAAAGATTGTAACTTGTAAAACTACAAGCCTTAGAATAACTAGAAATAGTATTTGTTAAACTACAAAAGGATACTCAATGATTACTTTAGCTCTATTAAATGGTGGTTTAGGAAAAAGAGTTGGTTCGGACATGCCAAAACAACTCATAAGACTTCAAGGGGTTCCAATTTTTATATATTCACTTCGTATAGCCGATGAAATAGATGAAATAAGTTCGGTGGTGATAAATTTCCCCGCTGGATGGAAAGATAAAATTAAATCTATAATTGATAAATATGCTATAAGAACTCCAATTGCATACGTAGAGGCAGGGATAACACGTCAAGACTCAGTAAGAAAAATCCTTAAAGCCGTAAAAACTTCTAAAATTTTAATTCATGAGGCTGCTCGCCCTTTTGTTTGTGCAGATGATTTTAAATCTCTTATAAATTTACCTGACAATAATATTACATATACCTTACCTATTTCCTACACAGTCCTACAGGGCGATCCAGAAAAAAAACATATCAATGCGTTATTGGATAGATCCTTGCTTTTAAATATCCAACTGCCTCAGAAATTTAATACTGCCGAATTGAGAAAAGCTCATGAAAAAGCATATAAAGAAAACCTATTTTACACTGAAGATGCATCTATAGTCTTTGCCAATGGTGGTTCCGTAACCTATATAAAAGGTGATGAGGGTAACTTTAAAATCACAAACCAGATCGATATAAAAAGGGCTGAAATAATAATGCAGGCCGATACCTCAGGAACTTTATCATGAACAACATTAAGGGATTAACTGCTCTTGTCACAGGAGGATCAAAAGGAATAGGTGCCGCTATATGCTTACGTTTAGTTAAAGAGGGTATTAAAACGATTATTGTTATTGCTAGACCTTCGGAGGAATACACAGCTATAATAAAAAAAATTGAAAATTGTTGTTCTCATGATCAAAAGGTAATCTCTTTAAACGCTGATCTTTCTGATAGCAAAAAAGTTACTGAGATAGCAAAAAGTTTCATCGAAAAAGGTATAAATATTGATATACTTGTAAACAACGCTGGATACACTTCACCAAATTCAATATTTGAAGCAGAATTTAAAGAGTTCCAAAAAACGATTGAAGTAAATCTTTATGCACCATTTCTTTTAGCTCAAATATTTTTGCAAGGTGGAAATAAATTTACACACATAGTGAATATTGCTTCAACTGCAGGCATAAAAGGACGTGCTGGCTGGGCTACATACAGTAGTTCAAAAGCGGCACTTATTGCTTTGAGTGAAGCTTTACGTGAAGAATTATTGCCTCTTGGAACAAGAGTAACATGCATATCACCTGGTCGTTGTGCAACTGCATTAAGAAAAGTTCTTGCACCTGATGAAGATCCATCTACAATTATGCAACCTGAACACGTTGCTGATGTTATTGTAATGCTTTTAAGTGACACAGGTCATTTCATTGATAGTGAAAATATTGTTGTTAGGCTTTAAACTTATGAAAAAGATAATTTTTGTATTTATAAGACTTTTTGGCTCCGCAACAGTGGTTGCATTTACCTACCTCAATTTCAATCTTCCAGCAGAATATTTAGCTGTCATAGGAATTTTAACATATGCATTAATTGATTTTTTAGGCAGACCGGCAATAACATTTCTTCTGGCACTGAAAAACCTTAAATCATTTAGAAAAGCATTTGTTTACACTATTTCAAAAAAACCTGATAAAGTTAAAATAAAAATAAAAAAAACTGTAGTAACAAAAGTTTCTGAGACAAAAATTGAATCATTTTTTTCCTTTGATCGCAAATTAGATTTTTTAGTTTATTTCGATGCCCCTAAGGGAAGTGCATATCAACTTTTAATGTGGATACCATATTTATACGCCCTGCGTAAAAATTTTTTAGTAGTTTTAAGAAAAAATGACCATGCAAAAACCTTACAAGAGCATGCCATACCATTCATTGTCCTCCCAAAATTAATAGATCTTGAAAGGTTATCTGGGCTAGGGATTAAAACTGTATTCTATGTAAATAACGGAATGCGCAATACTCACTTGATAAGGTATAATGAGTTTACCCACATACAATTATTGCACGGAGATAGTGACAAACCAGCAAGCTTTAATCCTATAAGTTCAATGTACAATTATTTATTTGTTGCTGGAGAGCTTGCTATTGATAGATATAAAAATAATAATGTTATCATTCCCAAGGAAAGATTTGTTATTGTTAGTAGACCGCAGGGTGAATTATTTAAGATAATTAATGACCCAAGTGAATTATATTTAAAGCCTATCAAAACCGTACTATATACAACGACTTGGCAAGGCTACCAAAACAGCACAAATTTTTCATCTATTGACTCAGCTAAAGATATAATTGAACATTTAGTTTCATCCAACTTCAGGGTTATCTTTAGACCTCATCCGCTCAGTTACACTGACAAAGGACAAGCAATTATTATTGATGAAATTAAAGATTATTTATTAGAGCAAATAAATAATACTGGAATTGCTCACTGTATATCAGACCACAAAGAGTTTTCTAATTCATACAAATCTGTTGAAGAATGCATAAATGGTTCTGATATTTTATTGAGTGATGTCAGTGCTATCATAGGAGATTGGTTATTTACCGCTAAACCTTATATTTTACTGGATATGAATTCTAATAAAGATGAATTTTTTAAGTTAAGTCCTTTGGCAAAAGGTGCTTACTACCTTGACGAAGGGATAGAAACTTTATCAAATTTAATGGAAAGTATTTGCACTTCAGACCCTGCTTGGGATAACAGACTTTTAACTCGCAAGTACGCCTTAGGCATAGCACTCGATGATGATCCTGTTGAGCATTTTTTGAAAAACACTAAACAAATTCTAGAAAGAGATGAAATATGGCATTTGTCTCAGGAAGAAATTTCAAAAAGACAAGATGAAGACAAAACAATCAATAAATAAAATAAATGGTAGAGTTTTTTCAAACAGTATATCCTCAGAAAACTTCATAAAATGGAAAATTTAAAAAACATTTTTTTTAAATTTTTAATCTATTTAGTATTTATTTTTTCTTCATATCCGAAAAGTATAAAAAAAGAATTATTATTACATTTAAAGTTAAAAAACTATTCATCTATTGTTGGTTGTTTATCTTGGATATTCCGTTACCACATGAAAGTAGGAAGGTTTAAAACAAGAGCAAATCCAGCGAATTTTTGTTTTGATAAAAATTCAATAAGTTTTATTTTCAATTTAATTTCAACTATACCCATAGAAAAAACTAATAAGCATATATTAAATGTATCTATCGATTTATGGGAAAAATTTGACTCAAACCAATATAAAAAAATTAATAATCAATCTTTTTCAACTTTATCACTTAGAAATGAAATAAGAGATTTTATTTCCATCAGAATTCAAAATAATCCTGAATTTGCTAAAAATATATCTTTAAAAACAATAGCAAAAATCAATCAATACCAATCAAACCAGGCAAGTGTTATTCAAAGTATTTCAAGTGATCTATCTAACTATATTTCAAAAGCTTACGAATTAAAAAAAAATTCAATGCAATTATGCAACCAAGAAACTGATAAATTTGATTTAATGGAACTAATAAAAGTTCTCTATAAATCAGAGGATGAAATTTTTCTATGCGGTAAAACGTTATTTAATGCAGTCGTATACAAAACTCTATTTGATAAAGATAGAATAATTGATATTGGCTGCCTATCAACAAGAACAAAAATTTTAAAATTAAAAAACTGGGAAATAATTAATGAAGATTATGATCCGAATGTTACACTATTTAAAAATAAAAGTGGGTTAAAAGTACGATTATGGTATCATAATCGTACCAAAGACAACAAAACTTTGATTAGAAAAAATCAATTCCTTAAATGGACCTATAGCGCTTTTACATTTTCATCTATCCGTATAGGTAAAGAAAGCTTCATTATTCCCGAAGAAAAATATTTTAATGAAGAATTTGGAAAGATTAACACTTCCGATAGACTTTTTGGAGTCTCTGAACTTGAAGCTAAAAATGCGTCATTAATGATTGAAAATTCTGAGACGTTTATGTGGTTATTAACTAATCTAAAAAATTCATTAGCAAGGTCCGATAGATATACAACAACTATTATAATAAATCTATTCAAACTTACATTGAACTTAGATTATAACGAATACTTACCACCAAAAAAAAATATAATAAAAGATAAAGTTTCATATAACTCAAGACCATCCGAACATAATATGAATCACCATTTCAAATCCAAAATCGATAAAGAAATAAATCTCATAATAAAAAACCATTTAAAAAGTTTTCAAGCTAAAAATAAAAATATAGATGAATCTAACGCAGCCAATGCATTGCTTGAAATAAAGGAATTATTCGACCACAATAATGTTTCATTTTTCTTGATAGGCGGAACCTTATTGGGGGCTGCGCGTGAAAAAAAGTTTATCAGCTCCGACTATGATATTGATCTCGGTATATTTAAAAAAGGTATTGATTTAGCCATTATCGAAAAAGTCATAAATGCTAATATTAATTTTAAAATTTCTGAAATTACAGGTGACTATTTTATAAAAATTATACATGTTAATGGAACGGAAATTGATATATTTATTCATGATAAGATAAACGGAATGATAAGACATAGAGGAAGAGTTCATGAATGGTACAATGAAACATTTTCACTAGGAGAAATTGTTTTTTTAAAACAAAAGTTTCTAGTTCCTGAAAACTACAATTATTGGCTAAATGAAAATTATGGCCACTGGAATAAGCCCGTTTTATTTTTCAATGTCTCATATGATACTCCTAATAGGAAGTTTGTTCATACAACAGTTGATGGAATATATCATCTACAAAGACAAATGGAAAAATCCATAGAGGTTGGATCTAAAATGGACTTTTTGCTTGCGAAAAAGTCTCTAGTTGAAACTTTCAAAATTGATCATGTATATATGTAATATTAATCGTTTCTACAAAACGAATTCTTCAATAAAGTTATTATAGGCTCCTCCAGAGGTCTCAATATTTCTTATACAGTAACTTTTACAGTAAAAAAATAGGAACTCATTTATAGCTTTACGCGACACAGGCATTTTTTCTAGGATAATATTTTGTAGAGATTTAATTAAGCTATCTTCATCCTTTACTAAATAAGTCATGGAATGATAATCAGACAAACCACAAGTTATAACTAATTTATGGTGGACTAGAGCCTCAAAACCCACACCTGAATTGCATGTGATTACCCCAATTGATTTAGAAATTAAATCATGAATATTAGCATCCGAGATAAATATACCTTTACATTTACTTAAATTAGTTATCCATTTTTTAGTTTGTAAGCTATTGTCTTTAGGGTGCACTTTAATAACAATAGGAATATTGTTATCATTTCCAAACTTACATAAAATATTGATCCATTTATATCTATCAAGATACGCTAATTTTTCAACAGAGTCGTCAGGCACCTGCAGTGCGGCAAATATATAATTATCTGGAAGTATTTCTAGATTTTTATCTATTTGCATGTATTTGGATTTATTTCCTGCTATGAACTCTTTATACAGTTCTTCTTTATGATTTCTAATTACATCAATCGTAAAATTTTTATCTGTTATCTTTTTTTTAACCAAAGAAGACCAGCCAGAATAACCTTCTCTATCACAGCTGAAATATCCTGGTAAGTATGACTCTTTGTAATGTAAGAACCTATTATCCTTGGCTTTTTTATCTGATATTGTATGATAGCTTAAAGTCGGTAAACCGAAATTATTTTCATTTGAAATATCATATAGTGGGCTTGCAAAAACAGGAACTATGGCAATTTTTTTTGCTAGCAGACTATGTATCATCTGCTTATGGATTTTCAATACTTTCGCTATCACAGAGTCAGAATGTTTTGACTCAAGCCAATATTCAGGCATTAAAACTCTAAATTTGACCGCCTTACCTTTATAATACTTTAGAGGCTTTATTTTGCAGTTAGATAGACTATTCCCATAGATGCAATGTGGATTTGAAATAGCTATATTATTGTAAGTTGAACAATTTATGATGGATTCAAAACCTTCAATTTTATTAATAAAATCAGAGTTCCTTTTTGAAGAATACTGATTTACGATAGGCAAAGCCTTTAGTGTTTTAGAAAAAGTTGAACTCGATGAAAAATTACCCATGATATCAGCACACACTACTGGCAATCTTGCACTAAAAACTTGAGCCTCAGTATTACTTGAAGGGTCTTTCATAATACTAACAAGCTGATCTATATATTTCTCTCCTTTGAGGCCTAATGTTTGAGAAATATCTAAAAGTAATCGGTTTTTACGGATATCTACGAAAGATATATTTTCAAATCTTTCCAATACATTTGGGAGCTCATCATAAGTTATTTTTTTCCTTGCTAGGTAAAAAGCTCCCTCTAAATAAGTTATATCGGAACATGATTTTAGTATTCTGTTAGCTTCAGTATATTTATGTAATGAAATATATTTTAAAAATAGATAATCACTATAATTTAAGTTAAACAGTTTCGCAATCTCATGATTTATCGTTTCACTTTTAAGGTGTCTCTTGATATTCATTATATTTAAAAATGAAATTTCTCTATTTAAATATTTCTCACCTATCCATCTAAATTCAATAGATAGACTTTCGATACGCCCTTCCTCATATCGACCAAAAATAACCCAGTGAACAATAGATGGGAAGAAACCTATATCTTTATTTGATATTTTATAATTTTTAGAGTCGAAAATTCCAATCAAACTCAGACGAAAAATATCAATTCCATGCCTTATTAAAGAGGCAATATTCATACTGAAGCCTTAATCATAACTAAATATTAGAATATTTTTTTAATACATCATCCGTAGATCCTGAATATATAATTCTTCCATTTTTCATTAAAATTCCGCTTTCACACATTTTACTTACTAAACTACGGCTATGCGAAGCTATTATAAAAGTGCCACCACTATTCGAATATTCATGAAGCCATTTTTCAACACGCGATTGGAAGCTTTCATCTGCAGTTCCGATCCACTCATCTAAAAGCATAATGTCCGGCCTGAACGCGACAACTACAGAGAATACTAACCTTATCAACATTCCGGATGAATAAGTAGAAATTGGAAGATCTAGATAGTCGCCAAGTTCAGAAAATTTCTCGATTTGGTCTTGTTTAGCCTTTATCTCCTCCCTAGACATACCTAATAATATTCCTCGAATTAATATATTTCGTCGTCCAGAACTTTCAGGCTTTAAACCTTGTTTCAAGCTAAAAATACCGGACACAGTTCCATTCATTGATAATCGGCCAGAATTAGGAGTGATAATGCGGCCTAACGTTCTTAAAAGTGTTGTTTTTCCAGAACCATTTTTACCAATCAATGCTAGGCGTTGACCTGAGTTTACAGATAAAGTAATCCTATCTAACGCTAATATAGAAGGTTTATCACCGAGTAAAATTTTACCCCAACTAACCTGTTTTTCATCGTATTCAGTTGCCATTGATTTATCTTTAACTCTGTCCATTAAAGGGTATCGAACAGTAAGATTTTCAGCTGAAATTCTATTCATAATAACATTTCTGAGATATTTATTGGTATAATATAACGCCTGGTGATATAGAGTTTTGAGTGATAATTATTACATTTAAACCATTGTTAAAACATTGCAAATACATTATTTTTTAGGCATGTTAAGTAGAAAATTCATTAACAAATACGATTACTTTATATTTGGTTAAACTGCAAAAATATAGGCTTTAAACTATGGAATTTTTTCAATCTTTAAAAAAACCCTCTATATGGATGACACTTGCGATTGAAGACCTAAGGGATCGATACAAGAGAACATTGATAGGTTTGGTTTGGATACCTTTGACATTTTTATTATTTGTTGGAGTAAAAATTCTTATATTTTCAAAATTAAATGGAAGTAGCCTGCAGGAATTTACCATATATGTAGTTGTAGGTTATTGGGTATGGCAAAATATAAACTCTAATGTAATTGATAGTTGTTCAGTTTTTATTCGCTCAGCAGGATATATCAAATCATCACCTTTGCCATATAGTATTTATATTCTACAAAGCATTTTTCGAAACAAAATAATATTTATGTATAATTTTATCATTGTTTTATTCTTACTGTTCATAACTAGCAAGTCTTTTACATTTCAATTACTTTTTGTTATCCCAGCATTCATGATATATATTTTAAACGCAGCTTGGGTGGGGCTATTATTTGGTATAATTTCTGCGAGATTCAGAGACGTAATTCACCTAGTTCAATCTTTAATGAGAATTACATTTTTTTTGACCCCAATAATTTGGATGCCAAAAGAGTTAGGTAGGGTCGGTGAATTAATAGCTTATTACAATCCATTTACTCATTTTATTGAGATAATAAGATTTCCTTTAATGTATCAAAAAATTCCCTTTGAAAGTTGGGCAATTGTTCTTACCATTACTATATTAGGCAGCATATTGGCTCAATATACCTACTATAAAACTAGGACATCAATTGTACATTGGCTATAATATTAATAATATTAACTAAAAACTCAATAAACTGTTTAAAACACTATTAAGTCTTATAAGAGCTGGTATCAAACTTCGCTCAAAAGCTCTTTTAAATTAAACGAACTGGTAATTAAACTCTTTGTATAATCCTGTTTCGGCCTTTCAAAAATTTCTTGAGTAACGCCTTCTTCAATAATCTTTCCATTTTTCATGACCATAACATAATCAGCCATCACTTTTATAACAGCAAGGTCGTGACTTATGAAAATATAAGATAATGAGAACTCACTCTGTAAGGAACGTAAAAGTTCTAGAACCTCTTTCTGTACTGTTCTGTCCAGCGCTGAGGTCGGTTCATCAAGCACGACAACTTTTGGCTGAAGCACCATAGCACGTGCAATTGCTATTCTTTGTCTTTGCCCACCAGAAAATTCATGTGGAAAACGATTGCGGACAGATGGGTCAAGACCAACCTTTTCCAAAGTAGAGAGAGAAAGCTTCTGCCGCTCTACTTTACTTAACTGAGGCTTATGTGTTTGAAGACCCTCTTCTACAATATTTAAGACTGTCATGCGGGGTGAGAGAGAGCCGTAGGGGTCTTGAAAGACCATCTGCAACTCTTCACGCAAAGGTTTAAGCGATTTTAAAGGTACCTTATCTATATTGTTACCTAGGTAAACAATTTTACCAGTGCTTTCTGTTAATCTTAAAAGCGCACGTCCAAGCGTCGACTTTCCAGACCCACTTTCTCCAACAAGACCTATCGTCTGGCCTTTATGCAATCTAAGGCTTGTGTCTTTAACGGCATGAAACCGTGTGTCTTTTTGTAAGAATCTTGGTGCATAACCATAGACAACATCCATTTTTTCGGTCTCTAGGACAATATCTTGGGTCTTTTTGACTGGCTCCTTAGCACCCTCCGGCTCTGCATCAAGGAGCGTCTTTGTATACTCGGTTTTAGGCGTTTTGAATATAGCGTTTGTTGAACCAAATTCTTTTACTTCGCCGTTTTGCATAACATAAACTCGCTCAGCAAAAGCCTCTACAATACCTAGGTCATGGGTAATAAAAACAATACTCATCCCAAGTTGCTTATTAAGCTCAGCAAGCAATTTAAGAATTTCAGCCTGCGTTGTAACATCTAGAGCCGTTGTTGGCTCATCAGC
>Ga0213869_10000179_pt1 | contig 50889 bp, 41 predicted proteins | sample PICome_10_FD_160083 | JGI IMG/M metagenome (GOLD analysis project Ga0213869, IMG submission 160083) | Coastal seawater microbial communities near Pivers Island, North Carolina, United States - PICO132 | ecosystem: Environmental > Aquatic > Marine > Coastal | place: USA: North Carolina...
GACACGCAATGGAATGTAAATAAACTCAATCGCCTTAATCGGTTCGATAGCAATATCAACATAAAGTTCATTCCTGTCAATTCTTGCTGGCGTGTTGTTAGTTTCATCACACACAACTGCAAAGTCGTATAAAGCTCTTAAGCCTACAAGCTCGAGTAATAATGACTCAACTGCTTGTTTAACTTCGTCCCTTGTGATCTTATCATTTGGCTCAAAGATATAAGGTCTTGCAAGTTTGTTAAGTTGTGATCTTAAATATACAACTAAACGTGCTACGTTAATTCTATCTAAAGCACTTGCATTTCTTGCTCTAGTTTTTTGTCCGTAGTTTACAAGTCCTACACCGTTAAAGAATGTAATTGGATTAATTTTTAGTCCATACAACGTATCTCTTTGACCTTCGTTCAATGCAACTGTTTGGAATTCACCTGTTGCTGCATCAATATAACCTACTGATGTAGCGTTGCTAATTCCACCACGTCTTGTTCCTGCTGGAGCAAACCATGGAAACGATACTTGGTCGCTTAATGCTATAGTTCTCATCATCATGTGTGATGCTGGAACAACAGCGTTTGCGCCACCTAAGTCAGTTGTAAATCCATTTGGATAAAACGCACCTAAGTATTCATCGTATGTTACAAGTCCGTCATCGTTGTTATCAACTACCAACGCACTGTTTGAACCATATGCTAACAATGAAGTTGCATCACTTGCTAATCTTAAAGGTGTATCACCAATAACAAATGCTGTTAAGCCTCTGTCAATGTTTAAGTTAACAAGGTTGCTCATTGTTTCTGTGTATCCAGGACATGAAATTAAGTTAAAGTTTCTTGTTTCTTCATCTCTAATTTCTGAACTTGTATCAATTGCTGATTTAAGTGCCTGTGTTACTACCATACGCTGTGCATGTCTACCAAATGATCCGCTACCATCTTCTTGGTTGCCTGATTGTGTAGACCATCTGTCTGTAGCATAACTTGTCATCGCTTCGTCGCCGTTGCGAGTGTTGTCAGCTGTTAAATCAATGTAATTGTTGTTGTACTTTTTAACGTTACCGCCACTTCTACGTAAGTTCCATAGCAACATACCTTTTGGATATAGTGCAGGATCTGGAGCATCTGGATCTAAGTAATCGTTAGTTAGTAAGTCTTTAATAGTTGCTGCTGTGTTACCAGTAGAACCTGCTAGACCATAACGTGCATCTGCAAACAATATACCGTCTTCTGAAGTTTGATCTGTTTTATCAACAAGTACCCATGCTAGGTTATTACCGTCCCATCTGTAAATTGTTGGAAAGTCTTCTAAACTTGCAGTTGAAATCCAAAGGTCTCCGTCTACTAGTGCAGTACCATCGCTTTGTCCTGTTGTTGCATTTGGCTCAGTTGCTGAAACAATTGGGCCTAATGGTGAACAGTTAGCGTATCCTGAACTGTAATTTTGGTAACCTTTCCAAGTAGTACCATTATGAATCATAATGTCAACATCACTAAACTCTGGGTTGTACCAAAGTTGTCCGTCTGCTGGTTCTGCTAATGGAGCATTGCTTGAAGCTGCAAAGTTGTCTGCTGCTAAAGGCTTCCAGTTAGATACAACATAGTTTTCACTTGCGCCTGTTGGTGCTGCGTAAAAGTTTGCTGTTCCTAATCCTGTGTTAATGCTGTATGCAGTATAAGCACTTCCTATTGGAGTATTAGTTCCATCAGTAATTCTAAACTCTCCGCCTAACTTGTGGAAAATTTCTACTGCGTTTGAAGTTGTTACTGCTGCTTCAATGTTAGTAAAACCTGCACTGTTAATAGCACCTGCTATTAATGATGCGTCATTAGCATTACCTGCTGCTGTAAAGCTCACGCTTACTCCAGCGTTTAATGCTGCTGATGTTTTAATACTTTCTGCAATTGTAAATGTGTTTCCACCTACTGTAAATGTACTTGCGTCTACTACTGCTGAAGTAATTTTAGTAACTCCTGTTGCAGCTCTTCTAAACGCTCTAAACGAAGCAGTCATTGGTGTTGTATCGTAACCGCTATTTTCTTCTGCGTTAGTTTGTACATAGATGCTATCAGTTGGAATGTTAACTCCGCCACCTGCTTTATCTAATGCATAAACTGCAGATGAGTTGTTAGCATACAATGGTGCAGTATATGCTACCCATGAAAGAGTCGCTGCTGACCATTTACTTGCTCTCCAACGTGCGCCGTTGTTTGGCTCAGTTGTTTTAACCCATACACTTCCTGTTGGACGTGGTGTTGTGTCACCAGTTTTAAATTCTGGAACATTAGTGTGTGCATCAATGTGTAGCTGTGGACCATAGTAAGTTGCTTTTGAAATACCTAACTCACTAAAAGTAATCTGTGGGCTACTTAAACCGTCATCAATAATAATAGCATTTGACTTGGACGAATCACCAATTCCATCATCTAAGCTACCATCTGAATAAAGATAAAGTCTACCGCTTACGTTTCTTGCAACAATACCTTGTGTTTCTGTAATAGCACCGTTAATTGCAACAACCAAGTCATCTAATGTGCCACTTACTGTAAAGTTTGTTCCGTTAATACTGAAGTTACCTGCAGTTGCTGAAAAAGTATCGCCAACAATTGTTGGATGGCTTGCTGACCAATCATTGCTTCCTACTTTAACCCAATTACCTTGTGTAACTGTTGATCCGTTACCTGCGGACTTGTACCACATAGTTGCATTTTCTTTACTTGCACTAAATGATCCGCTACCATCAACTGTTTCAAATACTACTGCGTAATCGCCAATAGCACCAACTGATGTTTTAGGTGCGCCGTTATCAATTTTTGAAATATCTGCATCGGTTAACACGATAGGTGTTTTAGCAGCAAATTTTTGACCACCTGTTGTGGTTACTGCTGCGCCATTCCACTCTTGGATACCAAAAGCAGTTGACCCGCTGTTTATCCACCACTTGCCATCTGCTGGATTCGCTCCCGGAGCAGTTGATGAACCTTGTAGTTCGTCTAAGTCAACATCTGCACGTACAATGAAAGCTGAGTTTGAAACGCCTAATAATGAATATGCTGAAAGCAATCCATATTCGTTTAATTCGCTTCCATGTATTGGAGTGTTGCTCGCTGTCTTTTTGAATGTTGGTACACCAAAAAGATCTACTAATTCTTTCTGTGAGGTAACTTTATATGCTTTACCTGCGTTAGCTTTTAGCGTTCCAGCTGCTGTAGCTGTGCCCGCTGCGTTTAATTTGTCTTGCGATGAAGCGATAACAATAAGAGGAGTAGTACCAGGCTCTGCTGGGGTATAAAACGACTCGTCTATTACTGTTACTTCTACGCCTGGTGATGTTAATGCCATCTTTTTTATCTCCTGGTAATATTTTCGTATCAGTCTATTACGTAAACTTGTTGCAATTGTATTTAGCACTTTATATAAAATTAGCCTGGTTTAACCAGTCATTAAAGGGGTCCAAAAGGTGTAAATACATGTATGAGACCTCTTTGTAAGTGCGGATTACGGCCACGTGCTGTTAACTATAAGAAAGGTAAGCGTACCTATTACAGAAGCCTATGTGAAGTATGTAATAATCACGGGCAGTATACAGGTGTACCTAGATGGGCTCGTGCTGGCTATAAACAGAAAGCTTCATGTGATAAATGCGGATTCAAATCACCTCATCCAGAAGTATTTAGAGTATTACATTTAGATGGAAATTTAGATAACTGTAGACACAGCAATTTAAAAACTGTTTGTGCTAATTGTATATCTGTGTTATCTAAAGAAGGTATTAAGTGGAAACAGGGTGACTTAACTGCTGACTACTAGTGACTTAACTTCTTTATATAAGTCCTCAATACCCATATCATTATGAATATGGTGGTCGAATTTAGTACCAACCCAAGCCCATTCTGAAGCATGTATGTTCTGTATCTTTAGTTCATTGATTGCTACATTGCTACCTGAATTTGCATCAAGTGCTACATCATACCACTTAGGTAAACGTCCACGTTGTACCATAATCATCTTGCCTTGTTGATTCTTAATTGCTTTTACTTCATTAGGAAAACGTACATCACTTACAATGATGTCATCTTTAGAGTTACGTATTTTGTTCTCTAAACTAGCAATCCAAATATCATCATGGAAACTTTTACGACAAACTTCAGTACCCCAATATTGTAGTACCCAGCGTGGTGTTAGTGTTGGCATTCCTAATCTTTCTGCCCACCAATGATCTACTTCTTCACGCCATTCACGTGCTTCTTTTGTTCTACCTTCAAGTAAAGTTCTGTCCCAACCAAATACTGATGCAACTGCATCTTTCAATGTGTCAGCAAAACTTTCTCTTCTAAATTCATGGAAGTTAACAAGGTAATCAGCAACAGTGTCTTTGCCGCTACCAATAAAACCACATACACCAATAATCACAAATAATTCTCCTAGTTAATATACTGTACAGTATACTAGAATTAATTCATAATGTCAAGTATTTTATTTGAATTTATTAAGTCTTCTTACCAAACGAGTTGCTGTATTGATATTTTTGGTACGTGACTGACGTCTAGCCTGTTGAGGGCCAGTTCTAGCACGGGTAGTTTTCATACGCTGTGCTTGTGCAACGTTAGGATGATCCCAACATTTGGACGGGTGTGATACTTGTCTACTTTTGCGTGGACCTGATGGACAACGAAACTTCATTTTAACTGTTCCGCCTCTTGCAGATGACTTGCCTCTACCCCAAACCATACCATCGTATAGTTCTTCGCCTTCCCACATAAATTCGTCTGCTTTCATTATCCTATAACCCAACTATATCCGCTACCACCTGGAACCTGTGTTGTAAGTTCCATTGTTAGTCTTTCTAGATCTGCTGTGCCTTCTGCTTTCATTGAAGGTCCGTTTAGAGCTGTACCACCTTGTGGGCCTGCAATACTTGCAAATTTTTCTCTTGCTTGTCCTAGCATAACTTTACAGTTAGCTAACGTGTAATCTTTAATCCATTGTCCTGCATATACATCTTGTAAAATTGTATAGTCAGGCTTCTCATTATATGCCCAAAGAAGTACTTGTTCTTCTCCTCTTGGACGTTGCATAATAATTAACTTTTTACTTTGAGGGTTCCAAGTAAAATTAATAAACGAACCAAACATCTTTCCAACAAGTTCTTGATACTGTGCAAATAACTCGTATGTTGCAAGTCCGCCCATGTTGGTTGAACTTAACAAATACGTATTAGTATATGCTAAGTTGAATGGTTCAAACACTGTACCACCTGTACCGTTACCTGTTCTACTACCTACACTTCTTCTGTATATTTGTCTTACTTGTTGTATCTCATGTGGTAAGGTATAATCGTTTTTATCTTTTTCTAAAGTAAGTGTTATGTAACTTTCTTCAACTGCATTATCGCTTCGTTGTCTGAAAACACCCAAAGCACGTTTTAAACCTGTTTCGTAGTGAATAGGATCTAGTTCGACATCGATCATTCCGTCGCCTAGCATTGCTTTGCAATAGTCGAATACTTCTTGTTTTGATGTTTCTATCTGGCTCATATAAGTATTTATGCCTTTAGCAACTTTAGGTAAATACTTATACAATGCCAAGACTCAGTTTATACAGACCCGAAAAGGGGAACGATTACAAATTCCAGGACAAAACCGTCTGGGAGATGTTCCAAGTTGGCGGTACTGATGTGCTTGTACACAAGTATGTAGGCCCCGGAAATTCACAGGAAAAAACAGCAGCTACACCAACATATAGCACAGATGATCCTACAAACATTCAGGATATGCTATTCTTAGAAAACAGAGATCGCAAATATGATCCAGATGTTTATAGATTACGTGGTGTATATAATGTACAAGACATTGACTTTAATCTAAGTCAGTTTGGTTTATTCCTACAAAATGATACAGTGTTTGTTACATTCCATATTAATGATACTGTTGAAAAATTAGGCAGAAAGATCATGTCAGGCGATGTTATCGAGTTGCCGCACTTAGATGATGAACATGCTCTTAATGATTTAAATTATGCATTAAAACGTTTTTATGTAATTGAAGATGTTAATCGTGCAGCAGAAGGATTTTCAAATACATGGTATCCTCACTTGTACAGAGCAAAGTGTAAACCATTAGTAGATTCACAAGAATTCAAACAGATTTTAGATGGCATTGCAGATAAAGATGCATTGAAAGGTACGTGGAACGCAGAGTCAACTTACTTCCCAGGAGATATTGTTATTGCTCCTAATGGTGAGAAGTACCAAGTTATATCAGAAATTAGTGGCGTTGAACCACCTAATGCAACTTATTATAAACTTGCAGATACACTCAAAGATATTATGAGTACGTATGAAAAAGAAATGCAAGTTACACAAGCAGTTCTTGATCAAGCAGAAGCAGATTCGCCACAAGCAGGTTATGACACTAGTAGATTTTATACTATGCAAGTTGATAACCAAGGTAAAACAGAACTTGTTACAGCTGACAGCGATGACTTGCTTATACCATCTACAGATGCAGCCGGCAACACATTACTTGATGATAAAGGTAATGCAATCTACATGGCCGTTACTGCTGACACCGCATACAAAACACCCGAAGGTAATGCATATACTGGTTACTTAATTGGTGACGGATTACCAGAGAACGGTGCACCATTTACACAAGGTATAGCATTTCCTCTTAATCCTATGGAAGGACAATTCCACTTACGTACTGATTACAAGCCTACACGTTTGTTTAGATTCGACGGAGTACGTTGGAGAAAAACTGAAGATGATGTAAGAATGACTAGAAGTAATTTAGGACCAAGTCAAGTAGGTGTAGGTAAAGATTTTGCAGGACATGATGCTGCAATAAGTAAAGGTAAGGATTCGTTTATTAACAATACGGTAGTTAACAACATTGGTGGTAAACAAGTTTCAGAAAAACAGAGCTTGAGTAAAGCACTTAGACCGAAGGCAGACGATTAATGGATTTCTTTTACGATGGACAGATAAGAAGATATGTAACACAGTTTATGAGAGCATTCATTGGTTTTAAATATGAAGCTGGTGATAAAACTCAACAAACTATACCTGTTATGTATGGTGATCTTACAAGACAGGTTGCTTCAATTATTAGAGAAAATTCTGAGAACAAACTACCTACTGTTCCTAGAATGGCTTGTTATATTTCAGGACTACAAATTGATAGAGATAGATTAGCTGATCCGTCATTCATTAGTAAAATGAGTGTTAGAGAAAGAGACTTTTCATTTGATGCAGCTACAGGTGAGCCTAACTATACAGGTGCTCAAGGAAATGCATACACTGTTGAAAGACTTATGCCTACTCCTTTTATATTAACTATGAAAGCAGATCTTTGGACTTCTAATACAGACCAAAAATTACAAATACTAGAACAAATTTTAGTGTTGTTTAATCCATCTATGTCTATTCAAACAACAGACAACTATATTGATTGGACTAGTTTAAGCGTGATTAATTTAGAATCAACTCAGTTTACATCACGTGCAGTACCTACAGGAGTTGACGATGATATCGATATTTGTACATTAGAGTTTACAATGCCTATATACATTTCACCGCCAACTAAAGTTAAAAAACTTGGTGTTGTTAGAAGTGTTATTGCAAATATATTTACAGAAACAGGTAATGTAGCAAATCTAAACGACTTAGTGTATGATGCTACAACAGCAGAATCTACTCAATATATAAATGCACGTTATGGTGTGTTATTATTTAAATCAAACAATAATCAAACATACGACTATGATTTAACTATTGTAGACGACGATGAAGCAGTAAATGCTTTAGGACTTAATGCTAAAGAACAAAAAAGTAAAACAACAGAAATTGATTGGAATGGAGTATTAGATAGACTAGGCGGATTCAAAGCAGGCGCAAAAATATATTTCAGACAACCTACAGGATACGAAATGGTCGGAACATATGCTGTTAATCCTGCTAATTCTAAAGTACTATTAATAACATTTGACCAAGATACTATTCCTACTAACACAACTATTGCATCAACTGTAAACGGTGTTGCTGCTCGTGCTACTGTTGACGCTATTATTGATCCTTACAAATTTAATCCTGTTGAGAAATGGGGAAGTTTATCAGCAATACCACTAGGTACAAGATATCTAGTTCTTGATAATATTAACGATAGTGATAATGTTGGACAAAGTTATAGAGAAACTCCATACAATGAAGCGTATGATGGTCCTGATGCATGGAAAGGAACAACAGGCGAAGATCCTATTATTGTAGCCAATGCTATCATTGAATGGAATGGCATAAACTGGATTACATTAGCAGATCCAAACACACTAGCAAATCCAACATATTTCCAAAACTTAAAAACAGGTATCCAATATAAATGGACAGGCACCGAATGGCTCAAGTCGTTTGAAGGTGAATACTCGCCAGGTTATTGGAGAATTGACCCTAACCCAGCATAAGTATTTTAATGCAAAAGAGAGCCGGAATATTATACCTATCATTAGACACTCAACGAATACTACTAATTCTTGAGAATGAAAAATGGACTGTTCCTACGTTTTCAAAAAAGACTTCTGTAATTAATGACAGCTTAGAATTACAAGAAGACTTTTCTAAAGGTAAAATTGTTCCTATTGAATTATATTTGAGTCTAGATAAAGGATTTGAATACGGAACCTATATTTGTTTAGTAAAGAAAGAATTCTTAACTACAAAAGCAAATACAATTAGTTGGTGTGATATGAATTTCTTACCCAAGAACTTGCACACAGGTCTTCGAAACACATTAAATAATAATCTAATAAGAACAAAAATAGAAACTATATTGGAGTTAAACAAAGATGTTAATACTATCTGAAGAACCAAGATTTATTAAAGATATTGAAGGCTTTCATGAAAGAATTAAAAACGTAGCCGACAAAGTGGAAAAAGCACAGTGTAACGGGCTTCTTGAAAAACTTATTAATGTAGTAAAAAAGTTAGACGAAGTACATTCTAATCTTGCGTTTGACGCAAAAGCTATGTCGCAGGCACCCGAGCAACGTAATGATATTGCTGTTGTTAGAAAAATGCTTGATAAAAAATTAAAAGATCTTAGATGCTAGATTGTAGCAAAACTCTTAATAGTAATTGATCCTACCATAGCACTGTGGTTAGTACATTGATATCTGTAACCACCTGATATTCCTGCAGGAACTTTCCAATACAATATTCCACCAGTCTTTGAATTTGCACTAGCACCTGTAGTTACTGTTCCAGTATCTGTTACGTGTATTAGTCCTGTGTTATATGCTGCACTTGTAGCATCTTGAATTTGGAATGGATGACTTGCTGAAACACCTTGTAAGTTAAATGCAATTGTTGTTCCACTAATTGCATAAATTGTAGGATTGTTTCCACCGTACTGATCAAATGTGTAAGCAGAAGTTCCGCTGGCTCCAACAACCAATTGTGTAATTGCTGGTAAGTAAACATCTGAAACTTTTAATCCTGCTGATGTTACATCACCTAAGTCGTCAAAGTCAGTTGCTCCGCCACCTGATCCTGTAATAGTAACACTGTCTCCACTTGCATTTGTTGTAAGTGTAATGTTTGTACCGGCTGTAAGTGTTAGTGTATCAGTTGTAGTATCTGCTACAACATCACTTTGACCAGCAACAGCAATAGTGCTAAATGCATTTTGGTTTGCATCTCCGCCACCGCCTGATGCTGAAGGTGCCCAGTTAGCACCGTTCCATTTAAGTACTTGTCCGCTTGTTGGTGCAGCAGTTGTTGTGTCAACATCACTTAGTGCATCAATTGATAATGTTCCAATTCCTGTAATAAATCCTGCACCGTTAGTTAACTGATTGTTATTTGTAGGTACAGTTGGTCTACCTGTTAAAGAAGTATATGCTCCGTCAAAGGCATCTGTAATACCAAAGCCTGTAATGGTTGTTGGCTTACTTGTAATGTCATTCCATGCAACACCTGTAATGTAACTTGTAAGGTCTGGTGGAGTAAAAGTAAACACACCAGTTGTGTTATCGTATGCAATTGCTCCGTTACCTGATGCTGTTGCAGCAGAACCAACGCTTAATGCTGTAAGTTGTAATAAACTAGGAGTGTTGCTTAGATTATTGTAATTTAAAAAGTATGAACTATCAAAACCGTCTAGGGTATCTGCATCAGTACCAGCACCACCTGTTGTACTATCTACACCCGGTACCCAATTACTGCCGTTCCATTTTAAAACTTGTCCTGCAGTTGGTGCTGTAGTTGCTGTGTCTACATCTGATAAGAAGTCAATGCTAAATGCAGTCATGTCTAATGTTATTTTGTCTAATGCTGCATCACCAACTGATTGAATGTTTACTCCGCCAGCAATAGTAAGTGTATCTGTTGAAGCATCTGCAACAACGTTTGCACCTGTGTCAGTTGAAATAGTTGAGAATATATTACCACTTGCACCGCCGCCTGACGATGTTAAGGTAACTGTATCTGTACTAGCACTTGTAGTGATAGTCATTCCAGATCCAGCAACTAAGTTTAGTGTGTCTGCTCCACTATCTGCTGAAACGCTATCTTGCCCTGAAACTGCTATAGTAGCAAATGATAGGCTTGAACCACCTCCGCCACCGCCTCCACCAGAGATAACGATATCCCAAGTCGTACCGTTCCATTGCCATGTAACGCCACCGCTTGTATATTGGTCTCCTACTAAAGGACTGTTTGGAAATGCTAGTGCCATAATATTTGTTCCTCTACTGTATTTATACTATACGCAAATTAGTTATAGTAACGCCACCGCTTGTTGCAAATGGCTGATCTGAGTTATATTTGTTATATAAAATCTTACCTGCTGACCCCATAATGCTAGTAGTATATGCATTATAATCAGTAGATGAGCTTGTTGTATACATTGTTGCTGGTGAGTTTCCTTCTACCTTTTGTTTAAGTTGTGCAGGTGTTAATGTAGGATCTACTTGTAAGTTTAATGCTCCTACTCCACATACTTGCGGACTTGCCATACTTGTGCCGCTAATAGATTGCTGGCCCCAACTACCGTCTAATTTATATGCTGCTGGACCGCCAATTTCTGATGTGTTTGAACATGCACTAATAATATTTGTTCCAGGTGCCCATACAGTTACAGCAGGGCCTTTCATGCTGTCTGGCTTTGTTACATCTTGATTGTTAAGAATTCTACTATCAATATTGCCTACGTTAAATGCTCCTGTTGCATATGGCGAAGGCGGTCTATGATAATTGTATGTTCCGGCAGTAAATGTAACAGTATTATTATAGTCTGCTCCTGCCGCAACATCAACTTTATAATAATCATTACCTGCTGCAATACAAACATGTATACCATCATTAATCATATCTGCAACTTCAGCATCAACGTATGCTACTTGGACAGGAATTTTCCATCTCGTTCCTACGTATGGTACAACACCTACGTTTGCCCATACCTGTTGAATAGTAGTATAGTCAGTTCCGTAAGTCCATGCTGCTCCTCTGTAGTTTCCAGATACTGGAGTTTCTGTATTAGCAATGTTAGTTCCGTATCCCCAACTCATGTTAACAATAGTTGGTCTTTTAACTTTTGTAATCGGATCAATAGGTTTTTTGTTGTGCCAGCTTCTAATACAATCAAATGAATTTACAATACTAATACCATTATCAGGATCTGCTGTGCCTTCAAGCCCTCCTAATTTTTGTGAATATATTCTTGCACCTTTTGCCCAACCAAAGGTTTTACCTGCAACTGTTCCTGTGCAGTGTGTTCCGTGCCCGTGCAAGTCTGTATAAAAAGTTGTATCTTGTGTTCCTGTTACAGTACTTTCTTCGTACCAGTCAATTTGCTGTAGTCTTGAACTTGATGTATTTGAAACATATCCTGACGATCCTGCTACAAATGGATTTCCTATATCGCCGTCTGGGAAAATACTTTGTAAAACATCAATGTCAATTTTTTCAATTACATCTTTAATATGTGTGTTAAACAATCCATAACCTAACGGATTTAGAGCTTGTACACCTGCTGGAGTACGTGCAGAGTCAGCCCATTCAGGAGCTAGACTGCCACCGTCCCATAAACTTGTATATTCAAACATTGCAAAGTTTAGTAGATATAAGTATTCTTTTACTGCTACAGGAAATGTATCGGCATCTGTTTTCCAGTTAGGTGCACCACTGCTTGCCGCATCCCATATATTGTTATCTTCTGCTTCTTTCATTGCAAGGAACATTGGACCTGTTGCCCAGTCTGAATCGAAGCTAGGAAACATTTTTAATTCTCTTGCTTCGAGTCCATACTGATGTATTGTATGAAATACATGTTCTATTACTTCTGTTATATCGTTGTTGCCAGTACCTGATCTTACATACCAAACCATATCGTCAACAGCATGGCTATCTAAAAATCCTTGATAACCGCTATAACTAGCAATGCCACCGTCAGTTAACCAATTAGGTGAGTAATTAGCACCAGTGCCGAAACCAACTCGTTGTGCTGCTGGAGTTCCTGCATGCCACGTACCTGTATCGCCTCTTAGGTTTTCGATAAGTTTTTTTTGCTTTTCAGTGTTTGTTGTTTTACGTGGAGTTAGTAATAGCTCAACTGTTCTTGCAACTTTTTTTGCAAACTCGCTATGCACAGTTGTTGCTCCGCCTACTGCTCCTGCAACTACAATTTTAAGTCCGTGTACATTAATACTTCTATCAAACACGGCGCCATTGGTACTATCTGTAACTAATGGACCTGCAGCATAATGATCTGGTGCTACAAAATTTAATGTTTCCCATTCAGGGTGTCCACCTTCAATTCCGCTATCTTGAATAACAACATCAACCCCTGTACCATCTAGTGGATACAAATAAGGATCTGTTATTGATGTAATTGTCTGTTCGCCAGACGGTGTACTACCGTTGCCATAATTTTCTGTTAAACTTTGACACCGTTTAAGTGCCCAGTTGTCAAGATTACCAGCACTACCAGAACCTCTAAAAAAGTTTCCTGCTTGTGAAGCTCGCAAACTTATTTGAACATCGTCACGTTCTTCAATAGGAATTTCAACAGCTAAAACTCTATCATCGTTTCTTAAATCTTCTGCTTCTGCGTCTGATAACATGAAATGAGTTGATACTCTAGACGCTTCACGAGGATTTGCAATTGTAACTTTTCTTGTTGGAATTGTATCTGAACCTAGTGCTGAAACCATCTCTGCATCGAGTGCAGCAAGATCAACTCCGGGGTTTACTGTAACAATATATTCTCTGTCAGCCATGCTTTATACCTATACCAAGCTCGCCCAAGCACCATTTTCGTATACCTGTGCTTTGTTCAACGTAGTGTCATATACCATATCACCGTTTGCAGGTGTTAGTGCATTTTTCTGTGTTGTTGTAAAGCTAGGCAGTCTAAATGGAGCACCGGTAACTCTTACACCGTCTTGTGTATCTAAAACTAGTGTTGAACTACTTGTAATTTGAGGTGTGCCAGTATCGGTCTGTGCAATAGTTTTTACTGATAATGTATCATTTACTGTTAAATTCTGTGTTGTATGATTAGTTGTTGTAAAGTCTGTTACTGAAAATTGTGCTGCTGTAAGCAAATTGTTTACAGTTAAATCGTTTTCAACTGTTAGATCACTTTGCATTAACACACCTGGAGTAAAGTTTATTCCTGAACTATCACTAGTGTCAATGTTCGAACCTGTAAATACAAAGTTACCAACTTCAGCTGCTGTTGCACCACCTGTTGCTGTACCACTTGACACATACGCTGAAAATCCTGTACCGTTTACAGTTGTTGATAAAGCACTGTCAGAGTATAAAGCAAACTCTAATGTGCTAGTAACGTTTGCATAATATTCATTACCATTAAGCTGTGTCATTCCGTTGACACCTGCAATTGTTACAGGTTGTCCTTCGTAAAAACCGTGTGCAGAACTTGTACTAATTACAACTGGATTTGCCTGTGTTGCTGCGGCAATAGTTGCAGTTACAGAACCACTACCAACTGCATCTGATGCAGGTGACCATTGCGCACCGTCCCATTTAAGTACTTGGTTAGTACTTGGTGAACTTCCTGATACATCTGAAAGTGTTGTAATTGATGTTGCTGTTAAATTTTGTAATGCACTATCTGCTTTAGTACCTTGAGCTGATGTTGCAGCATCTGTAATACCATAACCAGCAAGTGTTGTTGCATTGTTTGCTAGTTTTGTCCATGCACCTGCATGAGCAAAGTACCCAGCACCTGTAGCATGAACATGTGCAAACATTCCATGATACGTTGTAGCACTAGGTAAGTCTCCTTCTGTTGCAAATACATTTGCAAAGTAAACTTTGCCTGTTGTAGTAATATCATTACTACCCATAGCTAAAGTGCCACTAACTGTTAAACCGTTTAATACCGGAGGTGCATATGTAAACACACCTGTAGTATTATCGTAACTAACTGCGCCATCGCCTGCCGCAGTACCTTCTGCACCAACTGATATACTTGACCTAACTGCTGATTGATCTAATCCAGCTGCTGGTGCTGCTGCATTAATCCATGCTGCACCATTCCATTTTAATACTTGATCAGTACTCGGAGTTGTAATAGTTACGTTTGTTAAATCTTGTAAGTTATCTGGGATAGCAGGATAACCTAATACCGGTTGTACCCATTGATTACTATCACCATCGTTAATATAGACATACAGTGTACCATTACTGCTATTAAACCAAATTGTACCTGCTGTTGGTGTGCTAGGTGCTGTTTGGCTTACTTCAATACTGCCACCACCACCACCTACTCCAGCCGCTGTTGCTTTTGCAGCAAATATAGAGTTAGTAACGTTGGTTAAATCGCCTCTTGCTAATGGTAAACCGCCTACAACTATACTGTCAAACAGTCTAATCGTATTGTTGTCCTTATCATAGAATATTTCTCCACGTGCGCCGGACTTTCTATCCAGAAATTCTGCATCTCTTGGTACTACGCGAAGGTTATTAATGATAGGTAAATTGGCCATATTATAAGTTCATCCCAGTTGTTGTAAAGTATTTATCTGCTTTCAGACTATTCATGTCATTAATAATCTGGCCATAAATAGTAATATGATTATAGAGAACGATATTGCAACATGGACCGGCGTTATGAGACCCGAAGAATGTGCAGAACTTATTGAATACTACGAAAAATTGAACGACTTGCACTTAACTGCTAGTCGACAAACACTAGGAGATAATTCAGCACATAATAAAGCAGACAATGCTGCATTTCTTCTTGAACAACCTGCATTGAATATGTCAACAGACAATCCTACTATACATACTTTTATGAATAGATTTATTGATTGCTGGAAGCAATATACTGCACATTATAGTGTGTTAGGCGAGTGCGGCGATCACAGAGTTTACTTTATGAAACTTCAAAAAACCCTTCCAGGAGAAGGATATCATACTTGGCATTTTGAATCAGATACAAAAGAAAGGTCAGGTAGAATTGCAGCGTGGGGAATGTATCTTAATACAGTTGACGAAGGCGGAGAAACAGAATGGTTGTATCAGAAGAAGCGTATTGCTGCTACTGAAGGAACCTTAGTTGTTTGGCCTGCAAGTTACACGCATACTCACAGAGGCAATCCGCCATTGAGTGGTGAAAAATATCTTTTAACAGGCTGGGTTGAGTTTTAATGAAAATAATCCCGACGTTTCCAACGGATCTGTTTGAATTTCATAATACCGAGATTGACAACGAACAATTAATCCCCGAACTTGAAAAATACGCAGAGATTGTTAAGTCTGGCGAAACAATAAGTTCGATGAGAAACTTACACGACAAAGAAGAATTACAACCTTTATTTTCTTGGATTAATAAATGTATTGAAGAAGTTAGAATTTATCAAAAATATGATTGCGAAGGATTTGCAATTACTAGCAGTTGGTTTAATAGAGCGTTACCACGAGACGGAATGAGATTACATTATCACAGGCATTCAATGAGTTTTCTTAGTGGTGTGTATTATGTAACTGACGGTAGTCCTACAGTATTTGAAGATCCAGTTAAACATAGAACTGAAGCACAGCTAGAAGTATTAAGACACGAACACGCTCCGCATCAGTTTGTAGAAGCAGATCCTGGCAAATTAATATTATTTCCTAGTTGGCTGTTTCATAGTGCAACACCGCATTATGGAAACAAAGATAGATATATTATTAGTTTTAATGTAATGCCCACAGGAGCAATTAATTACAATCTTGCAACAGACTCTGTTGCAAACATAGAAATTCATAATAAGGAAAAGACATATGATCAATAAGTTGCTTGTACTAGGTGGTGGCAATGCTGGACTAATGACTGCACTATATCATAAAAAGTCTATTGACAACCTAGACATTACACTTATCAAATCTGACAAGATTGGTACAATTGGTGTTGGTGAAGGTAGCACTGAACATTGGAAAAGATTCGCTGAGGCAGTTGGTATTACACTAACTGATCTTGTAAAAGAATGTGGTGCAACTATTAAGATTGGTATTAAGTTTGAGGATTGGCATGGTGACAAAACCAGTTACTATCACAGTTTAGCAGAGCCATATGTATACGCGGATGCATACACAGGCGATGCACATACGCTGATGAGATTAATTTCAGAAGGTGTTGACTCTGAATCGTTGCATTGGGATTTACCTATGCAAGGATGGTTAAGTCCACCATTTGAAGATTACTATCAGTTTCATTTTGATAGCGAAAAACTAAATGCATTTTTAGAAAAAAGATGTATCGAAGCAGGCATTAACGTTATAACTACAGAAGTTGTAGATGTTAACATTGACGCCGGAGGCTTTGTAGAATCTGTAGTTGATGTAGAAAGACGAACACATACCGCAGACTTCTTTATTGACAGTAGTGGATTTAAAAGAGTTATTGCCAGTAAACTAGGTGCTGAGTGGGTAGACTGGTCATCATTTTTACCTATGAATAGTGCTATTGCTTTTCAAACATCACGTCAAGAAGATATACCACCTTACACACTTTCTAGAGCATTGAGTGCTGGCTGGCATTGGCGCAGTCCTGTACAAGAACGTTTTGGTAATGGCTATGTGTTTAGTGATCAATTTATTTCTGAGGACGAAGCTATTAGAGAAATACAAACATTATTTTCAGATACAATTAATATAGGTAGAAAAATTAACTTTGTTTCAGGTAAAGTTGATAAGTTTTGGATTAAGAATTGTGTAAGTATTGGACTTAGCAGTAACTTTGTAGAGCCATTAGAAGCAAGTAGTATTTCAACAACCATACAACAGTCAAGAGCATTAGTTGCCTCACTAGCATCTTGGGAACGTAGTGATCAAGCAACTATAAACGAATACAATAGAATATTTGATGATTGTTTAAGCAATGTACTAGACTTTATTCAATTGCATTACTTTACACAAAGAGAAGATTCAAAGTTTTGGCGCTGGTGTAAAAATGAAATAGAATATACAGATTTTAACAAACAGAATATAGAAAATTTTAAAAAACAATTTGTAAATCAAATATTATTACCCGAAGATGGGTCGCATGGAAGTTTTAGAATTTACGATAATCTAAATTGGATACAAGTTATGCATGGATTACGTATGTTTGATATTCCTAGCATTAAAAAATTATACAACGAGCGTTACAGTAAACATCGTGCTGAAGACACAGCACAACTATCTTCATTGCCGCAAAGTCCTACTAAAGATTTTGTAAAATGTAGAGAAGCAGTAAACATGTTAAAAGGAATATCTTACTCGCTATGATGATACAATCTCTAACAGTATTAGGAGGCGGAACAAGCGGATTAGTTTCTGCAATTATGATTAAGAAATCTTTCCCACATATTGATCTTACACTATTGCGTTCATCTAAAATTGGAATTATTGGTGTAGGTGAAGGATCAACCGAACACTGGCTAAGTTTTTTAAAGCATTCTGATATTGATGTGCCGACACTTGTAAGAGAAACAGGTGCTACATTTAAAGTTGGTATTAAGTTTACTAACTGGAATGGTGATGGAAAACATTATTATCATAGTTTAACAGATGCATACGGATCATTAGATCCAAAAAACGAAATGCCAATAACATTCATGAGAATGATTGCTGAACAGTGGGATCCTTTAGACACTGCATGGAAACGTAACACACGAGATAGTTCACATGCTGAACCATTACACGACACAGTAGCACAATATCATTTTGATACACACAAATTAAATGAGTTTCTTGTTAAAGAATGTAAAAATCGAGATATTAAAGTTTTAGATGTTGAAATACAAGATGTAATTTTAGATGATACAGGTAACGTTAAAGAGCTAGTTGATGAACAAGGTACAAAACATGCTAGTGAGTTCTTTATTGACTGTAGTGGATTTAATAGAGTAATATCAAGTAAACTAGGACAAAAATGGGTAGACTGTTCTCATCAACTTCCTATGAATAGTGCTATTGCATTTCCAACAGCTAGAACTGAAGACATTCCTTCTTGGACAGAAGCAACTGCATTAAGCAGTGGGTGGTGTTGGAGAATTCCAACACAAGACAGATATGGTAACGGCTATGTGTTTAGTGATAATTTTATTAACGAAACACAAGCGTATGACGAAGTATCGCAGTATTATGAAAAACATCTAGGTATCAAAGATTTACAAATAGGAAAACGTGTAAAGTTTAGTGCTGGGTATGTTAACGAATTTTGGACTAAAAACTGTATGTCATTAGGTCTTAGTGGAATGTTTGTAGAACCATTAGAAGCAAGTTCAATTGGATCAACTATTCAGCAAACGTTTTTATTGTTAGGCTCACTTGCATACTATCGAAAAGATTCATCTAGTGCATTAGTAAAAACATTTAACACTAGAATGAATAAAGTTGCTACTAATATTATTGATTTTATTCAAATTCACTATGTTACTAAAAGAAACGACACTGAGTTTTGGAAGTGGTGTAATCAAAATATTGAACTAACTGATTTTAATAAAGATACTCTCGATACATTCAAGGAAGCATTTGTAAGTCCAAGCTATTTTTCAGAGCATCAATTAATGTTTAGTTTTTTTAATTGGTTACAAGTTATGCACGGATTACATATGTTTGACTATGATTCTGTTAAATCTTTCTGGGAAAAGAACTTTGCTAGTCTACACAACGAACAGATTAAAAGAGTTATCCATGAAGGTACTAATACCCGTTCTGACGAAGGTAAAATTTATACCCATAGAGAAGCACTAAACTTACTAAAGGAGAGATATCTTGAAACTACAATCAACCTCTAAGATTGTTATACTTGGCGGCGGCGTTGCAGGTTGGCTGTCTGCGCTAGTTATTAGAAAAAAGTTTCCATCTATAGAAGTTAGTGTAGTAGAAGATCCTAATAAGCCTCCTATTATTGCAGGCGAAAGTGGCACTACTACATTTGTTCAGTTATTACAAGACATTGATATTGACTTTGACGACTTTGTTAAACACACAAAATCTACTCCTAAGATGGGTGGTAGATTTAAAGACTGGAATGGAGTTGGTAGTGAATTTATACATTGTTTACAAACTGATTATGCACCTTGGCTAGACGGTTGGACTGATACTGAAAAAGCTATGAGTGAGATTACTATTGGTGAATTAAAAAATATTATGGTAGCTGAAAGACAAAAGGATCTATATCAAGCTACTTTACTAGGAAACAATGTTCCATTGGCAGATGCATTTTACGCAAACTATTTTATTAAAGAAAACAAAGTTCCTTTTGGCGCAAGTAGAGCTGACTTGCCTATTATTCCAATGTGGCATAACGAAAGTAGAGCAACAGCAGCGTATTTAAAATCTATTGCATTACAACGTAACATTGATTTGATAGAAGGCACATATGTTGATGCAACACAAAACGATAGCGGCGATATAACAAGTTTAGTTTTAGATGACAATCGAACAATAGAAGGAGATTGGTTTGTTGATTGTAGTGGCTTTGCACAACTACTAATTAGAAAAAAATTAGGAACAAAATACACTGATTACTCAAAACATTTTACACATAATTCTGTTATTGCATGGTGGGACGAACCTAAATATTCAGTAACAACAAATGCAACAGCGATGAAATATGGATGGCGATGGAATATTAATTTGCAGCATAGATCAGGTAACGGTTACATTTACGATAACAACTACATCACAGCAGATCAAGCATTAGAAGAAGCAAGGAGTGTATGTGGGGAACATATTGAACCTATTGCTTCGTTTACATATACACCCGAAGTAGCAGAAGAAAGCTGGAATAACAATGTTATAGCAATTGGTCTTAGTAGTGGATTTTTAGAACCATTAGAAGCAAACGGTATTGCAATCATTTGTGAAAGTTTATTTGCGTTACAAGACTTATGGGATCCTACTAGAGGGCGTCACACTGTACAGCAAGAACGATTTAATGACAGAGTATCAGTTGTTTATGATGATATTAAAGATTTTATTGCTTTGCATTTTAGAGGAAAAAGAAGCGATACAGATTTTTGGCTAAGCCATATGCACGATCAAGAACGTATTCCAGAATCTTTAAGACAAAAATTAAAACATTGGGAATCGTTCTTTTATGGACATTCACCGGTTGAGCCAGTATTTAACGGTTATTCACCAACTGCCTGGATGCAGGTTGTTCAAGGATTAGACATATTTCCTAGTACATACTTTACCCAAACATTTGAAGATAAACTAGATATTGGTAAAAACGTGCTAAATACTAATGTAAAACGCTACAAAGAACTTGTGGCTCCATTCTGGACTATCGATGAATGGATTAAGAATATTGATAAATAAAGATATAGGAGTTATACAATATGGCAACTTACAAAATGATTATAAGAAAGGAAATAGGTAAAGCACCTATTACCTCGGACACTTGTGAAGCAAAAAACAAAGAAGAAGCATCAAAAATCTTTGAAGAGCGTCACACACCGAAGAAAATCGTTGCAGGCCCAACTAAAGTCAGCGACTAATTAACGCTTAAATCCAAGCACATCTTTAACGTTCTGCACTTCGTCTTTTATCTCTTGACGAACAAACTCTGCAGGAAGGCCTAGTGCAAGTTTAGTATCCCACTTTAAATGAGAATAAGGTCCATCAGCTTCCACATACTGTAGGAAAGCCTGTACTATCTTATTACCCTCGTATGGGTTTCGCCAGTGTTCGTGTCTACGTCCACTGTATATAACAATGTCACCAACATCTAAATTAATTTCGTGTTCAACACCATCTTCATTTTTGATGTATATTGGCCAATTGTATTCTGGTTCTTTTGATATTGCAACCGACACTGATACTTCAGAACTAGGTCTGTCAAAGTGTTTTTTAAGTTGCGAACCTTTATAATATATTCTAGCATAAGAGTAAACTGGTACTAACTCACTTCCCCATTCTTTTGCAACCAAAGGATTTAGTTTTACCATTAATGCTTCAAACATCAAGGGAGCGTATCTCGCAAAAGTTTTTTCTTCTAGGTCAGATAAGTCAGCACCAGAGTACAATACTTTACAAACTTCTTCCATCATTTCGTACTCTAATGCAAGAAATTCGCAGAGTTCTGTTGATACTGCGCTTCGTATAATTTTGTAATCTTCTATCATAGCAGTGGCATTAATCCCATATTGCCAAATGGTCTTTCTTCATAGTGTCTAATTAAAGGACTGTTTGGTATTGTGTGTACATCAAAACCTATTGTTGTTCTATAACCTTCATATGGTTCTAGTACTTTAACTTCGTGTTCAGCATGTCCTGGTCCAAAATATATTTGTCCTGGCTTATTATCAATGGTCCAATTATCAAATATAGTTTGTGTATTTTTAGGATCAATACTAATATATCCATGCCAATCAAAATCATGTCCGTGCCTTGTTAAACATTCGTCTGGTCTATGATAGTTTAACCATGCTTGTATCCATAGAGGTCTATCCTCACCTAAGTTACTTCTTACAAATGTTCCAAGCTCTTTATATATGTCATAAAAAATAGTGCTAGGTGCAGTTAGTGCAAATACATTATACAGATTGTAAGACCAGGTGCTTTCATCTTTATCAGGAAATATTTTCTTAAAAAGAGCATGTGCGTTATCTAAATGATCAGATATCTGAGTCTTATTTTCAATTATATGTTGACTCTGGTGTATGTAGTATTCGCTCATCCTAGTTGAACCCTATCTAAATTCATGTTAATAACAGCTCTATAGGGTGAATCTTTGCAGAAACTACTTGAATGATAATACTTGCCTGGAAATATAACTACTCTACCTTGCTTAGGTTCAATGCGTTGTTTGATTGTAAAATCATTTGATTGAATACGCATAATATCATCTTTACCTGCATCGTAGTCATCGTTTGTTTCATTAAAGATAACTGTGTCACCATCAGAATCATTAACATAATAAATTGCATTCCAATGCTCAAAGAAGCTGTCTATGTGCGGCATATGGTGGTCTAACGTGCTTGTTTTATTAGGTAGGGTCAAGTTAGCTCTCATGCGTATTAACCTGTTATACGGCGTCTTAGACGCACTAGTAATGCTTAAAACAAGAGGATATATAAAATTAAAGTGTTGACTTACTGCTTGTTGTTTTTCGTAAAAGAAGTGATTAAATCCTGCATGATTACTTTCACCTTGAAGTTCTGCATCTGGTGATACCATTGTTTGGTTAAACACCCAACCAAACTCCCATCCTGTCATTAAACTTTTAATGTGTTCAGAATAATCTTTTGGAATAACATTGTCAATTACTATAATATCGTTGTTCATCCTGGATACCTTTGTACTGCTGTGCCATAAAATGTTAGCATCAATGTGTTGTCTGCAAAGTTTGATATTTTATAAGGTACTTGAGGGTTCCAAAGTACACATCTATTAAACATATTTTCTATTGACATTGTTTCTATCTGTGTTCTACTATCATAAAATTTAATTCCACTATCAGGGATTAAATTTTCTTTTGTTAAAAATATAGTTCCTGCAATATTGTAAGATCCTATCATTTTAATTTGATCAACACATTCGCTGCCTATGTTTTGATATTCGGAATGTAAAAATGTAAACTGGTCTTTTCCAACCACATGCTGAATTAACTTTCCAAGAAGTTTTTCAAACATGTCATGATTAATCACATCTAAACTATTTGAACGTGTACCTAAAAACAACGAATTATCCTGGTCAACATAGTCTTGCTTATTAGCATGATTAACTACTAGTTGAGGGTTTTCAAAAAAGTTATCAATAACTTTTATAGGTTGTGTAATATTTCTAATCATGCTACCCTCGCAAAAAATACCTGTGTTAATCTCGAGTCTTCGAGTGTAGTACCGTAGAAATTTTCTGGACTGTGCCAATTCCTTGTATCAAATATAATACAACGATTGTATACACTTTCCATAGTTATTGTTTTTTTAAATTCTGCTACTTGCTGGTTTCTTATTTTATCAAACTTTTCTTTTTGTTCTACTTCCACATCAAGAACATCTTCCATAAATGTTTGAGAGTATTTGCTACCATCAAATGTATCATTATCTTCGTAAATAGTGGTACCTGTACCGTTAAACGGTTCTTTGTTTAGATAAATTACCCCAGCAATATTTAATTTAGGATCATCGTCGTGTACCCATCCACGAGTGTACGATCCGGGTGTAGAATGAAATGCTGATTGAAATTCATCAAACTCTGTATAACCATAATCATTAAGATATACCATTAACTTTTTTCCAAGTATTTCTAATGTTTCTCTATCAAATTCATGAAGTAACTTAGTTCTTATTCCAGGCCAGCTACCTCTATTACCTTTAAAAAACTCTAAACCTAGTGCATAATCACGAACAAGGTCGGGCTCGTCATAGAAATTATCAATCACCATAGTTGGAAGGTATGGATACTTAAATCTATCTTTAAGATTATGTGATTGAATACTAGACATTGATTGCTTGTCTTGCTCTATTAATTCGTTAATATAATCTTGATCAGCCATCAATTTTCCTTGCTGTAAAATTCATAGTCATTACAATCCTTTTTGTAAACACTTTAGGACATGTACTTGCATGATAATGCCTTCCGTTGAATACTAATACTTTGCCTTGTTGTGGCATACTTTTGTGCATAGGTCTGTATTTTTCTGATTCTTCTGTTTCGTGAAACACAATAGTTTCACCATCACACTCATTAACATAGTAACACGCAGTATAATGATCTACATTAAAATCTACATGTGGTGTATTGTGTTGATACCTTACATGTGGCATCATATATTTTGTGTTAAGCAAAAATCCTAGTCGCATACGTAACACTTGATCTAGTTCTAATCCTGCTTTTGCACAAGTATTTTGTAGCAAGGGAGTAAAAAATTCTAATCCTGGATTTTCTTTATTGTCAGGATGATACACTAAATTTGCAAAACTAGGGGTAGAGGTATTAATATGATCCTTCTTTTCAAATGTTGTATCTTCCATAAAATGCCAATCAAAAGTTATGTCAGTTACTACATCAAATATTTGTTTCTGATAATCATGTTCGATTACATTTTCTATTTCAATTGGGTTAAACATTGTTGATCCTATAATAATTTCTATCTACTGCATTTTCCATTGCCTCTGTTGGTAGTTTCTGCCAACACGGAATACTCAGAGATATTCGTTTGCCTTTAGGATACGCACAATGATATTGCCTTGATGGAATATATAATGCATCTCCTGGTTCTAATTCTACGTCAATATCTACTTCCATATCCTTGTCATGTAACTTACCATTCATTAACCCTGTTCTGTGCATGTAAGAAATTTTATTCTTATACACTTTCCATCTAGTTTTTCCTTCTGCTTGAATAATAAAATTACAAGGATAATCATCATGTATTGTAAAAGACTTAGAATCTTTTAGGCCACAATACACATGTATTGCAGCGTGTACACTAAACATATTTTCAAATACGTTTAGAAAATCCATTGTTTTTTGATTATGAAATCCGTAATCTAAACAGATTAATCCATAACCAGCATTTACTTTATCAAATATAAAACCTTTATCTTGTACACCTCTGTCATAAATCCAATTTTTTCTACTTACAGGTATTTCAATTTTGCTGTTGTCTAGACTTATAAGTTCAAAGTTATAGCGTTCTGTTTTGTTTGTGTGCTGCTCAATGTCTTGCCATGTGACTAGTTCACTAGGATCGTCAATCAACTTCTTAAAGAAGTGTGGCTTATCGTCAAACGCTAAGTTTGTTTCGTTAAGTATTCTTCGACTGAAGTCGTTCATCATCTGTCCTCACTAACTTAACATTAAAAGATACACTTACTCTATCTTCTTCTGTTTTATTTCTATCAACACCGTGTGGTAACCATCCAGGAAACAATATTAGTTTACTTGACATTGGTTCAAATGCAATACAAGATGCACTAATTGGAGTATAACTCTGCATTGGTGCTGCTGATGCAATAATAAAGTCTTGCATATGGTTTTTATAAACATTAATGTTACCCTGCTCGGGTCTTGCACTTACATAATATACACCAGATATAAAAGCGTTATCATGTATATGTACTGAATTTGTGTTGCCTTGCTTATTAATATTAAACCAAAAGTTTTCCATTAAAGGTGTACAATAGTCTTCATGGTATCCGTAATCACGTATGCAATTATCAACCTGATCCATAATCATATCATGTAACGGTTTCATTTCAGCATATGTATCAGGTCTAAAATCTTTTGACTGCCAGCCTCCTTGATTACTTAACTTTCTTCCATCATCATCATCTTTGTGTAGTTGATAACAAAGTTTTAGCATATCGGTATTATCTAATTGCGTTTGCTCCCACCATACTGGAGTAGGAAAGTATAAATCCATTTGCATCATGATACGGTCCTCAAATCGCCCATTGTAACTTCTGGTGGAAAATCATCTGAAAATGCAAATGTATGGCTCCATCTAAAATCTACACTAGGAGAAACAATTGCAGCATGACTGATGTCTGCTTTGTACATAGTCATTTTTCCTTCAGTAGATGGTGCAGCACCCATACATTCAAATCCCCATTTACTTAATTCATCGTCTGTCATATTAAACCATGCATCAGAACGTTTAGGTGACTGCGCTAATTCTCTCCATGATTCAAACAAAGGATGTTTTGTATCAAGCTGAAAATCGTATACACAGTTTTTTACTTCTCCATGATACTTGTATAATTTTGTATTTGAATCCTCAATTGAATGATTAGTAAACCATAAATTAGCAACCAACCCTTTAGGATAATCTACATGCGGAAGTCTATAACAAGTAATTGGTTTTGCTCTGTCTTTAAAATAAATATTGCCCCATTCGTGTATTTGAGGATCATACATATTCTCTTCAACGTTTTTAAGATAAAAATCTCTAATTAAAAAACAAATGTTTTTGTATACCCAGTCTGGTAAGTGTACAGTGTCAAACGGATTAGGATCCATGTTGCCTTCTGCACTGTTATCTTTAACAATAGGAAAACATTTTACTAAGTTTTTAAATATTTCAAAACCGTCATTATAAAACGGATTGTCTGCAATCCAATACCCAATACCTTGACCTAAGTCAACATATTCTGTAGCAAAGTCATCTAGTGACTTTACTTTTAACACTTTATCTATAGTGTTTGCATCAGGGTAACAAATCTTAAAATCCATCATTTAATATTAATTGTCATTACAATTCTTTCTTTGTCTGTATTGTTAGGTGTAGTAAAATGTTTAAGCCACCCTGGAAAGATAATAACATCTCCTGTTTTACATTCTACTTCACGTAGTGTTTGTGTTTCATTAACTATCGGAAAGCTGCACATCTGATACTCTAACGGATTTCTAAATACAATATTTCCACTGTCAGGTGGACATTTTAGGTAGCAACTAGCAACGAATGTGCAATAGTTATGATGGTGTTCTTCAGTATAACCAGATCTATAATGCCTATTAAACCACGATCCCGTTACTTCTGAATGTCGGTTATAAAAATTTAATTCTTCTTTGATGACTGTTAGTTTATGACCTAACCATTCTTGAAATTCAGCAAGTTCTTGCCACGTGTGTGGACTTTGCCATTCGGGGTTTGCTACAGTTGATATAGCGTTGCCTTTTTCTAGAGCCGAGTTATGCTTAACAACATTAAAAACTTCGTCAATAGGTTTTTGTAATATGTCTAAAGGAAAGTCGTAAGTATACTTCCATACATAAGGCGAAAAGAGATGAACTCCTCCATCATTATTCTGACTGCTTACCATGCTCTTCCTCATAGGTCTCTAAAGCTAAATCTAAACCCATAAGTGTTCCTTCCATTTTTAGTGTATCCATAGAAAGTTCTTGGCGTTTTGCAAAGTCAATAGAAGTAATACCGTAAGGATTAAGTTTTAGATCTGCAAACTCTGCTTCTAACTTTTTAAGTTCGGCATTTTGTGTTTCGAGGTCAGCTGTTAATTTTATCTTAACAGCAGTAAGTTTTTTAATATAATTGTTTTCCATATTTGTCATCCTTTGTGTTTATACTTATTTAGAATCTTAGAGGATCTCTGTAATCTTGAACCTAAATGATCATCCTCTAATATTACGCAATTAGCTGCATAATTATAAGCAGCTTCTCGTCTATGATCAGTTTCAGTTGACTCATCAATTATAGCATCATATGAACTATAAAGCAAGTCCTGTCTTTTTACAGGAATATACTGTGCTAATGGGGTTCCTGCACGGACCAGCGTTTCACCGTCAAGTAATTTCCAAAACAGTTGAACATTTATTACATGCGACTGTGTAGGATCTAGTATTCCGTGTGCTGCTGTAAACCTCGATTCATTGTTATATGTTACCGGCAATTGCAGTAGCAACATATCATCGGAAGCTTCAATTCTCCATGGAGTTTCAATTTTAATTGTAGTGTGTAATGTGTCTGAAGGATCATCTAATATTGGCATTGTTTGAGACTTGTCATGCGATGCAACATAAGATTCTGTATTTGGTAAACCTTTACCAAATTGCATTGGTTCAGCCCATTCAAAAGATGCTCCGTCACCATTTGTTTTAATTTTAAAATCAGCAGGTGCAGTAATAATCCAACCTGTATTTGCAATCTTTCGTATGCCTGGACATTTAGATACAGGACTAACTCCTGGAGGTGGTACATTTTTAGTAAACGATCTTACTATTGACAGTGCTTTTACAGGAGGGAATAAATCCTTTACACCCGGGTATACACTATAAAAACGAATATAAGACTTCTTTTTTTTAAAAAAGTTCTTTATATTCTTAATCAAGTTTATGGTCATCCACACCACCATATATATTATCTAGCAGGTATTGATAATGCGTCGGAAGATCTTTAATGTGATCTATAAGAAAGTTTTTATATTGCTTATACATTCTATCAACAGCACCTACTTCTTCCTCAAGCATTGCTTGTTCGTGATCATATTTGTATAATAGTGAAGGAGTTCCTGTTGGACGTAGCCCCATACCTGCTGCAATAAAGTTATGCCCAACTAGATCAGCAGTATAACTATGCGCTCCAGCTAAGTTTCCAAACAGATTAGGCCACTGACCTTGTTTTTGCATTTCGTCGGCATGCATACTCGGGTCGAATTCGTTAAGCTCACTGCACCAGCGCCAGTATGGAGTGTCTTCACGCATTGACATTGCATAGTGTGCTGCAACAAAGTCTCTAAACTTATTAACATCATATTCAGCCGAGAAGTTAAATCCTTCTCTTTCACTGCCTGTTACAAAACCTTCTCTACGATTCAGAGTATCAACTAGTTTAATAATATTTTCGTGTGTTGTTAGTAGTCCTGTTGATTCTAAAGGCTCAACAAATCCGTAACTAAGTCCTACACCTACAACATTACCTTTCCATGCTCTATGCCTACGACCATGTCTAATCTTAACTTCAAACATTTCTGCCGCTTTAGCAATTTCTGGTGTATGTGTTTCTGCAATATGTTTTCTAAACTCTTCTTTCGCTGCTTCAGGTGTTGTAAATCTTGTTGAGTAAACATATCCTGTGCCAATTCTATTCCATAAAGGAATGTTCCAAACCCAGCCGTTACCAAGTGCAAAGCAATCGGTTACATTGTGCATTTGTTTTTCTCTATCAGTATAAGGAAGTCTACACGCCCAAGCAGCGTCATTTGCTAATGTACCTTCAAATGATCTAAAGTGCGATCCCATCCATTGTTCTAATAGTACTGAAGCAAATCCTGTACAATCAATGTACAAATCGCTGTTTAGAATAGTTCCGTCATGGCATAAAACTTGAGTAATATAATTATTAGTAGGATCTTTCATATGTGAATGAACTTCACCGTATATATGTTTTACACCTAATGGAATTGCAATGTTGTCTTTGAGATATTGACCAAACAACTGTGCATCCATATGATAAGCAGTATCTAATTGCCAATTAAAGTTTCTTAGTACACCTTTTTCATTTTTAGTTTCTTTGTTATACTCTGCTAGTAGTGTATTACCTGTACAAAAGAATCTAGCATATTCTTCAGGACCATAATCTTCAGGCCTCATTGCAGCTAAGTGCTTCCAATTATCTTCGCCTGATGGCTTATCAGTAAGATCAAGTCCGTTACTAAAAGGATACTGAAATACTTCACCTTTATTTTCTCTAAAGTTTGTAAACTGAATTGAATTTTTATATGTAGCATTACACGCTGCCATCCAATCTTCATCTTTAAGATCAAGTAACTGCATGAATCTATTAATATGCCCAAGTGTACTTTCACCAACACCAACCGTTCCAATTGATTTGGATTCGATCAATGTTACTTCTAAATGTGGGCAACATTTAGCTAGTGCTGCTGCTGTCATCCAACCAGACGACCCACCGCCTACAATTGTTACTGTTTTATATCTCATTTTTAATCCTTTGGTAATATATACTACTATTATTTATCTGCATACATAGAGCCATCACTAGTGGAATTGGCTATAATATTCCAGAGATGTTGGAAACGCATCTGTAATTTGTTGCTTTTCTTTGTTATTATTATCAATGATTTGCTGTAAATCTTTAACTCTATTATCAAACTCTACGTTCCAAAAATGCATATTACTATGTTTAAAGCTAGTATATGGGTTTATTTTATGCCCTGCTAACATGTAAATGTTAGCGCCTAATGTGTTAAATGATAGTTTTTCTTCTACGTTAAAGAATTGAGACCCTCGTAGTTCGTAAATTTCTTTTAGTAGTGGGCTATTGTTAAAGTCTTGTTGTTGTATATCTCGCCAATATTGGGTGTCGTCTCGGTTAGTCATAGCATAGTGCAACGTAATAAAATCTGCAAAGTATAAAAACTGTTCACGACACGTATGATTAAATGACTGTGCATCAAAGTTGTTTAATGCATCTTTACCTTCTGCAATGTTTACAAAGTTTAATAAGAATTCATGGACACTCATTAATCCATTAGATTCTAGCGGTTCAATAAATGCGCCAGCAAGTCCAATACTTATGCAGTTCTTAACCCATAGGCGTTTACTCATACCATTACGCATACGTATGTGCTTAAATTCCATTTCTTCTGCAACTGGGCCTAAGTAATCTTTAAACTCTTGTAATGCTTCTTCTTTACTAGTATACTTACTAGCATAGTTATATCCAGTACCAATACGTTCCCAAGTTGGTATTTCCCAAACCCAACCGTATCCTAGTGCGACAGAATTGGTATATAACCGTAATTCTTTTTCTTTATCTTTATAAGGTCTAGCTGCGGCCCAAGCACAATCGGTATAAGTTTTATTATTAAACTCCCCCCAAGGTTCTTCTAGTACACCTTCGATTAATGCACGTTTAAACCCTGTACAGTCAAAAAATAAATCTCCAGTAATTGTTCCGTTATCTGTATCTAAACTTGTAATATAGCCGTTTTCGTCAGTTTGTGCGCCATTAACATCTGTGACTACATGTACTACACCTTTTGGCAAACAATATTCATCACGCAAATATGCATAAAATTTATGTGTATCAAAGTGCCATGCTGCGTCTTTTTGTAATGACCAAATACCATCACCAAACATAGTAACCGGAACTTTATTTGAATCTAAACATTGTGAGATAGGAGACATATCGTTAACTAAATCTTCAAAAGGTACTTTAGTAAGATATTGATGTTGAAACCATTCTGCTACATTAAAGAATCTCTGATCTAATCTACCAAATGGATAATGAAATCCTACTTTATCGTTTTTGTGAAAGTTTTCAAATCGGATACTTAGCTTGTTAATAGCATTACATTTTTTGATAAAATCAATATCAGGTATTCCTAAATACTCTTGCCATCTACGCATAAGTTGCGTAGTACTTTCGCCAACTCCTATTACAGGCTTTGTTGGTGATTCAACTATTGTAATGTTTTTGTTAGGAAATGCTTTTACCATAGTGGCGGCCGTCATCCAACCTGCACTTCCGCCTCCCACAACTACAATATTCTTAAATTCCACTATAAGTCCTTTGATAGATTATATGCTACTATTATTTAGTTGGGTGTGAGAGGTGTAGAAATAAAAAAAGGCTCCGAAGAGCCTTTTGATATTTGGAGTATACTCGCTTACGTTTTTATTACATGCCTGGAATAGGATCGTTAGATTTATCTGTCCAACCATGGTATCTTTTCCAGCACGGCATATCTTCTGTGCTTGAATTAACTGGTTTGTCATTGCTTGGTTCTGTAGTATTTCTACGTACCATTGCCATTTCTTCAGTAATAGCCTCTGGTTCTTCTGGTGCAGGAATCATTGATTTTACTGTAGCAATGTGTGATGCCCACGGTCCTGAAGCAGAAATAGTTCCTGATTCTTGAATTTCGTGGAACAACATATCTAACTGTTCACCCACTTCGCCATAAGCAACTCTTCGTGCTTCTGAATCTTGTGTGTATGGGCCGTCTCTTTCAACCCAAATCATTTGTTGTTGCTGTGGAGACCATTCTAATGTCCAGTCTAATTCAATTTCGTCTGGTGCATCGACCCACTGCATTTTTGCATCTGGTCCGTTATAAATTTCGAACTCTTCGCCTGGGTTTCTAATATCCTGTACCCAGCCTTGAAATCCTATAAGTGCTTTTTTCATGTTTAATATACTCCTATTTGTCTATTATTTATTACTTATATTCCTCAACGACTACTAAGCCCGGTCTTCCATCTGAACCTCTATGTCCATGGAAGTACCCGCCTGTGCCGCCTGTACCTGGTGCACTGTGTCCCTGGTGATTGTGTGCAAAGTGTCCACCCTGTGGATGCCCTGCTGGTGCAGCACCTCCAAAGTATGTAGCGCCTCCAGGCCCAGCACTATGGTGATGACAACCGCCGCCACCTTGGTGAAGATTTAAGTTACCACCCGAACCGTTACCACTAACGCCTCCCGAGTGTTGATTTTGTCTATTGGCTCCATGTCCTGCACTTGCTGACATGTAAGGTCCAAAGCTGGTAGCATTTCCATTACCACCTGCACCTGAATAATATGTACCTCCACCACCGCCACCAATAGTAATACCTACACTACTGATACCTGTGACATCCATAATTCTTTCTGAGTAACCACCAGCACCACCTGACTCTCCGTGACCACTTGCGCCACCGCCGCCGCCGACTAGTTTAACTCTAATATATCTTACGCCACTTGGTCTGTTCCAAGTACCGTTACCTGTAAAAACTTGTATACCCGAAAAGCCTTCATTTCTATATTCTAAACCATTACCTGCTGAGTTTGCAGAAAGAATAGTATTATTTCCGCCAACACTTGTAAGTCCAGTACCACCTCTACCAACTGGAACTGTACCTGTTACTACTGATGAACCTAAGTTAACAGCAGCATCTGCTAGTTTGTTTGCGTCAACAGCGCCAGATGCAATATCGTCTGCTGTAACTGTAGTAGCGGCTATCTTTGATCCTGTTAGTGTAGCATCAATAAATGCTTCACCTGTGTACTGTTTTAGTGTTTGATAGTTAAATGCCATTTTAATAAAACTCCGTTACTATGATTAATCCCGGTCTACCGTCGGCGCCTCTATGTCCACTAAAATAACCTGCTGTTCCACCTGTACCTGGTGAACTATGTCCCTGGTGATTGTGTGCAAAATGCCCACCCTGTGGATGTCCTGATGGACCTGGTCCACCAAAGAAACTTGCTCCTCCCATACCTGACGAACGTTCTTCGTGACAACCGCCACCACCGCCGTATATGTTTAAGTCTCCTCCGCTTCCAACTCCTGATAAACCTCCGTTGTGCTGATTATGTCTGTTTGCTCCGTGGCCTCCAGATGCACTTAGATATGGACCAAAACTTGATCCGCCTGCATTACCAGCAGCACCAGAGTAGTATGTTCCTCCTCCACCGCCTGCAACACTACAAGTTACTGAGCTAATTCCTGTAACATCTATAATTTTTTCTGAGTAACCACCAGATGCGCCAGCTTCGCCGTGGCCACCGCCACCGCCTCCTGCTCCTTGTACTTGTACAAGAATATATCTTACGCCAGCTGGTTTAGTCCAGGTACCTGTACTTGTGTAAACACTCATACCTCTGATACCTGTTGGTGCAAATGTTAAGTTATTATTGCTTGAATTCATTGTTAGTGCTTGATATGAACTACCGACAGCAGTTTGTCCTGTACCACCTTTACTAAATGCCGCTGTACCAGATACTACACTACCACCTAAATTAACAGCACCTGCTGCCATTTTACCACTAGTAATAGAGCCATTGGCTAGTTTTGCATTTGTGACCGAATCTGTTCCTAAATCTGCTCCTGTAACAGTAGCACCATCTAAGGAAGTATTGCTTAGTTTTTTAAGTGTTTGATAATTAAATGCCATTCTCTTCCATACTCCTTAATAGTAATTAGTCACAATAATTAATCCAGGTCTTCCGTCCGAACCTCTGTGTCCGTGGAATGAGCCTCCTGCTCCACCTGTACCTTGTGCTGTGTGATTTTGATGATTGTGTGCAAAGTGTCCACCTTGTGGATGATTTCCTGGAGCGCCTCCGCCAAAATATGTATTCGCTGTACTTGCTGCACTACGACTGTGGTGACCGTAACCGCCGCCACTGTGTAAATTTAAATTACCACCTGACCCATTACCACTAACACCACCTGAGTGTTGATTCTGTCTATTTGCTCCGTGTCCTGCACTTGCACTTAAATATGGACCAAAACTTGAAGCATTTCCATTACCACCTGCGCTGGAATAATATGTGCCGCCGCCACCGCCACCAATAGTTACTGATACAGAAGAAATGCCGGTTACATCGATATACTTTTCAGAATATCCACCTGCGCCGCCACCTTCGCCGTGGCCACTGCCACCGCCTCCAGCACCTTGTACCTGTACTCTAATATATCTTACACCAGTTGGTCTACTCCATGTAGTACTTCCTGTGTAAACGTTCATACTTGCAATACCGTGTTGATCAGTAGTTAGTGCTGATCCGGTACTTCTTACTGCTCTGTACGCACCACCACCACTATTAATACCTAAACCACCCTGTGCAACTGATAACGCACCAGTTGTTTTAGCACTTCCTAAATTTACAGCACCCGTAGCCATCTCAGCAGACCCAACTGCTCCGGCAGCTATGTTTCCAGAAGTTACAGTTGTGTTCGCTAAGTCTACTTGTGCTAGACTTCCGTCTACAATTGCAGCCCCTGTAACTTTCTTTAACGTTTGATAATCAAATGCCATTTTTTTCTATGCTCCTGTTAAATTGATGCCACTAACCAACCACTTGCTGCGTCAGTATATTCTAATGTAAACGATGCACCATTAGTACTTACAGTCATATTATCAGAAGCTCTCATAATTTTTAAACCATTAGCACCAACTGTTAGGTTATTACTACCAAATGTTCCTGAATAATCTTGGAACTTGATTGTATCACCTTCTACTGGTGAACCCGGTAATGTTACCGTAACTGGTCCGCCTGCACTGTTAACAATATAGAATGTATTTGAAACAGCTGATGTTGATGACGTAATTACTACTCTTGGTAGCTCTCCTACTACGTGCCATTGTACCGCGTTATGGTTATAAATTTCTAAAATATTTTTAGAAGTATTATAATACAAAACTCCAGAGTTAGCACTAGCGGGGCGTTGAGCAGTAGTACCAGACAGTATAGGTGGCTGATCGTTAATTCCTTGTCCTACTATTCTTCCCATAATGTTCTCCTTAGACCGTTGATGTTTCTATACCTAAACACACAGCTGATACGTTAATTGCGTTTGATCTAACAACAACGACCTTAGATGCGTCAAGTACTATACCAGTTCTTTCTAACACACCATTTGCAGATACTTGCGAGTCATACTCTAAATAATCTGCGTCTGCTGGTGTTCCAGAAGAACTAACTGCGATTCTCACCTGTGCAGCACTTGCTGACCTATTACAGATATTTACCGTTACTACGCTAAAGTTATCTGCTGGTACTGTGTATAGGGTAGTGTCAGTAGCCGCTGCAAGGTCTGCTGTCCCCAATATTCCTGTTGCCATTATATTTTTCTCCGTTTATAATTTATTTCTAGTTTAAGAAGTACTGCCAAGCTATTGGAAGTCCTCTAACTCCACCTTTGAAATTTAAGTTAGCATTAACTTTAATTGCCGCTTGTGTAGTTGTTGTTATTTGTGTTCCAGCAATATAAATTGCACCTGCTGTAACACTATTTACGTTAAGTGATGCACCACCGCCACCAATTTGTGAACTGATGTAAGCCTTAATAGCTCTTTGTGTTGGTACAACACTGTCACTATCTGCTGTGAAGAATGGGTCTGTACTAAATTCTTCAATTGAAGCAGATCCTCCACCTAGCGTAACTTCACCAAGTGATAGTTCTTGTAGTCCTGCAATGTTAAATGCATCAGCATTCAATGTTGCAACACCAGTTGACTGTTCAACACTAAACAATCCACCAACTCTAAAGTTACCATCTTGGTCAGTAGCAGTGTAGAACACTCTACCACCGTTACGTTCTCTAGTTTCTTGAGCTTGTATTGGATCTTGTGTTGGAAGTCCTGGATAATTGGTTTCAGTAAAGTTACCTGTACCAATATCTAGGAAGTCATGTCCTGTTAAACGTACCTGCGAGTACTTAATTCTAGTTGTTACACTAGTACCATGTGCAGGAACATTAATAATTTTCATATTCGGTGATACTTGTAAGAAACATGTATAAGCACCTGGGTTTGTACCTAGTTGTGTTATAATGTTAACAAGTTTAAACGTGTCATTTGGTAAATGTCCAAACACAACATTTGATCCTGTTACCGGAATATTTGTAAGTTGTCTAACAGCAATGAACGAACCACTTTGGAAGAAGTCTGCATGACCATCACCACCTGTTAAGTCAGCGGAAGCTGAAACATATCCAGTTCCTCTGCTAAGGAATGTTGGGTTTGCTAACACACCGTTACCAATTCTAACTAAAAACGGTACTGCGTAAATTTCACTTGGGTCAGTAATAGTTAGTGTTGGAACACTATCATATCCTGCACCTGGTTCAATAATTCTAATCGAAAAGATCTTGTTCTGTGCAACAAACGTTCTAGCTTTTGCTGTAACACCCAGTCTTGATCTTGAAGCAATTGCTCCTGATACAACTGGAATTGTTACCCAATAACCTTTTTTACCTGATACACCATGTCCACATGCCATGTAACCTTCACCTACTTGGTCTCCAGTTACACCTTCTAGTGATTTCCATGTCCAGTTAAATCCGTCTTGCGATGTAGCAACATCATTAAAGCCGTCTAATCCGTCTAAGTATGCTGTAGCAACAAACTGTCCTTGTCCGTATTCAACTTTTTGCAATCCTGAAACTGCTGTTGAGTCCGGAGCACCCATTGGCATCGCTACCCATGTTGCGCCATCTAATGACATAGCACCAGTGTTGTTATCACTTGCTACTGCAACAAAGTGTCCATTACCCCATGCAACATCTGTCCATGCTCTTGAAGCCGGAAGTGCCGCTGCTGTCCAAGTTATTGCATCTGTTGAGTATTCAACAACTGTTGAGCTTGGTTTAATTGCAACAAACAATCCTTTACCGTATTCAATTCTTGTATGTCCAGTGTTGTTAAGTGTTCCTGTAAGATCCCAAACAACTCCATCTAGTGAAATAGCAACTGTAGCTGATCCTGCTTGTACTGCAACAAACTTGCCTTCACCGTATGTAACATCAGTCCATGTTCCGCTTGATGGCATAGTAGAAGTTACCCATGTAACACCGTCATCGGAGTATGCTGCTGTTGCACTACCTGTTGCTACTGCAACGTATCTACTTTGTAATGCTACAGTTGATCCATCGTCGATCAATCCGTGTGCTATAGATGTCCAGTTAGCATTTGGCATAACGTTTGCTGTCCAAGTTTTACCATCGGTACTGTAAGCACCTGCTGCTGCACTTGATTTAACAGCTACCCATGCACCTTCTTGTGCTGAACCTTCTGTTTCAATTTCTAAAATTACACCGTTAGTGTCTACTGATACAACTGTTACTGTAATATCATGTGTAGTTGCTGCGCCTCCAACATTATTACCAGCAATAGTAAATGTATTGTAACGTGTATATCCTGTTCCGCCACTTACGATTGTTGTAATGTATTTTCCACCGTTTTTAATAACTTGGAAACTAGCACCTGAACCGCCACTGTTATTGTATGTTGAGCTTGGTAGGTAAACTCCTGTTCTTGCACCCCATAATACATCTTGCCATGCACCACTTGTAGGAAGTGTTACACCTTCTGAACTATCAGTTGGAGCACTAAATACCGCTCTTGGTTCAACTGTATATGTTGATGAAGCATCTGGTGCAACAATTGTTGTACCTGCCACAATGTGATCAAATCCTGATGCACCTGTTGACTCTTTAGTAACTGCTGCAATTTTAGTACCACTGTTATATGATGAAATAATACCATATTGTCCAACTCCAGCACCGCCTGTAACGTTAACTCTCATACCAACGTATGCTGAGCTAATCTCTGCGTCTGTTGCAGCAAGTGTAATACTTGTTGATGTACCTGCCTGACAAGTGTTTGAGTTAGTAATGTAACCAAATCCACCAAAGTTACCGTCTGCTTCTGGAGCATTAGTACTATCGTCTACATTATCTTGTAGGAATACTTCGTGTACACCACCGTCTCTATACTCATCTGTCTCTGCTGTTGCGCCTGTACCAGCACCTGAAATCAACCAAGTTGCGTTAGTATATTCGTTACCAGCATTAGTAAATTCAAATGCGTAAACTTGTTGTGCATTATCAGTTTGTACACTACCAACTGTAGCTTCAAACTGGAATTTGTTATCAACAATAGCAGTGTTTGGAGTTTCAGTTGAATCAAATCCTTCTGCTACTGAACCAAAGTCACCATATGAGTTGTTACCGTTTGTACCTCTAATTCTACCACCGTTTTCTGACAAGTAACCTACGTGTGAGTAATATGAGAACACTGATACAAGCTCTGCTCTACCATTGTTTGTTACCCAAGCACCGATACCGTCGGATATAACCTGTGTAAAGTCGTTACTAACAATCGAATCGTTACCACCATTGTGTAGTGCGCCATCAATCTTTTGACCAATTGCACCAGTACCAAGTGTTGTTACGTTTTGTACGTATGGTGAACGTTCAATAATCCATGTTGAGAAATCATCTGGACCATATCCTGGATCAAGTGATACATAAGCACCACCCGAAACTCTTGAAGTTCCTAATGCATTTGGAGCAAGTAAGTCACCTGCCATGTTTGCAAGAGTTTGGTTTCTAACACCAGTAGCGTTTCTTACATAATAGAAGTCTTCGCCATCTCTTGTACCATGTACTGCGTTACCGTAGTATCTTGCAGCCTGTAATGATTTGTAGTTACCATGGTATTGGAAGTCATACTTGAGTGCGTCAAGTATTCTATTCATATCTCTTTCACATTTTGCACTGTTGTAGTCAAGCATAACAGTCATTGAGCCAGACGCATCATCTATTGACATCGCAGTAGAAGTGTTTCTAGTTTTTGCAACTGTAAACTTAGTACCTGAAATAATTTTGTTTACGTAGTAAGTTGTTCCTACTTCAAAACCATTTCCGCCAGCAACTGCTGGAGCACTTAATATTGTTCCGCTAACTTTAATTGCTGTACCAATTCTTAACCAACTAGTATCGCTAATTGTTAAAGAATCATCTGATGCTGCTGTTGCTGTACAAGTATCTTTATATGTGTCTTGTACCCATGCTGTAGATTCAGCAACAATAAAGTTTCTATTTCTTTCAATTTGTAAAATAGCATAGTGTGCATTTCTTACTTCAGTAACACAAGGTGATCCTTCGTTTGAACCACTGTACACAACATCGTCTAAGTCTTTCATTAATGTATTAATACGTGCAATCGCTGTAGCGTCTCCGCCAACATTTGCAATTGCTTGTGTTCTTACATATTCAAAAGCACTTCTTGTAGTTGCTTTTTGATCTAAGTCGTAAACATCTTTTGCTGTTGCTCTCAAGTATGAAAGTGCAGCTCTCATTGTTTGTTCGTTACTGTTTGTAGCAAGGTCAAACATAACTGCTTCCATGATCAATCTTGTATCACGTAAACATTTAGTTTGGTTGTATAATACTTTTGCTGTAGTGCCATCTGTTTTAGTAGCACTTGGATATACAACATCTGCTCCGCTTGGAGAGTTACAACTAAACACAATATTTGCTAGTGTGTAAGTATCTTCAATTGCTAAACCGTGTGCTGCGTCTACAGTAATATCCATTACACCTGTGCTGTTATTATATGTAACTGCTGTAATGTTTAATACAGTTCCGTTAGCTTTAGTAACAATACCACCACTTACATATGTGTGTGCATATACACTTGTTCCAACATAAGTTTCAATTCTAGTTGTGCTAGGAACATCCTGTACTCTAAAATCAGTGTGATAATTAGTTGGATTTAAGTGATTGATAACTCCCGTTACAACGGTCTCTTGCGCTGCATCTAAGGTCTCTACAGCGGTGATCAATGCTGAAGTACTAGTTACACTGTTCGTTAACTCTGGATAGTTAAATGCGTTTGCTACAACAGTTAAACTTGAACCGTCAGTAACTGTTTGTGTACTACCGCCAAATGTTGCAGACAATGTAAATGTGTTTGCATCTGGTGCAGTTTTAATCCAATATCTTCTAGTTTTGTATAATGCACCACTACCTGTACCATATGTAGTTCTCATCACAATTGCATCACCAGCTTGTAATCCGTGGTTAGCAGATGTAAGTGTGTTACTTGATGCTGCTGTAATTGTAATGTTTGGTTGATCGTTAATATCTGCAATTACTGCTGTAATAATATCAATTGATGTACCAATAAATGTTGAAGCTGCTGCACTACCTGCTGTACCTCTTGTTTGTGGTACAACACTTTGTAATGCTGTAACAGTAGTGTTAGTTGCAACATCTTGCATTATTGCTTTTAATTTATTGTATGCCGCAATAGTTGCTGCTGTTTCTGTGCTGTCAATTTGAGAAATAGTACCTTCCCAGTATGCCATAGCAGCAATTCTTGATTGGCTCTTACCACCATATGTTAAGTCGTAACAAATAGAGTCAACAATGTAACCTACATCTTGACGACATTTCATTTTACTGTATTTTACAGTAGGATAGTTAGCAGCGATAAATGCAATTAATTCTTCTTTAAAGAATTGTTTGTTTTCTCTAATTCTAGCTCTTGCATCTCCGTAACCATTTAAAAATGCAGCGTTGTATCCTGTAGGATCAGCACTGTTTCTTAATTCAAATTCACCAACTCTAAAGTCGATGTTTTTTTGCATTGTTCTAATTAAACGTTCAACATGTGTTTCTTCTACTGTGTCAGCAAAAGGAACAGCAATGTCTTGTGCAAAAGCGTTAGTTGAAGTCTTAGTTACACTTGCACCTTTAATAATATCACCAACAACACCTTCTAAACGTCCTAACGCAGCAATTGTATATTTTGCATCAGTCATATTTGTAATTGGTCCTGCAGGTCCAACGTTTGTGGATCTAACTTCTTCACCAAGCACAACAGTATTTTCTGGAACAATGATTGGTCCAATTTCTCTATACTGTCCTGTTTTAATTTTAATTGTGTTCTGTGGAGAATATCTTGCAGGAATATTAGTTGCATTGCCAGCAGCAATTGCATCTGTAATAATTTTTAAACCTGCTGCAAGTACAGTACCTGAAGTTGGTTCTGCAATCAATGTTGAAGATTTAAATTGTGAAACAACAGCAGTTGAATTATCACCGTTTGTAGTTTGGTAATTAGTTGTTGGATCAGTTTGTGCTAATACATTGTTAACTAGTGTTAGCATATATGCATATGCTGCTGCTGAGTTTGCTGCTTCTGTTGTTAAGTTTGAGTATGGACCTGTATTGTAAGGTGCTTCGTATAAAGCTCCAACAAATGCATTTGCAGCACCTCTTGATCTCTTGTTACCACCATGACACATGTCATAGACCATAGCGTCTAATACTAGTCCCATATCTCTGTGACAGTCATCATCCGCATAATCAAAGTTTTCCCAAATGCTACCACTTGCAGCATTTGCAATTTGATATGTAATCCATTCTGTAACTTCACGTTGAATAAACGCTTTGTTCATTTCAATTAAGTGTCTTGCTTCTGGATGTCTTGGACCGTTTAATACTGCTTCACAAGCATATCTAACTGATGCAAATGGTTTATCTAATGTTGCACCATGCACTGGATATGGATTATCTTGTCCATGTGGAGCAACGTAGTAAACGTAATCGTTTGCACCCATTGAACGCCATTCTGGATAGTTTGCTCCAGCTTGTAAAACTTGTCCTTCTACACCAATTGGAAGTCTAGCAACACCAGCACCGCCGTAGTAAACCAAATCACCTTTTGTTGTTAGTAGTGAAGTTTCACTACCTGTAATCATTTGGTTCCAGTAAGTACCTGTTGTGTCTTGGTCTGGACGACTGTTGTCTGCACCACCACCAGCTGCACCAATTGTTGATCCGTCATCGCCTTCTGATCTGTGTTTTAAAATACACACATATGCGTTATCACCAAACTTGACACAGTCACCTGCTTCATATTCGTAATCGTCAGCCCATGTGCCTGCCCAGTAAAAACCACTTGATAGTTTGCTCCAGTAATTAGGTTCAATTGGATGAGCTGCAACTCTTGCAGTCATTGATCCTGTACCTAGAGTTGGTGTAAATACTGTTCCGCCATGTGCGATTGAAATTGTAAATGTTGTTGCATCATCAACTGTCTTAATGTAGTATGTTGCACCTTCGTTAACGTTACCATAAACAGCACCGCTAAAGTATACTGACATACCAACAGCCATTCCTGTTGTGGATGTTGTTGTAAATTTGTTTGTTGAGTTACTTGATGCTGATATCGTAAAGTCGTTACTTAGCGAATCAACTGTAGCAACATATGAGTTACCGTTAACTGCTACAACTTGTCCAATTTTATAATCTGTTGCGTTGCTCCAGTTATTCTGAAAGTCAAAACCTTTACCAAACAATGCAAAGTTTGTAGTATCAGTTGAAGGATTAGTTGAAGCTGAATGATATGCTTTTGCTACGTATTGGTTACCACCGTATGATACAACATCACCTGGTTGGTATACTGTTGAATTGCTCCAAACGTTTTCATACTCAAAGCCTTCAATAAACTGTGTCCAGTTTGATGCGTCGGTTGCAAAGTTTGATGCATTTGAAGTATGCTGTGTAGTACAAATGTATGTACCTGCACCTTGCTTAACAATATCATTATATTTGTATCTTGTATTTCCTGTCCAAGCAGCTTTATATTCTAGTCCTTGGTTAAAGATATCCCATTTAGATTGATCATTTTCTAAACCACTAGAGGCAGTACTAGCAGAAGTATGACCTGTGTTTGCAACATAAGTTGTTCCACCATATCTAACTAAATCGTTAATTTTATATCTTGTAGAAACGGCCCAATCACTCTTCCAGTCAAAGCCTTCAGCGTAAGCAGTCCATTTAGCAATATCAGTTTCAAGACCTAATGAAGCAGTAGCGGCAGATGTATGCGGAGTAGAACAAATATAAATCTGTCCACCGTACTTAACTAAGTCGTTTGTTTTGTAATAAGTTGATGTAGCCCAATCGCCCTTCCAGTCCTGACCGTCTGTCATCTGGTTCCATCTTGAAGGACTTACGCTCAAATCTGTATAAAAATCTGCGTCACTTGTATGTCCTGTAGTACAGATAAACGTTTTACCGCCATATCTTACTACATCGTCTTTGTAGTAGACTGTAGGAGTGGCCCAATCGCCTTTCCATACAAATCTAATTCTACCTAATTTAAACTCTGCCATGTTTATCTACTCCATAGTGTTCCATTGTATTTACCATTAATTTGTTATCTTCTAATATAAGTATCATGTTAATCAGTCCTAATACCCTTATGCTCAAAGCTTCGATAAAATAATGCCTGAGCTAGATAACTTCCCCCAATGCCCGCTTTCGGACCTTGTAAATCAAACATCACTGGGATGTTAACTGCTTGTCCTGCTGTATTACCAATCTCATCAGGACCTACCTTAACTGTACCTGCGATAAAGCTCGCTGTTAACAAGTCTGCTCCACCAACGTTAAGTCTATTTGTTAAGTACGCTTTAATTGCTCTCTGTGTAGGAATAATGTTGTTTGAATCTGCAATAAACAACGGATCTGTTGAGAACTCTCTAATAACTGTACCAGTACCACCAACTCTAATTCCACCTAGTGCAAGTTCTGTAAGACCTGCTAAGTCAAAGAAGTCAGCACTAATAGTAACAATACCTGTAGACTGTTCAACAGCAAACAATTCACCAACCCTAAAGTTACCTGATTGGTCTGTACTTGAGTAGAATACTCTACCACCATTTATTTCTTGTACCTCATTTTCTGGATAAGAAATATAATTTTGTGTATACAATCCTGGATAGTTAGTCTGTGTAAAGTTACCTGTACCAATATCTAGGAAGTCGTGGTTTGAAATTCTACATTGTGAATATCTAGTGTTAATTGTTACGCTATTACCATGATTTGTTGTTGGATCGTCCTCAATTTTAAGTTCAGGACTTACTCTAAATCTTAGAGTAAAGGTTCCACCAGTATCAACACTTTCTTGCTCAATAACAACAACAGTGTAAAGTTCTGGGTTACCAGTAAGTCTTAACTGCGCACCTGGGCCAATAACAACTGGCATTCCAGAAACTGTAATAAACTTACCTACAGGAGTAATATCTGCAAAACCATCACCTGTTACAGTAACAGTAGTTGTACTTGTTTTATATGCAGTACCTCTGTTAGTCCAACTTGGTTGTGCTAATACACCGTCTGCAAATCTTGTCATATCAAGTTCAAGTTCACCTGTGTTGTTAGGATCAATAACTGTGTACCCAACTGGAGTATTAACAATATCATAACCTGAACCTGGATCCCAAAGTTTTACAACTCCGATCGATCCAGCAGTTACATCTGCTCTACCTTTAATTGTAGCACCTGTGTAAACAACTTTGTGAGTAAATTTAACATCACGGTCTAATACTACCCATCTACCTTTTCTATTATCTAAACCATCTGTAGCATCTGCATCTGGATTACCAAATACACATCTGTTCCAGTTTCCAATTTGTCCAATGTCTCTCTCGGTCCAATGTATTCCGTCTGGTGATGTGTAAATGTATTGTACCGGTCCTGTTGTTGCATCTCCTGAAATAGTTCTACCTGCTGTATCGTAAAGTGCCATAAACACACCTTGACCATATTTTAGATCGTTCCATTGTAATATTGTTGAACCATCTATTAATGGCATAGTTGCCGGATACCAAGTTTCTCCATCGAATGAATAACCAATATCGCCAGTGTCTGACATAGCAACAAATCTATTATTACCAAATGCAACACGGTTCCAATCTTTTTGCGTACTGTCTGCAACAACGTCCATGATATAAGTTGCCCAAGTAATAGTTGTACCGTTCCATGTTCCTATTGCTGCTAAGTTATTACTATTTGCAATTGCAACAAATTTTCCTGCACCATAAGTTACACTCACCCATTCGTTAATAGTTGAGTCGCCTGCTGCTGGAAAGTTAGCTGCTGACCAAGTTGCGCCGCCGTTGGTTGATATCGCTGCATTGTTTCCTGCACTTGAAACTGCAACAAATACGTTTGCTTCTACTTCATCATATATTGGATTACCGTATGCAACATCTGTCCAATTAGTATTTGCTGGTAAACTAAATGCAGTCCATACGCTACCATTTGAACTATATGCACCTACTGCTGCAGAATCTTTAATTGCAACAAACTTTCCGTTACCTGCTGCAACTGATTTCCATACACCTGCGGATGGTAAGTTTGCCGTTGCCCATGTTGTTCCGTTAAGAGAGTAGTTAACAGTTGTACCTGTGTTTGCAACTGCTACAAATCTACCACTTTCTGCAAATCCTGTATATTCAAATGTAACAATGCTGTTTGTACTATCGTCAGTTACACTATGTACTGAGATTGTAATATTGTTATCACTGCCTGCACCTAAGCTACTACCTAAAATTACAAGACTGTCGCCTATTGCGTATCCAGCACCACCTTGTCTTAATGTAACTGTGTAGTCTTTGCCAAGTTTTACAATATCAAATGTTGGGTTAGAAGCCGGTACTCCGATTGTTGATCCTGTTCCTGTACCTGTTGCACTAACAGATGTATATACAGCTGATGTTTCACCGTAAGCTACATCACCCCATGTTGTACCAGAATCAAGTGTTGATACTGCATGTGAAAAAGGAGGTGCATCAAACACAACTCTTGGTTCGAACCTATAAGATGTACCTGTTAATAATTGTTCTAAAATTGGTTTACCTGGAACTACATGATCCCAACCTGGTGTAGCAGTAGACTCCTTGTAAACTGTTACAACTTTTGAAGTACTGTTATAAGCATGTACATAACCATACTGTCCTGTACCAGGTCCTGATGTTAAAATAATTCTTAAACCTAACAAGTTTGCTTCTTCATTTTCATCGTTAGTAGCAATAGTAATAGTAGTTGTATCACCAGTTTGAGCGTTGTTACCAATAAGTGTAAATCCGCCTCCACCTGCTGCTGCTGACGCTTGACCTGTAACAATCCTTGCTTCAAACATAGCATCATCTCTAGTTTCTTCTTGAAGTACTGCTGCGTTTGCACCTGAACCAACAAATGTATAATCTGCTGATGTATAATTTTGTCCACAGTTTTTAAATTCTAATGCAAGAATCTCATCATTTACTTCTCCAGCAAATGCTGACACAACCTGTGCTTCTTCTTGTCTGTTATTAATTGTAGCAGTAATTGGTGTTTCAGTTGGGTCTGTACCGTCTGCTAACGCACCAATGTAACCATATGAACAGTTACCATTAGTAGCACGTATAATACCACCATTTTCTGCTAGGTATCCTACCTGTGCATAATATGTAAACACTGATACAAGTTCTGCTCTACCATTGTTAAGAACGTGAGCACCAATACCATCACTAATTACCTGTGTAAAATCGTTGGACACGATTGATTTGTTACCGCCTGCGTGTAATGATCCATCAATTTTTTGTCCTGTACAATTGCTACCAAATGTAGATACACCTTGTATATATGGAGAACGTGTTGTAATCCAAACTTTAGTATCTGCTGTACCCCAACCTGGATCAAGCGAAACATAATTAGGACCAGTTGGTCTTTGATATTGTTCAAAAACGTTTGGTGGATTAAGTGTACCTGTTAAACCGTCAAGTGTACATTGTCTAACTCCACAGGCATCTCTAACATAAAACATATCTGTTGACGAACTTCCAACTACCATGCTGTTGTAGAACTTACCTTCTTTTAAAATTCTATAGTTTCCTTCATACTGTAAATCGTATGCAAGTGCATTACAAATTCTATGCATATCGTCATTATAAATTGCACTATCGTATGCATAATCACTAAATGTATTATCAAGATATGATGTTGCTTCTTTCATTAAGAAGTCTTTATTTGCAATAATCATTCTTGCTGCATTTAATCTATTTGTTTGAGTTGTAATTGCATTTGTACCAGTAACAACAGGATCAGTTCCTGTACTTTGTACATGGAAATTAATATACTGATTATAATCTGCTAGTCCGTTGTCAACTAAGTTTGCTGCAACTGAATCTGAAGTAACTTGCACGTAGTTAATAATTTCTAGTCCATCGCCTGTTGGAGGTCCTGGATTAAATGTTCCTGTCTTAATAGCATCTGTAATTACTGTAACATCAGCAGTATTTCCTGATTGTTTTGTAAACGATGTTCCTTCTAAAATGTGTCTAATAACACCTTGTAAGTGTGTTGATACAGCAATTCTGTATACAGCATCACTTGCCATAGAAGCAATTGCACCTCTTGGTTTAATTTTAGATGATCTAATTTCATCACCAAGCACAACTGTTTTAGCAGGCAAACTGATTGGAAGTATTTCTTCGTACAAGCCTGTTGTTAATTGTATTGTGTTATGTGCGTCTACACCGTCGTCAGCTATTTCTGCTGCGTATCTAACTGTCTTAACTGGTTTGAAAGGATCAATACCTGCGTTGGCGTTTGCTCTATCATCTACACCAATAATTGGATCAACGTAAATGTACCTTGCACTTTTACCCCAGTTATCATATTCTAAAGTATCAGTTGGACCAACTTGTAAAAGTTTCTCAGCAGTTCCTAGTGGAACGTTAGTAGCACCTAATGTAGATCCGTCACCAGCAATAGTTCTGCTTAATCCAAATGTTAATAAATCACCCGGGTTAACAAGTCCAACATTATCTGCACCTTGAAGTAAAAGATCCCAATAATTAAATCCACTACCGTTATCTCCTGGGAAGTTTTCATCACTTGCTGTATGTTCTATGTTTGCTTTATATGCACTACCTCTGTAAGTAATTACATCGCCTACTGCGTATACTGTTGCAGTAGTCCAAGAATTTTTCCACGCTTGTCCGTTAACAATAAGTTCCCAGTTACCTGCATCAAGATAGTCTAATGAACTTCCGTCATCAGCACTGTTTAATGTTGCAACATAAATTGATCCGCCTCTTTCAACAACATCACCTGTTTTATATTGTGTTGCCTTTGCCCATGTACCTGCAAGATTAATACCTTTTGAAATAACTGCCCAATCAACCTCACCCGGTTGGTAAATTGAATCACCTGGGTTACGTGCATAATTGTTTGTTTGTGACTGGTAAACATATCCGCCGTGTTGTACAACATCGCCAATTGCATAGTATGTTGAGCCTGACCACTGACCTTGAATTTTACGTCCTGGTACTTCTAAAACAAAGTTTGAAGAAGTAATATTAGTTGTTGATGTATGTCCTGTTAAAACTCTTAAAAGCGATCCACCATACTTAACAAGGTCCTGCGCTCTGTATCTAGTAGCGTCAGTATATGAACCTTTAAACGTTTTACCGTAGTAATAAGTTGTCCATTTAAATTGATCGTCTTCTAAACCTAATGCTGTAGTTGCTGCTGAAGTATGTGCAGTAGAACATTTGTAAACAATACCACCGTAGTTAACAACATCGCCTACACCGTATGTCGTTGCAACTGCCCAATCGCTACCCCAGTCTGCTCCTGGAACATAAACTGCCCAATTAGCAATGTCTGTATTAAAATCTGCTGATGATGTGTGTCCTGTTGCAACAAGCCAAAGAGTACCACCGTCATCTACAATGTCTCCGTTATAGTAAGTCGTTGCGGCTGCCCAAGCACCTCTAAATGCTCTACCATCGGACATCTTCTTCCATGCCGGTTGTGCAATAGTGTCGCCAACTGGTATGTAATCCACATCTGCTTTAAAGTTTGCTGATGTGTGTCCTCTAAGCGCAATATATACACTGCCTCCGTACTGTACAACATCATCAATGATGTATGCAGTTGCAGTTGTCCATGGACCTTTCCATGTATATCTAATTCGACTTATCTTAAACTCTGCCATTTAGTTACTCCTAACTTGATGTTCCGTTTGGATAAGCATAGTTCTGATTAATTCGTTGAACTAACATACCTTCTCCGTCTACATAATACAATATGCTTCTTTGGTCCCACTTATATTGAGTCCAATACATATTCTCTTTATCTTTAACATGGTTAACATTAATACCATCAAAGAAGTCAACACCTGGTTCTAAGTCCTCAAAAGTTTCTTCTGGCGGACCTGGCAAGTTAATATCAATTGAGTCTTTGTCTTTCAACTGATCACTTCTTAGAAGATATAATTCACCATCTTCGTTTCTTCTAAGTGCATAAAAATATCTAGGGCTATCACCTAGTGATTCATCTGGGCTTTGTCCGAAATAATATGGATTTGCCATGTTCTATACCTCCCTATGATATCTCTACGAAACTAACTGTTGCATCAACACTTGATTCCGTATCACTTGTTATTCTTAAACCAGCCGTTGCTGGCAATATTAATCTTTCACCTTGCGTGATTACTTTAGCACTCGAACCCGGTGGTATCGGTACTGATCTGGCATAGTTACCAACTGTTGAGTTTTCATCAACAACTTGTACATCAACTACAACTGTATCGTAATCTGAATTGTTTGCAAGGTTACAACCTACTACGGTTGCTTTAACACCTTCTTGAATTTGTAATACATCAGTAGGTGTTGTTCCAATATCTGTTACTACGCTCTGTTTAAATACTGTTGGCATACTATTTCCTCTATCCTAACATTAATGCATACGATGATGCAATTGTGTTTGCTTGAATTTCTGATACCGCTCCTGATGCACCTGCTGGACTCGCCCATGCAGTACCTGTCCATATTTCAATTGCTTTTGCATCTGTATTGTATCTTGTCATACCTGCAACTGCATATGAAGTTGGACGTTGTGCGTCATTACCTCTTGGTGGAACAAAACCGTTGTTGGTATCAATTTTAAAATAACCTGTTCCGCTTTGTACAATCTGTGTAATACCACCTGGTTGTACGTTAGTAATTGTGTTTCCTGAAAATCTAAAGTTACCTAATCTAGCACCACCAGTTCCATTACCTTCAATAGTAAAGTCAGTACCAGTTGCTGATGTAATTGTGCTATCTCTAAATGTTAAGTCACCAATGTCAAGTGTTGGAAGATTTAATGTTGTTGTATATAAATCATTAACATGAATCTCTTTCCATCTTGTTGTTGTGTTACCTAACTTATATGTGTTATCAGTTTCTGGAATAAGATCACTTGCAATCGCAGCATTAAACTCAATAGTGTCTGTAGGTGCATCACCAATAGTAATGTTACCACCAATAGTAATATCACCACCTGTGTTAATGTTACCAGTAACATACAAGTCACCAGTAATATTTGTGTTACCTACAACTTCTAATGTGCCTGCGCCATTAGGACGAAGCTCTAAATTAGTGTTAGAAACTGTTGTTGAAATTGTGTTACCTGTAAGTTGCAGATCATCTACTTGTAATTTAGAATTATAAATTACTGGATCTGAACCTGAAGGTGCAAATGAAATAGTATCGAGTGTACTAGAAATAGTGTTACCGGTAATACTTAAATTACCTACATCTAATTGATTGTCTACTGTGAGTGTTGTTGATCTTGTTGTACCTACAACATCGATATCCGTGGTGGGAGAAGAGTTGTTTACTCCTAAACGAGCATTGTTTACGTCTATGTAAAGTAAGTCGTTCTCAAAAGCTAAATCAACCCCGTTTCTAACGAGATTTGCCTTTAAGAGCGGACCCGAAATACGACCAATTGCCATTACGCTCTCCTTTTCACGGGGATCCTGTCCCTCTAGCCACCTTACATTGCGGGCTAACCACAGTAAAAGATTAA
>Ga0213869_10000182_pt1 | contig 50681 bp, 29 predicted proteins | sample PICome_10_FD_160083 | JGI IMG/M metagenome (GOLD analysis project Ga0213869, IMG submission 160083) | Coastal seawater microbial communities near Pivers Island, North Carolina, United States - PICO132 | ecosystem: Environmental > Aquatic > Marine > Coastal | place: USA: North Carolina...
TATGGTTAATGGATTATATTTTTGGTATATGGCCTGTGTCTGATAATGCTGCATCTTTTAGTTGGAGAGGCATTTTAGGATTTATTTATCACTTTATCAATAACTAAATTATGTCTGAGATTACAAAAAAGTGGTATGTTATAAGAGCTATAAGTGGCAAGGAAAAAAGAGTAAAAGAGTTGTTAGAATTAGAAATTGATAGGCATAAATTAAATGATTACGTGGAGCAAATTTTAATTCCAACAGAAAAGATTTATCAAATTAGAAAAGGAAAAAAGATTTCTAAAGAAAAAAATTATTTTCCAGGTTATGTTTTAATTCAGGCTGCACTTATTGGTGAAGTAGAACATATTATTAAATCTTTGACTAATGTTCTTGGATTTCTAGGTGCTACAAAAGGGGGAGATCCTCTTCCAATGAGACAAACTGAAGTAAATAGAATTTTAGGTAAAGTTGACGAGTTAGCTGTCAACGATGAGGAAATGAATATTCCATATGTCATTGGCGAGTCAGTTAAAGTAGTGGATGGACCGTTCAACAATTTTAATGGAATTATAGAAAATATTAATGAGGAAAAGAAAAAGTTAACTGTTATGGTCAAAATCTTTGGTCGTAAAACACCTTTAGAGTTAAACTATATGCAAGTTGAGAAAGATGGATAATAACGAAATTGTAAAACAATACTGTTAAGCTTCCCTGTTGCGTTTTACATATTTATAAATAAATAAAAATGGCTAAAGAAATAAGTGGATTAATTAAACTTCAAATTAGGGGTGGTGCAGCAAACCCTTCTCCGCCTGTAGGACCTGCGTTAGGTGCAAAAGGAGTTAATATTATGGAGTTTTGTAAGCAGTTTAATGCACGTACTCAAGAAAAAGCAGGAAAGGTTTTACCTTGTGTAATTACTGTTTACTCTGACAAGTCCTTTGATTTTGTTGTAAAAACACCTCCAGCAGCTGTACAGTTATTGGAAGCAGTTAAGATTAAAAAAGGTTCTCCTGAATCTAATAAAATCAAAATTGGGTCAATTACATGGGATCAAATTAAGATAATATCAGAAGATAAAATGCCTGATCTAAATTGCTTTACAGTTGAGTCTGCAATGAAGATGATGGCTGGAACAGCAAGAAGTATGGGCTTGAATGTAAAAGGAAAGGCTCCTTGGAGTAATTAATCATAAAATTAACAATAATGACACTCTCAAAATATAGAAAGGAAGCTTTATCCAAGTTTGATATAGAGAAATCTTATTCATTAGAAGATGCCTCAAAAATTATTAAGGATATTTCAAAACAGAAATTTGATTCTACTGTTGATCTCGCGATAAAATTAGGTGTTGATCCTAGAAAAGCTAACCAAATGGTTAGAGGTACAGTATCTCTTCCTCACGGAACTGGAAAAGATGTTAAAGTTTTGGTTTTATGTAGTCCTGATAAAGAAAAGGAGGCAACTGATGCTGGTGCAGATTTTGCTGGTCTTGATGAATATATAGAAAAAATCAAACAAGGTTGGACAGATGTGGATGTAATTATTACTATGCCCTCTGTTATGGGTAAAGTAGGTGCTCTAGGTAGAATTTTAGGACCTAGAGGACTAATGCCAAATCCCAAAACTGGTACTGTAACTATGAATGTTGGACAAGCTGTAACCGATGTTAAGGCTGGTAAAATAGATTTCAAAGTTGATAAATATGGTATAATTCATTCGCCAATTGGAAAGGCATCATTTGAGTTAAAGCAAATAATTGATAATGCTAACGAACTATTAACAGCATTAATTAAATTAAAGCCTTCATCATCTAAAGGAGTTTATTTTAGAAGTGTAACTATTTCTAGTACAATGAGCCCTGGGGTTAAAGTTGAACCTAAAAGTGTTGAAGCTTAATCATCAAAATATTTAATATGAATAAAGAAGAAAAACAGTTAATGATTGATGACCTTAGCAAAAGGTTAGATGAAAACAATATTATTTATATTGCAGACATCTCAAATCTTGACGCGGTAGCTACTAGCTCACTTAGGAGACAGTGTTTTGCAAAAAATATTAAGCTTAGCGTTGTTAAAAACACATTGCTTAAAAAAGCGATGGATAACGTACAGGGAAAAAACTTCACAGAATTGTATGATATTTTACCTGGTCCTACAGCAATTATGTTGTCTGACACAGGCAATTTACCTGCTAAATTGATTAAAGATTTTCGTAAGAAAAACGATAAGCCAGTTTTAAAGGGTGCATTTGTTGAAGAATCTATATATATAGGTGACGATCAGTTAAATTTACTATCAGAAATTAAATCTAAAGACGAACTAATTGGCGAAGTCATAGGATTATTACAATCTCCAGCTAAGAATGTTATTTCGGCATTAACCTCAAGTAAAGGCAAGATTGCTGGATTAGTAAAAACCCTTTCCGAAAAAGAATCATAAAATAACTAAATAATAAATTTTTTAAAAACAAATAAAAATGGCAGATATAAAATCAATAGCAGAAGAGTTGGTAAACTTAACTGTAAAAGAAGTAAATGAATTAGCAGCAGTTCTTAAAGACGAGCATGGAATAGAGCCTGCAGCAGCAGCAGTAGCAGTAGCAGCTCCAGCAGGTGGTGGTGATGCCGGCGCTGTTGAAGAGAAATCAGAGTTTGATGTTATTCTTACAGCAGCAGGAGGATCTAAACTTCAGGTGGTAAAAGCAGTAAAAGAGCTTACTGGGTTGGGCCTTAAAGAAGCTAAAGAATTAGTTGATGGAGCACCAAAAGCAATTAAAGAAGGTGTTGGTAAAGACGAGGCTGATGGCATGAAAAAAGCTTTAGAAGAAGCTGGTGCTGAGGTTGAATTGAAGTAATTCAAATTTTAATATAAATGTAGGCCTAAGTTTTCTTGGGCCTATACCCTTTTTTAATAGATAATAACTAAATTTACATAACATTGTCCAAATCAAATAATATTACAGAAAGAATAAACTTTGCATCTAGTCAGCATCGTTTTTCATATCCAGATTTTTTAGATATTCAAATTAAATCTTTTCAAGAATTTTTTCAACTAGAAACTACATCTGAGAACAGAATTGATGAAGGATTATTTAAGGTTTTTTCGGAAAACTTTCCTATCACTGATACACGAAATCAATTTGTATTAGAATTTTTGGATTATTTTGTTGATCCGCCAAGATATAATATAGAAGAATGTATTGATAGAGGCTTAACTTACTCCGTTCCTCTTAAAGCTGTAATGAAATTATATTGTACTGACCCCGAACACGAAGATTTTGAAACAATTGTTCAGGAAGTTTATTTAGGAACAATTCCATACATGAGTCCAAAGGGTTCCTTCATTATTAATGGAGCAGAGAGAGTTGTTGTTTCTCAATTACATAGATCACCAGGTGTGTTCTTTAGCCAAAGTAGACACGCTAATGGTACAAAGTTATATTCTGCTAGAGTAATACCTTTTAAAGGTTCATGGATAGAATTTGCTACTGATATCAATAGCGTAATGTATGCATACATTGATAGAAAGAAAAAATTGCCAGTTACAACACTTTTTAGAGCTATTGGTTATGAAAGTGACAAAGATATATTAGAAATATTTGATTTAGCAGATGAAGTTAAAGTTACCAAAGCAAATCTTAAAAAAATTGTAGAAAGAAAACTTGCTGCGAGAGTTTTAAAATCCTGGGTTGAAGATTTTGTTGATGAAGATACTGGAGAAGTTGTTTCAATTGAAAGAAATGAGGTTTTAATTGACCGTGAAACTATCATTGAAGAAGAGCATTTATCATTGATAGAGGATGCAGGTGTTAAGACTGTTATTCTTCATAAAGAGAATATAAACTCTGCTGACTTTGCTATTATCTATAATACTTTACAGAAAGATACATCTAACTCTGAAAAGGAAGCAGTTGAGCATATTTATAGACAACTAAGAAATGCTGAGCCGCCTGATGAAGAAACAGCAAGAGGTGTAATCGATAAATTATTCTTTTCCGAACAGAGATACGATTTAGGTGAAGTTGGAAGATACAGAATTAATAAAAAATTAGGATTAGATATTGAAGAATCCCAAAGAGTACTTACAAAAACAGATATAATCTCTATTGTAAAATATCTTATAGAATTAATTAACTCTAAAACAGACGTAGATGATATAGATCATTTAAGTAATAGAAGAGTTAGGACTGTTGGGGAGCAGTTGTATTCTCAATTTGGTGTTGGTTTAGCTAGAATGGCAAGAACAATTAGAGAAAGAATGAATGTTAGAGATAACGAAGTTTTTACTCCAATAGATTTAATTAATGCTAAAACGCTTTCAAGTGTAATAAATTCATTTTTTGGAACTAATCAATTGTCTCAATTTATGGATCAAACAAATCCATTAGCTGAAGTTACTCACAAAAGACGTCTTTCAGCACTAGGACCAGGCGGACTTACTAGAGAAAGAGCAGGATTTGAGGTTAGAGATGTTCATTACACTCACTATGGTAGACTTTGTACTATTGAAACACCTGAGGGACCAAATATTGGTTTAATTTCTTCATTATGTGTTTATGCAAAAGTAAATAGATTAGGATTTATAGAAACACCTTACAGAGAAGTTAAAAAAGGAAAAGTAGATTTAGGATCAGAGCCAATTTATTTATCTGCTGAAGAAGAAGATAATAAATATATTGCACAAGCAAACGCTCAGATTACTAAAGATGGAACTTTTCAAAATGAAAATGTTATTTCAAGATTTATGGGGGACTTTCCACTGCCTCCAAAAGAAGAAATTAATTTAATTGATGTAGGAGCGAATCAAATTGCTTCAATTGCTGCATCTTGTATTCCTTTCTTAGAACATGATGATGCAAACAGAGCATTAATGGGTTCAAATATGCAACGACAAGCAGTTCCATTATTAAATCCAACTGCTCCTATAGTTGGTACTGGAATTGAAGAATTAGTTGCTAGAGATTCTAGAGTGTTAATTCATGCAGAAAAAGAGGGTACAGTTTCTTATGTAGATTCTATAGAAATTCACATTAAGTATAAGCTATCTGAAAATGATATTTTAGTGAGCTTTGACACTGACACTACTGTTTATAATCTTACTAAATTTCAAAAGACAAATCAAGGTTCTTCGGTTAATTTGAGACCTATAGTTAAAAAAGGCGACAAGGTTAAAAAAGGTCAAGTTCTTGTAGAAGGATATGGTACCGATAAAGGGGAATTAGCACTAGGTCAGAACTTAAAAGTGGCATTCATGCCTTGGAAAGGTTATAATTTTGAAGATGCAATAGTTATTTCTGAAAAAGTTGTTAAAGATGATATTTTCACTAGTGTTCATGTTGACGAGTACAGTTTAGATGTAAGAGATACTAAAAGAGGTTTAGAAGAACTTACATCTGATATTCCAAATGTTAGTGAAGAAGCTACCAAAGATTTAGATGAAAACGGAATTATAAGAGTTGGAGCTGAGGTTAAAGAGGGAGATATTTTAATTGGTAAAATAACCCCTAAAGGCGAAAGCGATCCTACACCAGAAGAGAAGTTGCTTAGAGCAATTTTTGGCGACAAAGCTGGAGATGTTAAAGATGCATCATTAAAAGTTTCACCTTCTGTTACTGGAGTTGTAATTGACAAAAAATTATTTTCTAAAGCAATAAAAGATCGTAAATCAAAAGCAGCTGACAAGCCTATTGTTGAGCAATTGGATGCTGAAGAAGTCATGAAACAAGCTGAGCTTAAGTCTTCGTTAATAGAAAAGTTACTATCTATTTTAGGAACTAAAAAATCCGAAGGAGTAATAAACGTTTTCAAGGAACAAGTGATTAAGAAAGGTGTGAAGTTTACACAGAAGACTTTAAAATCTATAGATTTTATTCACATTAATTCTAAAAACTGGACTAAAGACGAAGAAATAAACTTCTTAGTTGATACGACTTTACATAATTATAATCTAAAGGCAACTGAGCTTATTGGTGATTATAAACGTAAAAAGTTTCAAATTGTAGTTGGAGACGAATTACCTAACGGAATTATTCAAATGGCTAAAGTTTACTTAGCTAAAAAAAGAAAATTAAAAGTAGGTGATAAAATGGCAGGGCGACACGGTAATAAAGGGATTGTTGCTCGAATAGTAAGAGAAGAAGATATGCCATTCCTTGAAGATGGAACACCAGTTGATATAGTACTTAACCCTTTAGGTGTACCTTCCAGAATGAATCTAGGTCAGATATACGAAACTGTATTAGCTTGGGCTGGACAAAAACTAGATCTTAAATTTTCAACTCCAATTTTTGATGGCGCCTCACTAGCTGATATCGATAAGTATTCAGATGAAGCCGGTATTCCTAGAAACGGTAAAACTTATCTTTATGATGGTGGAACTGGTGATAGATTTGATCAGCCAGCCACTGTGGGAATAATTTATATGCTTAAATTAAGCCATATGGTAGATGATAAAATGCATGCAAGATCTATAGGTCCTTATTCATTAATTACTCAGCAACCACTTGGTGGAAAAGCTCAGTTTGGAGGTCAAAGATTTGGTGAAATGGAAGTATGGGCTTTAGAGGCTTATGGTGCTTCAAATGTTTTACAGGAAATATTAACCGTTAAGTCAGATGATGTTCAAGGTAGAGCAAAAGCTTATGAAAATATTGTAAAAGGTAAAAACTTGCCTAAACCTGGAATTCCTGAATCATTTAACGTATTGCTCAATGAATTACAAGGTTTAGGATTAAATATAGATTTAGATTAATACTCATAATATATAAACAAAAAAAATGGCTTTTAGAAAAGATAAAAAATTCAACAGTGATTTTACTAAAATTACAATCAGCTTAGCTTCACCAGAGTCTATATTAGAAAGATCTCATGGAGAGGTTTTAAAGCCTGAAACCATTAATTACAGGACATATAAACCGGAGAGAGATGGTTTGTTTTGTGAAAGAATTTTTGGACCAGTTAAGGATTATGAGTGTCATTGTGGTAAGTATAAAAGAATCCGTTACAAAGGTATTGTTTGTGATAGATGTGGTGTTGAAGTTACTGAGAAAAAGGTTAGAAGAGAAAGAATGGGACATATTGCTTTAGTTGTTCCAGTTGCTCATATATGGTACTTCAGATCTCTTCCAAATAAAATAGGATATTTACTTGGTCTTCCAACAAAAAAATTGGATCAGATTATTTATTATGAAAGATATGTTGTTATCCAAGCTGGTGAAACTCTTAATTCTGAAAACGAGCCCCTTAAGAAATTAGATTTCCTTACTGAAGAAGAATATTTAGATATCCTGGAAGCCCTTCCAAAAGAAAACCAATATTTAGAAGATTCAGATCCAAATAAATTCATTGCAAAAATGGGTGCGGAAGCATTACATGATTTGTTAGGAAGAGAAGATTTAGATGCCAAGTCTTACGAGTTAAGACATCAGGCTAATAATGAAACCTCTCAGCAACGTAAAAATGAAGCACTAAAAAGATTGCAAGTTATAGAGTCATTTCGAGATGCTAATAGTAGAATTGAAAACAGACCTGAGTGGATGATTGTAAAAGTTGTCCCTGTTATTCCGCCAGACTTAAGACCTTTAGTTCCTTTAGATGGCGGTAGATTTGCAACCTCAGATTTAAATGATTTATACAGAAGAGTTATAATCAGAAATAACCGATTAAAGAGATTGATAGAAATCAAGGCTCCTGAAGTAATTTTAAGAAATGAAAAAAGAATGCTTCAAGAATCTGTAGATTCACTTTTTGATAATTCAAGAAAATCAAGTGCTGTAAAAACAGATAAAAATAGACCATTAAAATCTCTTTCAGATAGTTTAAAAGGAAAACAAGGTAGATTTAGACAAAATCTTCTTGGTAAAAGAGTTGATTATTCTGCAAGATCCGTAATTGTAGTAGGGCCAACTTTAAAATTACATGAATGTGGACTTCCTAAGGGTATGGCTGCAGAGTTATTCAAGCCTTTCATTATTAGAAAAATGATTGAAAGAGGAATAGTTAAAACTGTTAAATCTGCAAAGAAAATAGTTGATAAAAAAGAACCAGTTGTATGGGATATTCTCGAAAATGTATTAAAAGGTCATCCGGTCTTATTGAACAGAGCACCTACCTTGCACAGATTGGGAATTCAAGCATTTCAACCTAAATTAATTGAGGGAAAAGCTATTCAATTGCATCCGTTGGTTTGTACTGCCTTCAATGCCGATTTTGATGGTGATCAAATGGCAGTTCATGTTCCTTTAGGAAACGCTGCTATTTTGGAAGCTCAGTTATTAATTTTAGCTTCTCATAATATTTTAAATCCAGCGAATGGAGCTCCGATTACAGTTCCTTCACAGGATATGGTTTTAGGACTTTATTATATAACTAAAATAAGAACATCAACGGATGATCACGTTGTAAAAGGTGAGGGGATGACTTTCTATTCTCCAGAAGAAGTTAAAATCGCTTATAATGAGAAGAAGTTAGATCTCCATGCTCCAATTAAGGTGAAGATAAATAATTATAGAAACGGTGAAGATGTTACCGAAATCATCGAAACTACAACTGGTAGAATATTGTTTAATGAGTTAGTGCCAAGGGAAGCAGGTTTTATCAATGAACTTTTAACAAAAAAAGCCCTCAGAGATATCATCACTAAAATTATCAAAATATCTGGTGTACCAAATACTGCTAAATTTTTAGATGACATTAAAAATTTGGGTTATCAAATGTCATTTAAAGGTGGTTTATCTTTTATTCTTTCAGATGTTGTTGTTCCAAAAGAAAAAGATATTCTTATTGAAAAAGCTAGAAAGGAAGTTGATGAAGTTAAAATGAATTACAACATGGGTCTAATAACCAACAATGAAAGGTACAACCAGATCATTGATATATGGACTCACACTAACTCAAGATTAACTAATACTCTAATGGAAAAGTTAAAAGCCGATCAACAAGGATTTAACTCTATCTATATGATGATGGATTCCGGTGCTAGGGGATCTAAAGAACAAATTCGTCAATTATCTGGAATGAGAGGATTAATGGCGAAACCGCAAAAGTCTGGAGCAACTGGAGGTCAAGATATTATTGAAAACCCAATTTTATCTAACTTTAAGGAAGGCCTATCAATTCTAGAATATTTTATTTCTACTCACGGAGCTAGAAAAGGATTAGCCGACACAGCTCTTAAAACTGCTGATGCAGGTTATTTAACTAGAAGATTAGTTGATGTTGCTCAAGATGTTGTAATAAATCATCCCGATTGTGGTACGCTTAGAGGTTTAACAATTAGCGCACTTAAAAAGAGTGATGAAATAGTTGAAAATTTATATGACAGAATTCTTGGAAGAGTAGCATTATTTGATATTGTTCATCCAACTTCTTTAGAAATTATAGTTTCTGAAGGAGAAGAGATTAATGAAGATCTTGCTAAAGAGATTGAAGATGCTGGAATTGACGAAGTAGAGATTAGATCTGTTTTAACTTGTGAACTAACAAGAGGTGTTTGTATAAAATGCTATGGCAGAAATCTTGCTACTGGTAAAATGGTTCAAAAAGGTGAAGCTGTTGGTGTAATTGCAGCTCAGTCTATTGGAGAACCTGGTACTCAATTAACGCTAAGAACATTTCACGTCGGAGGTACTGCTTCAAATATTGCAGATCAAGCTTCAATTTCAGCTAAAACAGACGGTGTTATCGAGATTGAAGAGCTTAGAACAATAGAACGAATTAGTGATGATGGTGAAATTGAAAATATTGTTATTGGAAGAGCTGGAGATTTAAAGATTATTGATAAGTCAAAAAATATATCTATGACTGCTAATATTCCTTACGGGTCTAAAATATTAGTTTCTGATAAAGACAAACTTAAAAAAGGGGATGTTATTTGTAAGTGGGATCCTTACAATGCAGTAATTATTTCAGAATTCGATGGATCTTTAAAATTCAATAATTTATTTGAAGGGGTAACTTACAGAGAAGAGGTTGATGAACAAACTGGTTTTACGGAAATTGTAATTAAAGAAAATAGAGATAAGAAAATGATTCCAACAATTTCCGTTTTAGATAAAACTGGAAATGAACTTAAATCTTACAACCTTCCAGTTGATGCTCATATTATTGTTAAAGATGGGGATAAAATTAAATCAGGTAATATAATGGTCAAAATCCCAAGAAAATCTGGGAAATCTGGTGATATTACGGGGGGTCTTCCTAGAGTTACTGAAATGTTTGAGGCTAGAAACCCTTCAAATCCAGCAGTGGTTTCAGAAATTGATGGTGTTGCATCTTATGGCAGAATAAAGCGAGGTAATAGAGAAGTTATCATTGAAGCTAGAACAGGAGAGATTAAAAAATATTTAATACCACTTTCTAGACATATTTTAGTTCAGGAAAATGATTTTGTAAAGGCTGGACAAACCCTTTCTGATGGCGCTATAACTCCTAAAGATATTCTATCAATTAAGGGCCCTACAGCTGTTCAAGAATACATTGTTAATGAAATTCAAGAAGTCTACAGATTACAGGGCGTGAAAATTAATGATAAGCATTTTGAAGTTATTGTTAGACAAATGATGAAGAAAGTTCAAATTAATGAAGCCGGCGATACTAAATTTTTGGAGAATACTGCAGTAAATAAGTGGGAGTTCATGCTAGAGAATGATAAGATTTTTGGCAAAAAAGTAATATCCGATCCAGGAGAATCTAAGGATTTAAAAGCTGGCCAAATTGTTTCAGTAAGAAGATTAAGAGATGAGAATTCAGCACTTAAGAGAAATGATTTAAAACTAGTTGAGTCTAGAGATGCTTTAACTGCTACTGCTGAACCATTATTACAGGGTATAACTAAAGCTTCATTACATACAGATAGTTTTATCTCAGCTGCCTCATTTCAAGAAACAACAAAGGTTTTAAATCAAGCAGCGGTTAGTGGAAAAGTCGATCACATGCTTGGACTAAAAGAAAATGTTATTGTTGGACATAGAATACCTGCTGGTACTGGAATGAAAAAATTTAGAGATTTATTAGTAGGTTCTGTAGATGATTTAAATAGAATGACTAATAAAGAAGAAGAAATTGTAGAAGATAAAATTGAGGGTTGATATATGTCAGAAGAAAAAAAACCACAAGGAATAAACATTGAACTTTCTGAAGAAATTGCAGAAGGGATTTATTCTAATTTAGCTATTATTACTCATTCTTCATCTGAATTCATAGTTGATTATATAAGAATAATGCCAGGTGTTCCAAAGGGAAAAGTTAAATCAAGAATTGTAATGACCCCTGAGCATGCAAAAAAACTACATCGTGCACTTTCTGATAATTTATCTAAGTATGAAAAATCACATGGAAAGATAAAAGAGTCAGATCAGATTTCCACAATTCCATTGAATTTTGGTGGTCCAACAACTCAGGCTTAGAATTTTTCTTTACGCTTTAAAGGTCATTTCTTAATAGTAATGACCTTTTTTTATATTTTCACTAAATATGAAAAAATGTATCACAATTTTCTTTATTTCTATTTTTGGTACTTTTTATTGTATTAATGACTCTATTTTCCGACCAACTGTATGGAATCAACTATCCTTACTTGAAGACTCTAATATTTATAATTTATCTTTTGGAGGTCCAGGAAGTAGGGTAAGGTCTTTAAAATTCAACAAAAATTTATTCTCTATTTACGACAGTCATTTTATGTTTTATAATGAAATGCCAAACATGCCTATTATTAAAAATAAAGTTCCAACTGTAGATGCGCAATATATCTTAGGTCCAGAATTAGAACAAAACTTAGCATTATATCATAATCAATCGATCTCCAATAAATCATATTACGCGATTTCATTTCTAAAAAGGACTCATGAAGGTTATTACCTTAATCAATCAACAAATAATAATTTTTTACAGATACATTACATGAATCAAAAAGCAGATTCCTCTTATAAATTATTTTTTGGTATTAAAAGGCATAAGATATACAATCAATTAAATGGAGGGCTAAGTAATGATTCTTCATTTACTCATCCAAATTCTTTTGAAAGTAACAGAAAAGTTTTAAACGTAAATATGCAAGATTCTTATTCTACTAACAAGCTTTTAAAATTATTTCTAAATCAAAGCTGGAATTTTAAAAATAAAGACATAGACTCTCTGATTCCAAAAACAAATAATAAAATTCTTTTTAATAATTCCATACAAAGAAGTTCTAGGCTTTATTTCGACAGTTTAAACTCAGAATTATTTCTATACAATTTTGATAGCTCCGAAGTCACCTATGACTCTTTGATAATTGAGAATATATCTTCAACTATCAATTATATTTTTACTTACAATGAGGACTCGACTTACCATTCTCTTACTTCAGGTTGGAGATCAGAATTTATATTCCAAAAAAATCATACTATTGATACTTTATTGACTAACCAATCTTTAAATTTAAATTATTCCAAAATAACTCCCAAAAGTTCTTTAAACCTAGGGTTAGTCTATTTTCCATATGGTTACAAAAAAAATAATTCTGCTTTTAATTTTTTATACAATAAAAAGATTCTTAAAAACAAGGAGTTAGAACTTTTTGCTAATTTTAACAGATTTAAACCAGTATTTGAAATAAATAATTATGTAAGTAATCATCATATATGGAACAATAATAACTTTAATGATATTATGTTTTGGAATGCATCAGCCGAAATATCCTCTAATGCGCTTTCACTAAAAGCACAACTTAGCAAGATTGACAAACCAATTTATTTAGTTAATTATTCAATTCCAGAACAATTTAATTCTTCTTCTCAGGTTATTCAAACGTCTTTAAACCATACTATTTCTAAGAAGAAATACAGTTTGTTCTCTGAAATCATTTATCAATATCAGGGTGGTGCAAATATTTTTCAGATGCCTGAGTGGGTGGGACAATTTAAGTTTAACTATATTATAGGAAATAGTATTGGTAATTTAAAATTAGATTTGGGACTTAACGCTAAATTTTTTAGCAGTTATTTTTTGCCCACTTATTCATCTGAATTAAATCAATTTACAATTAGCAATCAGAAATCTCAGCCAGCTTATTTTATGGTAGATTTTATAGCAAAAACTAGTATTAAAACTGTTACTATCTTTTTTATGTTATCTCATTTAAATTCAGGATTAATGGGTTATAACTATTTTTCAGCATTACATTTCCCATCTCCAGATAGACTTTTTAAATTTGGTCTTAGATGGACATTCTTAAATTAATTGTATTAAATATTTTTCTTATTTTGATTTAAAAAATAACATGAAAAAAATTGATAGTTTTTCAGAATATAAAAATGAATACAAAAAAAGCTTAGATAATCCTGAACTTTTTTGGGCCGAAAAAGCTTCAACTTTTCAGTGGAAATCAAAATGGAATAAGGTTTTAAATTGGGACTTCGAGTCACCTATTATAGAATGGTTTATTGGTGGAAAACTAAATATTACAGAAAATTGTTTAGACAGACATTTGAAATATAATGGTGATAAAGTTGCAATCCTTTGGGAACCTAATGACCCAAATGATTCTTCGGTTAAAATCACTTACTCAGAATTGCACAAAAAGGTATGTGAATTTGCAAACGTATTATTAAATCATGGTGCAAAGAAAGGGGATAGAATCTGTTTGTATATGCCTATGATTCCAGAGCTAACAATTGCTACTTTAGCATGTGCCAGAATTGGGGCAATCCATTCTGTTGTATTTGCAGGGTTCTCTGCTAAATCACTTGCCGATAGAATCAATGACTCTTCATGTAATATTTTGATTACAACTGACGGTTCTTATAGGGGAAATAAGCAAATTTGTTTAAAAGAAATCGTTGATCTAGCTTTAGGTTTTTGCAAAACCATTGAAAGTTGTATTGTATTTAAAAGAACCGGAGAAGAAATTTCTATGAAATCAAAAAGAGATTTTTGGTGGCATGATGAAGTTTTAAAAGTAAGTGATTTTCTTACTGCCACTGAAATGGATTCTGAAGATCCATTATTTATATTATATACGTCGGGATCTACTGGTAAGCCCAAAGGAGTCCAACATAATTGTGGGGGATATATGGTTTACGCTGAATACAGTTTTAGAAATGTATTTCAATACAATGAAAACGATATATATTGGTGTACTGCTGATATTGGCTGGATTACTGGACATACTTACATTGTCTATGGTCCTTTGCTTTCTGGATCAACCTATGTAATGTTTGAAGGTGTGCCTACTTTTCCTGATCCAGGTCGTTTTTGGGAAATATGTGAAAAGTATCAAGTGAATATCTTTTATACTGCTCCAACTGCAATTAGAGCATTACAAGCTTATGGAACAAGTTATCCTGAAAAGTATAATTTAAGTTCTTTAAAGACACTTGGTAGTGTAGGAGAGCCTATTAATGAAGAAGCTTGGTACTGGTACAATAAAAATATTGGCAATGAAAATTGTTCAATCGTAGATACGTGGTGGCAAACAGAAACAGGTGGGATTTTAATTTCACCACTTTCTCATATAACAAAGACAAAACCTACTTATGCAACGCTTCCTCTTCCAGGTATTCAGCCGTGTTTAGTAGATCAAAATGGTGATGAGATTTCCGGAAATGGGGTTGAGGGCAATTTATGTATAAAATTTCCTTGGCCTAGTATGATAAGAACTATTTATGGAGATCATAAAAGGTGTAAAAATGTGTATTTTTCAATTTATCCTGGAAAATATTTTACAGGCGACGGCTGTAAAAGAGATAATGATGGTTTTTATAGAATTACTGGCAGAGTTGATGACGTTATTAATGTTTCTGGTCACAGAATGGGAACGGCAGAAGTAGAAAATGGAATTAATGAGCATCCTTTAGTAATTGAAAGCGCTGTAGTAGGGTATCCTCATAAAATTAAAGGGCAAGGTATTTATGCTTATATAATTTTAGAAAAAAACTCAACTTCTGTAGATGAACTTAGAATGCAGATTTTAGAGACTATTGTAAAGGAAATTGGCTCAATTGCTAAACCAGATAAAATACAATTTGTCACTGGACTTCCTAAAACTAGGTCGGGCAAAATAATGAGAAGAATATTGAGAAAAATTGCCGAAGGAGAAACCTCAAATTTAGGAGATACATCAACCTTGCTTGATCCTTTAGTAATTGATCAGATAATCAAAAATTCCACATAAAAAAAGCCCATATTTTACTATGGACTTTTTTAATCATAATTTAATATTCAATTTTACATCATTCCAGGCATTCCCCCAGGCATTCCTCCACCCATTGGAGGCATTGGAGCTTCATCTTCTGGCTCATCTGAAATGACACATTCAGTAGTCAACATCATTGCTGCAATTGAAGCAGCATTTTCTAATGCTATTCTAGAGACTTTTGTTGGGTCAATAACACCAGCTTTAAGTAATGATTCATACTTATCTGTTCTCGCATTGTATCCATAATCGCCTTTTCCTTCTTTTACTTTTTGAACAATTACTGCACCTTCACCACCAGAGTTTTCAACTATTGTTCTCAAAGGATCTTCTATAGCTCTTTTAACAATTTTAATTCCAGTACATTCATCCTCATTTAAACCACTATTTTCGTCCAAAGACGCTGCTGCTCTAATATATGCAACTCCACCGCCAGGAATTATACCTTCTTCTACTGCGGCTCTTGTAGCTGCAAGAGCATCGTCAACTCTATCTTTTTTCTCTTTCATCTCAACTTCGGTTGCAGCACCTACATAGAGTACAGCTACACCACCAGCTAATTTAGCTAATCTTTCTTGAAGCTTTTCCTTGTCATAATCGGATGAAGTAGTTTCTATTTGAGCTTTAATTTGATTTGTTCTTGCTAAAATATCTTTCTTATTTCCTGCACCGTTTACTAACGTTGTATTGTCTTTATCTATTTCTACTTTTTCACAAGTTCCAAGCATATCTAATGTAGTATTTTCCATTTTGAATCCTCTTTCCTCAGAAATTACTGTTCCGCCAGTTAAAATCGCAATATCTTCCAGCATAGCTTTTCTTCTATCGCCAAAACCAGGAGCTTTTACAGCTGCAATTTTTAAAGAACCTCTTATTTTATTCACAACTAAGGTTGCAAGTGCTTCTCCATCAACATCTTCAGCAATTACTAGTAACGGTTTTCCAGTTTGTGCTACAGGCTCTAATACTGGAAGTAAATCCTTCATATTAGATATTTTTTTGTCGTAAATTAAAATGTATGGATTTTCTAAATCAGCAATCATTTTTTCTGGATTAGTAACAAAATAAGGGGATAGATATCCTCTGTCAAACTGCATACCTTCAACTGTTTTTACATCAGTTTCTGTTCCTTTAGCTTCTTCAACAGTTATTACACCATCTTTTCCGACAACCTTCATAGCTTCCGCAATAAGAGCACCTATAGATTCATCATTATTTGCAGAAATTGACGCAACTTGTTTAATTTTATCGTTCTCTGAACCTACATCTTTCGATAACTTTCTAAGTTCAGCAACAACTGTTTTTACAGCCTTATCAATTCCTCTTTTGAGATCCATTGGGTTGGCACCAGCTGCAACATTCTTAAGTCCAGCATTTATAATTCCCTGCGCTAAAACAGTTGCAGTTGTAGTTCCGTCACCAGCAATATCGTTGGTTTTTGATGCAACTTCTTTTACCATTTGAGCACCCATATTTTCAACTGGATCTTTAAGTTCTATCTCCTTTGCCACAGTTACACCATCTTTAGTAATTTGTGGAGCACCAAATTTCTTATCTATTACAACATTCCTTCCTCTGGGACCTAATGTTGCCTTAACTGCATTAGCAAGTGCATCAACACCTTTTTTAAGTCTATCTCTTGCTTCTACGTCAAAAACTATTTCTTTAGCCATTTTATATTTTTTAATTTATTTAACAATTGCAAAAATGTCACTTTCTCTCATAATAAGATAATCGTTTCCATCAATTTTTATTTCAGTTCCACTGTACTGACCATAAAGTACAGTATCACCTTCTTTGACTGTAACAGGCTCATCTTTTTTTCCGCTTCCAGCAGCAATTACTTTACCTTTTTTTGGTTTTTCTTTAGCTGTGTCAGGTATTATAATTCCTCCTGTAGTTTTTTCTTCTGCAGGTGAAGGTTCAATAATTACTCTATCAGCTAGTGGTTTTACATTTATAGACATTATTTATCTTTTTAAGTTTAATGGTTACTTATGTACACATTTTGTGCCATAAGAATTTTAAAATATAATCATTGACAATTTGACCTAAGGAAAAGATTAAAATGACATCATGACACTAATTACTTGGTCATATCATTGGGCAAATTTACAGGATCTGTACTTGAGGGTAAACTTATTCCTTCATTTTTATCAATTTCTGTTGAAATTTCATTTTCACCATTTCCAAAATTAAACGCAGCAAGTAAGCTCAAGAAACCCATTACCGCAGCTAATGTCCATGTCGCTTTTTCAATTGTCTCTGTTGATTGTGCTACACCGCCAAGTTGATTGACATTACCAAATGAAGAGTCAAGCCCTCCTCCTTTGGAATTTTGTAACAGAACTATAGCAATTAACAAAATTGCAACAATAGTAGATAAAATCATTAATAAAGTAGCCATGTTATAATTGAGTTTTCAGTTTAATAAAATTTATTCGGCTTGCAAAGAAAAGTTTTTTTTCTGGATTAGACAACATCAAATGCTCATAGATTTCAATTGCTCTAGGATAGTTTCCTTGTTTTAAATAAATTTCAGCAAGTGTTTCAGTATTCATCTCATTATTTTCTTTGATGCTTTTTTTAGCAGCAACAGAGGACGAATAAAAATTCTTTTTCTCATTTGAAATTTTTCTTTCATTTAAATTTCTAATTATTGTATCAATATGCCTTTCTTTTTCGTCGTATTTAAAAGTTTCAGTTCCAGAAAGCCATTTTTCAAATGGCATTTTTTTATTTTCATTTAGGTCACTATTTTTTTCTTCATTTTCTTCTTTTTCGTTGTCAACTTGTTCTTCTAGTTCATTTATTAATTGATTTTGAATTAAACTTCCATATATATTTTTTTCTAATTCATTTAAATCAATATTTTTCTCAATAGAAATATTATCTTCAACTTCAACTTTAAGATTAGTTTTTAACTTCTTCTCATTATGGATACAATCATAAAGTAATGACCTGTTAGCAATTCTTAGAGCTGTGCTGTTTAGTACTTGTTCAAACCCTATTCTTTTTTGAGAATTTAAAACTCTTGCTAAAAAAAGAAAACAAATACCAGAAAAGGAATACTTTAAAGTTAAATCAAAAATATTTCTAAGATCTTTTTCAGATACTTTTTTAGGTGAAATAATTACCTCGCTGATATTTTTTAAAGAATTTTCTACCATTCTCCACCAAAAACCTTATCAAAAATATCTTGAGTAATTTGATAGTTTAAATTTTCTACCAATTCTTCTTCAACAGTAGTGAAGTCAGATGACGCATTATAATCAACAAATGCGCTAAACAAACTTTTATTAAGACCAATAGAATCGTTTTTTTTATAATAGGTATCTACAGAAACTGACATTTTAAGTCTGTTTTGAGCAGCACTCTCACTCCCTGCCTGTATATTAACAGGAGAGATTAGATAATTTTTAATAATCCCAGATATTTGTAAATCCCCATTCTTAGCTACCAAATTTAGCTTGGTTTGAGCCTGCATTATATCTCTAAGACTTTCTGTAAATGATGCTCCAAGAAAAGGTCCTCCAATTGCACTTTTATTGTCAAAATAATTTACTTGTACTGTTTCAGCATCAATCTCTTTAGTTTCAGATCCACCAGATTTAAAACTAAATTGAGGAAAGGAACATGCTGTTAATATCAAACTTAGTATTATAATTTTCAGTTGATTCATTTATTTTAGAATTTCAAATTCTTTGATTTTTCTATATAATGTCCTTTCAGAAATACCCAGCTCTTTAGCAGCATTTTTTCTTCTTCCGTTATGTTTTTTTAATGCCTTTTGTATAAGTTCTTTTTCTCTTTCTTCAAGAGATAACGATTCTTCAATTTCAACGCTTTCTTGAAATGATATATTGTAAGATGGTGATTCACTATTTTCAACTTTTTCGCTGTAATCTATAGTTTGACCAACCTCACTTTGAAAGCTTTGTTTTTCATCATTAGAAACTGAACTTAATTTAGTAATTAACGCAGTTTTTTCATTATTTGAAAGATTATTATTATTCAGTAAATCAACAATAACTCTTTTCATTTCTATTACATCTTGCTTCATTTCAAAAAGAACTTTATATAGTATATCTCTTTCTGAAAAATGGTCACTTTCTTTTTTTCCATCGATGACCATTGGAAGGTTTCTGTCAGAATCAATATCGGGCAAGTATTTACTTAAAATTAGTTTATTTACCGATCTAGATTTTTCAATAACCGATATTTGTTCTGCAACATTTTTAAGCTGTCTAATATTTCCAGGCCATAAATATTTTTCTAAAATTTTAACTGCTTCTTGATCTAGCCTAATTCCAGGCATTCGATATTTTTCAGCAAAATCAGATGAAAATTTCCTGAATAATAAATGAATATCATCTTTCCTTTCTCTTAAAGGTTCTAAAAAAATAGGAACAGTACTTAATCTATAAAATAAATCTTCCCTAAATTTGCCTTTTTTGATTGCACTTTGTACATTTTCATTAGTTGCTGCAATAATTCTAACGTCTGTCTTTTTTACTTTAGAAGCACCTACTTTAATAAATTCTCCAGTTTCTAACACTCTCAAAAGTCTAACTTGAGTTGGCAGGGGTAATTCAGCGACTTCATCTAAAAAAATAGTTCCTCCGTCAGCAACCTCAAAGTATCCTTTTCTATTATCTGTCGCTCCTGTAAAAGCACCTTTTTCATGACCAAACAGTTCTGAGTCTATAGTTCCTTCTGGGATTGCTCCGCAATTGACAGCTATGTATTCGTGGTGTTTTCTTGAACTGTAATTATGAATAATTTTTGGCATATTTTCCTTTCCAGTTCCACTTTCTCCAGTGATTAAAACTGTAATATCAGTAGGGGCTACTTGAACAGCAACGTCTAGAGCCCTATTTAAGGCATCAGAATTACCAATTATTCCAAATCTATTTTTTACTGTTTGTAGATTCATTTTATACTATTTTTCCAATCAATGTTGCCGAAGTACATCTTTCAATTTTCACGTTAACATAAGTTCCTATTTTTGAATTTTCTTTTGGAAAAACAACTTTGTAATTTTCGTCATTTCGACCACTATATTCAAGGGGGGATTTTTTAGATGTTCCTTCAACTAAAACTTCCATTATTTTACCAATAGATGATTCATTATTTTCAATCGAATGAATTTTCTGAAGATCAATTACTTTTTGAAGTCTAGACTTTTTAATTTCTGTTGGAATATCATCTGTAAATTTTCTTTCTGCTAATGTTTTAGGCCTTTCAGAGTAAAAGAACATATAGGAGAAGTCGAATTTAACTTTATTCATAAGGTCTAATGTCTCATTAAAGTCTTTGTCAGTTTCTCCACAAAAACCTGTAATTATATCTGTAGAAATAGCACAGTCTGGAATTATTTCTCTAATTGCTTTTATCCGCTTAAGATACCATTCTTTAGTATATCCTCTATTCATTTTTTTTAAAATATTTGAACTTCCTGATTGAACAGGTAAATGAATATAGTTACATATGTTTTTGTATTTTTTGATAACATGAATTACTTCATTAGTCATGTCTTTTGGGTGAGATGTGGAAAATCTAACTCTTAAATCATTAGCAACATGCGCAACTTTTTCTAATAATTCAGAAAAAATTGTGGTTGAAGTATTGGGATCTATTTTCTCTCCCTTTTTGTTAATATTCCATCTATAGCTGTCAACATTTTGTCCTAATAAAGTTACTTCCTTATAACCTTGACTATACAACTCCCTTGCCTCTGCAACTATAGTTAGTGGACTCCTGCTTCTTTCCCTTCCCCTTGTGAATGGAACAACACAAAATGAGCACATATTGTCACAACCTCTCATAATTGAAATAAATCCAGAAACCCCTTTGCTGTCAAGTCTAACTGGACTAATTTCAGCATATGTTTCTTCTCTTGATAATAAAACATTAACGCTTTTTTGTCCTCCTTCGACTTCTTCTAACAGATTTGGTAAATCACGGTAAGCGTCAGGTCCAACCACTAAATCAACTAGTTTTTCTTCTTCTAGTAAAGATTCTTTCATCCTTTCGGCCATACAACCAAGTACACCAACTATTAGTTTTGGGTTTTGTTTTTTTAGCTTTTTAAAAGATTTCAACCTGTTTCTGACTGTAAATTCTGCTTTCTCTCTTATTGAGCAGGTATTAAGTAGGATTAAGTCTGATTCTTCTAAATTTCTAGTGGTTTTATAACCGTTTTTGTCTAGAATAGAGGCTACTATTTCACTATCAGAAAAGTTCATTTGGCAACCATAACTTTCTATATAAAGTTTTTTAGTATTTAAACTCAAATTAGATTTTAATATAGGTTTAACTTGTCTTTTTTCTAAAATGATTTCATCCATATTTCGTGTAAATATTTCACAAAGATAATTCAAATCTACTAACTGCCATTATGACAGTGTTAAATAATATTAAAAAAAATAATTGTGAAAATTTATAAATCATTTCTTTAACCAAATTGTTCAGTCAATTATATTTTTATTTCTTTGTAACACTTTTTAGCTTAATAAATAAGTTTTTATATGAATAATCTTGTAATTGTAGAGTCCCCCGCTAAAGCAAAAACTATTGAAGGTTTTTTAGGAAGTGATTTTGTAGTAAAGTCTTGTTACGGGCATATTAGAGAATTGCCCAGGAAGGGAGATCCCATTGACATTGAAAATAACTTTGCGCCAACATATGTTGTCCCTCAAGAAAAGAAAAAGGTTGTAAATGAACTTTTAAGTATTGCTAAAAAGTGTAAAACAGTTTGGTTAGCAACAGATGAGGATCGAGAAGGGGAGGCTATATCATGGCATTTGCTCCACGCACTAAATTTAGATGTCAAAAATACAAAAAGAATAACGTTCAATGAAATCACCAAAAAAGCAGTTCTTAAAGCTGTTGAATCACCAAGAGTGATAAATGAAGATTTAGTCAATTCACAACAAGCTAGAAGAATTCTTGACAGAATTGTTGGCTTTGAATTATCTCCAGTTTTATGGAGAAAAATTAGACCAAGCCTTTCTGCTGGTAGAGTTCAATCTGTTACGGTAAAATTAATTGTAGAAAGAGAAAATAAAATTATAAATCACCAGCCCATAGGTACATTCAAAGTTGTTGCAGAGTTTGAATCTAAAGGAGTTGCTTTTAAAGCAGAATTACCATCTAATTTTTCATCTTTTCTAGACGCAAAAAGTTTTTTAGAATCATCAAAGAATAAAGAGTTTTTGGTTAATAAGATTTCTCAAAAACCCGGTAAAAGAACACCTTCAGCTCCATTTATCACTTCGACTCTTCAGCAAGAAGCTAGTAGAGTTTTGGGTTTTAATGTTTCTAGAACAATGTCTGTAGCTCAAAGATTATATGAATCTGGAAAAATAACTTATATGAGAACAGATTCTGTAAGTCTATCTATGGACGCGATGACTTCAATCCAAAAACAAATTGAAAAAGACTACGGTTCTAATTACTGTAACCCAAGAAAATATCAAAACAAAAACAAATCTGCTCAAGAAGCTCATGAGGCTATTAGACCATCTAATTTTTCAATTAGCTCTATTGGTGACGGATCTCCAGAAGATAAATTATATTCTTTGATTTGGAAAAAAACAATGGCTTCTCAGATGAGTGATGCAGAGATTGAACGTACAACTATAGAAATAGGTTATCAGGGGCAAAAACATAACTTTAATACCATTGGAGAAGTAATAAAATTTGATGGGTTTTTAAAACTATATAAACTACAAAATTCAGATGATAAGAGTGATGAGCTTCCGGATGTTTCTAAAGGTGAAAAATTAGACTGTAATGAAATATCAGCTACTCAGAAATTTTCAAGACCCCCAGCAAGATATACAGAGGCTTCATTAGTTAAAAAGTTAGAAGAATTGGGTATCGGCAGGCCATCAACTTATGCGCCAACAATAAAGACAATTCAAGACAGAGGATATGTTGAAAATAAAGATTTAGACGGAAAAACTAGACTAATTAAAAAATTGACTTTAATTAAAAATTCTATTGATGAAATTGATTTAAATGAAAATTTCGGAGCAGATAGGAAAAAATTATTTCCAACCACCACGGGTGAAGTTGTTAATGAATTTTTAGTGGAGCATTTTAAAAATATAATGGATTATAATTTCACTGCTGATATTGAAAAAGAATTGGACTCAGTTGCCAAAGGCGAATTATTGTGGACAGATATGTTATCCAGTTTCTATTCCCCTTTCCATAAAACTATAGAGCATACTAAAGAGAATGCAGAAAGAGCCAACGGAGAAAGACTTTTAGGCAAAGACCCTGCAAGTGGTGAGCCACTGTTTGTAAAGCTTGGGAAATACGGTCCGATTGCTCAAATAGGAGACACAGCAGATGAAACTAAAAAACCAAAATTTGCAAGTCTAAAAGAAGGGCAACACATTAAAACTATAAGACTAGAAGAAGCTTTAAAATTATTTGATTATCCTAAATTACTTGGTCAGCATGAAGATTTGGATGTGTCTATTAAAGTAGGAAGGTTTGGACCCTACATTCAGTTTGGTACTGAAAACGTTTCTATTCCAAAAGGGATTGAGCCCGACGAAGTTTTGCTAAATAGTGCTATTTCGCTAATAGATGATAAAAGAAAGGCCAATGCACCTGTAGCAGAATATGAAAACCTTCCAGTATCCAAAGGAACGGGTAGATTTGGTCCTTTTATAAAATGGAATGAGTTATTTATTAATGTAAATAAAAAGTATGATTTTGACAATCTTACGTTTGAAGACATTTCACAATTAATCGAAGAAAAAAAGAAAAAAGAAATTGAAAAAGTAATACAGAACTGGGAAAATGATGGTGTTTCTGTTCAAAAAGGTAGGTGGGGAAAATTCTTTGTTGTTTCTGGCAAAAAGAAAAAACAGCTAGCAGCCTCCAAAGATCCTTCTAAAATTACTTTGGAAGAAGCAAAAAACTTTCTAAAAACCAAATAGATGGATCTTGAAATTTATTTCAAACCAACTCAAAAAATCGAGGTTTCTAAAAACACAATCGGATCTGTAATTGATTGTTATATCAACGATTTTCCAGACTGGGAAAATTCAGATATAGTGTTTTTGTCTATTAATGAAAACAAAGGGTCTTCAAAAATCAGAAATGAAGATTTTGACCATTTTAATATTAGAAAAAAGCTTTATAATTTTAATTGGGAAGGCTCTCAAAAGATTTCTGACCTTGGGATTTTAGAATCAGGAGCTGAGTTAAAAGATACCTATGCAGCTATTAAAGATATCACTTTTGAAGTTCAAAAAAAAGGAAAACTGTTAATTATTTTAGGCGGTTCTCAGGATTTAACTTTTCCTAATTATTCAGGATATGAAAAATTAGAATTACCTGTTAATTTAACTTGCATTGATAATCGTTTTGATGTTATTCTAAACGAAGAGTCAGAAATTTCATCTGATAATTTTATAAATCATTTATTACTTCATAAGTCCAATTTGCTATTTAATTTTTCAATTTTAGGATGTCAGCAATTTTATATTAGCTCTGATGATTTAAGATTTTTTGATGATCTTTTTTTTGATTATATAAGACTAGGAGAGCTTCAAGGTTCAATAGAAAAATCGGAGCCTATTTTAAGAAATACTGACATTCTAAGTGTTGATTTATCTTCTTTAAGAAATTCAGAATTTAATAGCGCTCAAAGAAAGCATCCTAATGGATTTTTTGGAAACGAGATGTGTCAAATGATTAAATATGCTGGAATAAGTGATAAAATTTCTAGTGTTGGTTTTTATAATTTGGAAACCGGGGAATTAAATAGTGTAGATAATGAATTAGTTGCACAGCTGGTATTTTTTTTAATTCTTGGGTTTTCAGAAAGAAAGAATGATTATCCAATTGGATCCAAGAAAGATTTAATTAAGTACTCAGTTTATAATGAAGATACTAACCATAATCTAATATTTCACAAGAGTACAAAATCAAATAGATGGTGGTTAGAAGTTCCTTATCCTCCTACAAAAGATTTTAAATTTGAACGCCATCATTTAATTCCATGTAACCGCAACGATTACGTAATTGCTCAAAATGGAATAATACCTGATTTGTGGTGGAAGACTTACAGGAAGTTAAATTAGTTAATAATTTATTATATTTACCCACTAATTTTTGTATTTTCGTGTTTGTTAATTAGTAAAAAAACATAAATTTTTTTTGTTAATTAATTGATAGCCAAATAAATAAATGAAAAAATACATACTATATATTATTGCTTTTACCTTCTGTGGTAACTCAATTGCTCAGCAAGATTATCAAATAACACATTACATGTTTGATAACTTATCTTTCAATCCTGGCTCTGCAGGGATGAACAGCGATATTTGCGTCACTATGATAGGTAGGCAACAGTGGTCTGGATTCACGGGGAGTCCCCAAACAGCTTTAATAAATGTTCAGTCCCCTGTAGAGATTTTAAGAGGTGGATTGGGCCTTACTTATATCTCTGATCAATTAGGTTTTGAAAAAAACAATATTGCTCGTTTAAGTTATTCTTATCACTTGCCAATTGGCTCTGGTCGTTTAGGCATAGGAGCAAGCGTTGGAGTTTTTCAAAAAAGTTTTGAAGATCAATGGATAACCCCTTCAGGTACTTCTTCAGCAGCTGGTGATATAAGTGATCCAACTATAAAAGATGTTGGTGGTAATAGTGGAACTGTCCCCGATATTAATATTGGTTTGTTTTATAAAACCAAACAACTATATTTCGGACTATCCACAACACATTTAGGAAGTTTCAATGTTAAAAATTTAAATATCCAAAATGTTCATCATTATTGGATTACATCAGGATTTAATTACGATTTAAATGCAGATATTGAGTTAAGGCCAAGTATTTTGATTAAGTCTGATGGCTCATCTTCAATTATGGATATTAATATTAACGCACTTTATAAAAATATGATTTGGGGAGGACTTTCTTACAGATTTGGTGATGAAATTGCTCCAATGTTTGGTTACCAACATCCATTTTCTGATGGTAGTATACTTAAGGTTGGATACGCCTACGGAATTACAACTAGCGTTATTGGAAAATATAGTAATGGTTCACACGACTTGATGTTAAATTATTGTTTTAGAATAGCTAAACCTATGAATGTTGAGAAATCGAAAAACCCTCGATTTTTATAAAACATGAAACTATTTAAAACTTTTAACGTTATATATGTTCTGATTTCATATTAATTTGGAAGATTGAAGAAAAAAATTTTTACAATGAAAAATATATTAAATTTCCTTTTAATCGTTATGCTAGTCTCTAGCTGTACTACACAATCTAGTAATGGTCAGCTTATTGGTGCCTCAAATAGACCTATGTGGTTTCAAGCTGATCCTTATGGAATGTTATATGTTCCTGCAGGTGCATTTAACATGGGCCCAAGTGATCAAGATGTTCCAAATAATCATAATAATGAAACTAAAACTGTTTCCGTTGCTGCCTTTTATATGGACCAAACAGAAATATCTAATAATGAATATCGTCAGTTTGTAAATTGGGTGAAAGATTCTATCGCTAGAAGAATTTTAGGTGAGGAATTCCCAGATTTATTTCTAATTCCAACCTATGATGACGATTTATCAGAAAGAGATCAATCTGAATGGGCTCTTAATTGGAATGAAAGATTTAGCTACAATTCATTTAACCCCGAAAAAGGACAAAATGAGGAATATGCAGTTCCATTAGCTCAAATGTTTTTAAGTCAGAGTGAAAGATTCTACAATAGAAAAGAAATTGATACAAGAGAATTGATGTTTGAATATTATTGGATAGATTTGCAAGAAGCAGCTAAAAAAGGCAGACCATTAATTAAAAGACTTTCAAATTCTGCAGCCCAAGTAGCTACAGACCATAGAATTAAAATGAAGAATCCTGACGTTGCTTTTCCTGTTGATCCTGGCCAGCCTAGTGGAAGAGATAGAGATTTAGGATTCAGAAATAGTAAAGGTCAAAATAATGCTATTAGAGGTCATGAGGATCGTTCAAGATTTATTATAAAAGAAATTATAAATGTTTATCCTGATACTTTATGTTGGATTCATGATTTTACCTATTCCAATAATGAGTACATGACTAATATGTATTTTTGGCATCCTGCCTATGACGATTACCCAGTTGTTGGTGTCACATGGCAACAATGTAATGCATTTAACGTTTGGAGAACACAGCTATTGAATTCATATAGAGTTTCTTCATATGAAGCTTTTGTTCAAGACTTTAGATTACCTAGTGAAACAGAGTGGGAATATTCAGCTAGAGGAGGAATGGATAACAATCCATATCCGTGGGGAGGTCCTTACGCAAGAAATTCTAGAGGATGTTTCTTGGGTAACTTTAAACCAATTAGAGGAAGATATATGGAAGATGGTGGCTTTAACACTGTAAAAGTAAGTTCTTACCACCCAAATGATTTTGGTCTGTATTGTATGGCTGGTAATGTCGCTGAATGGTGTAGAACTGCTTATGATGCATCTTCTTATGACTTTGGTCACGATATGAATACTGAATATACTTATAATGCTCTTGATCATGATCCACCATCAATGAAAAGAAAGGTAGTTAGAGGAGGTTCTTGGAAAGATATAGGGTATTACCTTCAAAATGGCACAAGAACTTATGAATATCAAGACACAGCTAAAAGTTACATTGGTTTCAGAAGTGTTATGAACTACCTAGGCAGAGGTGGCCCAAACAGAGAAGGAGATTTTTAATTATTAATTTCATTAAAAGTATATAAATAAATAAAATATAAAATTATGAGTTCAGGAGAGAGTTTTTTTGAAAGTACCAAGTTTAAAACTGGGATGAAATATGTTTACGGTTACGGTGGTGCAATTGTTATTATTGGTGCGATGTTTAAAATACAACACTGGCCTGGTGCTGGAATAATGCTTATTGCTGGATTAGGAGTTGAAGCTGTAATATTTATGTTATCTGCTCACGAACCGTTACATGAAGAAATAGATTGGACTATTGCTTATCCAGAGTTAGCTCTTGGCCACTCGGATAGTAATTCTGTTAATAATTTACCAGAAGCTTCAAACGAGTCTGTAGTTGAACAACTTGATAATATGCTTGCTAAGGCTAAAATTGAACCAGAATTAATCGAAAGTTTAGGTTCTGGAATGAGGAGTCTTAGCGACAATGCAAATAAATTAAGCGACATTGGTTCTGCTTCTGACGCTACCAATGATTACATTGACAATTTAAAAGGGGCTACTAATAAAGTTGGTGAATTATCTAATGCTTACGAAAAGGCTGCTGTTTCAATAACTGAAATCACAGCTACATCTTCTGGTAATTCGAATTTTGGAGACCAGTTAGATAAAGTTTCAGGAAATCTTACTCAACTTAATAATCTATATGAAATGCAATTAGAAGGTGTTTCAGCACTTTCTAAAGCTAGTGAAGAAATGTCAACAGGTATAACAAATATTGTGAGTAATTTACAATCTTCCGTTGATGACACTAAAAAATACAAAGAAACTATGTCTGACTTAACCTCTAACTTAGCTGCTTTAAATTCTGTCTACGGAAATATGCTTTCAGCTATGAATATGAATAAATGATTTATTGTTAATTAATAAAAAAAAATTAAATTATGGGTGGAGGTAAAGAAACGCCAAGACAAAAAATGATTGGTTTAATGTACTTAGTACTAATGGCTCTTCTAGCCATGAATGTATCTAAGGAAATTATTAATGCATTTATTACTCTAAACAATAAATTAGAGAGTAGTATTGAACAAGTAGAGTCTTTTAATACAAATCTTTCAGGAGAATTAGACACGAAATTAGCAACATTAAAAGCTACTGGAGCTCCACCCGACGAGTTAGAAAGAGTTGAATTTCATAAGAATACGAATGATGAAATTGTTGAACTAACAAGACACATATGTAATGACGTCGTAAAAAGAAATTTATATCTCTTAATTTCAGCTGGTGATAAAAACACCCAATTCTCTGAATTTAACGATATAGAAGAAGCAATAATTAGTGATGATGTTGAGTCAAAAACAAAACTTAAAGCTCTTGTAACAAAAGTCAACGAGTTAGGTATTATTGCAGTTGATGAACATCATGAATTACACGGTGTTAATTCAGAAACTGATGATTATCACAACCCACTTTTCCATATTGACGATGAAGGATATATTCATATTCGTGACTTGTCGGGTTACATGAAAAAAGATGATTACGACACTCCAACAAGGTTATTAGCTGGTGAAAATTTTGAATCTATTGCACCAGAAGGTGTTCATCTTATGGATAATCTTCATCATTACAGAAACGGTTTAATCGCCTTAATTGCAAATCATCCTAGTGATACTCTGGAAGGTGGAATTGTTTACCAATATAAATTTGACACCACTTTAATTGAAGACCCAGATTTTTTAATTACAGAAGGTGACAGGAAAGCTTTTGAAGCAATAGTTGATTCGATAATTGAATTTGAGATAGAAGAAAATAAATTAGATCCAAAAGACGCAGAAACCGTTAAAAATATTTACGTAAGGATGACCATTCCTAAAAAAGTATTGAATCATGGAGAAGAATATCCATGGATTTTTGGTCAATTTGATCATGCCCCTATTGTTGCTGCAACTGCAGTAATGACATCTGTTAGATCAGATATATTACAAGTTCAGACACTAGCTTCGCAGTTGGTGGCTTCAAGAGTTAAGGTTCAATCTTTTAACTTTAACAAGATTGATCCTTTAGCATTTTCTGCGACCAGTTATATAAACCAGGGAGATTCATTAGGTTTAAAGGTTATGATAGCTGCTTATGATTCTTCTGAAGCAATGGAATTGAAATATTGGGTTGATGATTCTACTCAGATGACAAAATCTGAATCCACTCAAGATATTGAATCAATGCAAACCTTTAAAGGTAGAGCAGGGCAGAGTGTAAAAATATCAGGATCTGTTGGTGACCATGTTTTATCAGGTTTTATTGCAATTAAAGAAAAAGGCGTTAAAAAGTGGAAACCCTGGAAATTTAATTATTCTGTGGGTGCACCCAATGCTGCTATTTCTGCTGCTGATTTACAGGTTCTATATATGAATTGGAGTAATAAAATTAAAGTTTCTGCTTCTGGATATAAGCCCGAAGCTATTAGACTTTCCGGCAGAGGATGTTCTGTTAGTGGTCCCGATAGTAAAGGTTTTTATACTGCTAAAGTTATAGGAACTACATCTAAAACCGCTAAATTAATTGTATCTGCAATTGACGATAATGGTAAGAATGTTGAATTAGCCAATGAAACATTTAGAATATTCCCTTTGCCTAAACCAACTGCTTATTTTGCTAATAAACCCGGGGGCATAATTAAAAAAGTTAATGCAATCAATTATTCTTCTATTTCTGCAAAACTTGGCGATAGCCCACTTAATGTTCCTTATAAAGTAATTAGCTTTTCAATGTTTACAACTAAAAATGGAGCCCCAATCACAATTAAATCTAAAACTAATATACTAACAGGGACAATGAAAGCTGCGATTAAAAAAATACCTAAGGGCGGAAATCTAACTTTCACTAATGTTAAAGTTAAAGGTCCTGGTGGGGCAACTTCAGTACTTGATGGTAGTGTAGTATTTAAACTTATATAATCATGAAAAAATTTATTTACATATTTATATTTTTCTCATTTATTTCAACATCTTTTTCTCAGTTACCTGGTTCGGGTATAAGCTTAGAGTCTAGTGTTCTAGATGGAGTTTACATTCAAGAGCATATACCTACCAAAAGAGTAGTTTCTTATGTTCATTTAAGGGAAGCTGACGTTATGTGGTCAAAACGTATTTGGAGGACGATTGATTTAAGAGAAAAAATGAATCATAAGTTATATTATCCTTTAGAGCCTCAAAATGATAGAATATCATTATTTGATGTTATTAAGTACGGTGCATACCAAGGTTCTTTAACTCTTTATGATTTAGGTGGTATTGAACAAGATGATAAATTTAGATTTCCCGTTAAACCAGAGAATGGTAACATTGAAGATCCTGCATTTAAAGATAAATTAGCAAATTTGTTTGGAAGAGAGAATACCAGAGACTCATTAGCTATTGATGAAGATGGTAACGAAGAACCGGTCTTTGATGTAAGTGGCAATATTATTCAAGTGAAAGTTATTGAAGATTTTGTGGCTGAAAAAATAGTTAGATATGATCTTAAGGAAGATTGGTTTTTTGACAAACAAAGGTCTATGTTGGATGTACGTATCATTGGTATTTCACCAGTAGTTCTTGGTCTTTTTGAAGGAAAAGTTACAGGTTATGAGAATTTATTTTGGTTATATTTCCCTGAGTGTAGATATGTTTTCCAAAACTTTTTTGTTTATAATGATGCTAATGATGCACAGAGAATGAGTTTTGACGATTTATTTTGGAAAAGACAGTTTTCTTCATTTGTTAAAAAAGAGAGCAATGTATATGATAGAGCAGTTTCACCTAATTGGGATGGATTAGATGCATTGTTACAATCTGAAAAAATAAGAAATGAAATTTTCACTTTTGAGCACGACTTGTGGCATTTCTAAGTCCTAATATTTAATATATTTGAGCCCTTTATTAAGGGCTTTTTTTATGCTTAATTTAACAAATATTACAGTTAGTTTTGGTGGAAGAGATTTGTATAAAAACATCTCTTTTCAAATCAATCCTAAGGACAAAATTGGTGTTGTAGGTAAAAATGGTGCTGGTAAATCAACCATGCTCAAATTAATTACCGGAGAACAAAAGCCAAATTCTGGAACTATTAACACTACCAACTCGCTAAGTATTGGGTATTTACCTCAAGAAATAAATGTGAACTCTAAAGAGGAAATATTGAATGAGGTTCTTATGGCTAATAAGCAATTATTATCTATTAATCATAGGCTTGATGAGATCAATTTAGAAATTACAACAAGAACAGATTATGAATCTGAAAGCTACTTGAAGCTTTTAACAGAACTTTCCGATCTTAATGAACAGTTGTCTCTGCTAGATGGAGACAACCAATTAAAAGATGCAGAATTAATTTTAAAAGGTTTAGGTTTTGAACAAAAGGAACTCGCTCAAGCTTATTCAAGTTTTTCTGGGGGATGGAAAATGAGAGTAGAACTTGCTAAGCTCTTAATACAAAAACCTAATGTTATATTACTAGATGAGCCCACTAATCATTTAGATATTGAGTCCATTCAATGGCTAGAAAGTTACTTAAAAAATTATGTAGGTATTATACTATTAATCTCTCACGACAAGACTTTTTTAGATAATATTACCAACAGAACTATTGAGTTGGCTAATAGTAAACTTTATGATTATAAATCTAACTACTCAAAATATTTAGAATTAAGAGAGGAAGAAATTATAACTCAAATTGCAGCAAAGAAGAATCAAGAAAAGATGGTGAAGCATACTCAGGAGCTAATTAATAAGTTTAGAGCAAAAAAAAACAAGGCTGCTTTTGCTCAATCATTAATTAAAAAACTAGATAAAATTGAAGATATAGAAATTGATCAGTTAGAGAAAGATAGCATTAAATTTCAATTCCCAGAACCATCTCACTCAGGAAAAGAGACGCTAAAAATTTCAGGTTTACAAAAAGATTATGGAGATAAACAAATTTTTTCTAGTGTAGATATATCAATTTCTAGAGGAGAGAAAATAGCCTTAATTGGTAAAAATGGAATGGGTAAATCCACTTTTATAAAAAGTATAGTTAAAGATATTGATTTTAAAGGCAGTATAGACTTAGGTCATAAGGTAATGATGGGTTATTTTGCTCAAGATGAGGCTCATAAATTAGATCCTAAAAAAACAGTTTTTCAAACTATAGACGATGTAGCTGTTGGTGAGGTACGAAAAAACATTCGCCAAATATTGGGTTCTTTTTTATTTTCTGGTGATGACACAGAGAAAAAAGTTCAAGTACTTTCAGGTGGTGAAAAAACTAGATTGTCTCTTTGTAAACTTCTTTTACAGCCAAATAATTTTTTAGTACTGGATGAACCCACTAACCATTTAGATATGTTTTCTAAAGAAATATTAAAAGATGCATTGGCCAGTTACCAAGGGACATTATTATTAGTATCTCACGATAGAGGTTTTTTGGACGGCCTCACAGACAGGGTTTATTTCATTAAAGATAAAACTATTAAAGTATATCACGAACCAGTTACACAGTTTATAAACAGCTATTATGGAGGCATAGCTAACGAAGTAAAAGAGTTAAAAAAACAAGTTGAAAAACCAGTTAAAAAAAATAAAAAAAACCAGAATCAGCAAAAATCTTTAGAAAGGAAAATTACATCTTTGGAAGAGAAACAAACTAGCTTAGAGTTTAAGCTTTATGAAACTAATGATTCTGAAAAATTGAAAGAGCTTCAATCGGAGATCAAAAAAATAAAAACAGAGATTGAGCAAAATTTTGAGGCATTAATGTCTATCGGCAATTAGCTCCCCTCTTTTATAGTACTGTACAAGACTATCATTTCCTATTTTGTCGTAAAAAACAGTTTTCCCGTCGATAAAATTTAATTTTAACTCTACAATTGATATTACTTTCCCGCTTTTTCGGTAGGTGATCATTTTACCGTCTAATTTACCATCGACAAATTCTTTTTCAAGACTTACTTTTCCATTTTTAAAATATTCTTGACATTTACCAGTATAAGGATTGGTTCTTTTCTCAATAAAAAAGTGATTGTAAAGCTCATCGTAGATTAAGTCATTACAATGACATGGGTTTACAACTGTTTTAACATTGTTTTTTTCTTGACATTTGGAAAAAAAGAAAAGGATTGAAAATATCCCAACAAGCGAGTAGAATTTATAATTCTGTAACATTATATTTTTACAATATGTTTAAAGTATTTAAAAATACTTTTTTTAAATGGGGGATACACCAACTTAAGAAAGTTTCCAAAATTCTTTTTAACTACTCCTTTTTCGTTTGAAAAATCATTAAAACTATGCTTGCCTCCAGACTTCCCAATTCCGCTATTATTAACACCACCAAAGGGCAGATTTGGGTTTACTACAGTTAGCATTAACTCGTTTATACACACTCCACCAGAAACAGTATTGTCCATAAAGTATTTAATATTTTTCTTATTACTGCTCATAATATAAATTGCTAGTGGAGAGGGCATTTTCTGAAATAGTTCAATGACATCACTATTGTTTTCAAAAGTAATGATTGGTAAAATTGGGCCAAATATTTCCTCTTGCATTACCAGCATATCTTGACTTACATTTGACAATAAAGTAGGGGACATAAATTTTTCCTTACTATTGATTTCTCCTCCAGTTTCTATTTTTGCTCCTTTTTTAACGGCATCTTTTAAAATTGTATCAATTCTCTTAAAATTAACATCGTCTACTATTCTTCCGTAGTCGCTAGATTTTTCAATTCCTTGATTATTTACATTATAGAACTGTGCTACTGAATTTTTAAAATGGGTGATAAAATCTTGTAGATTTTCTTTTTTTAATAATGCGAAGTCGGGAGCAATACAAGTTTGGCCACAATTTAGAGTTTTGGCCCAAGCTATTTTTTGAGCAATATTTTTAATATTTCCAGTTCCATCCACAATTACAGGAGATTTGCCCCCTAATTCTAGAGTAATGCCAGACAAGTTTTTTGCAGCAGCTTCCATTACTATTTTTCCTACTCTAGGACTTCCAGTAAAATGAATATGGTTAAATGGTAGCTTTAGTAACTCAGTAGATTCTTCAACAGATCCTTCAATAACAGCTACTTCATTTTCCTTAAAGAGTGTTTGAATAATATTTTTAATCACTTTGGAAGAATGTGTAGTTATTTCAGAAGGTTTTAATATTACCGAGTTTCCAGAAGCAATTGCATAAATTAATGGGTATAAGGATAAGAATATTGGATAATTCCATGGTGAAATTAAAAGAATATTTCCCTTAGACTCATATTTGATAAAAGAAGACGTGCCTACCATAGTTAGTGGGGATGGGACATGTTCATCTTTCATCCATTGTTTTAAATTTTTTAAAACCTGTTTAATATTTAAAAGGGTAGGAGTAATTTCTGTACTTATTACTTCTTCGTTCGATTTTTTAAGGTCTTTGTATAGTGCGTCTGCTATTTTTTTATGATTGGCATCATTTGAAATAAAGGTTCTAATGCTTTTAATTTTTTCTACCCTTTCTTTATAAGAAGAATTTCTTAAACTTAAAACATTACTTGCTTTTGACTGCAAGTTAAATATTCGTTTTATTTCAGTTTTGTTTGTCATTAATGATATTATAAAGTTCTAAAGTTTTATGAAATATTTCACTCATGTTTTTTTAGTAGAATGGGACTGTTAAGGTAAATAATTTTAAATATATCAAACTTTGCAAAGTTACTACTTTTAGTTCCGTTAGAAGTAGCGTACAACCCAAAACATGAAGCTGTATTTCCCTCTGATAGTACAATTTCAGTTGAAGAAGTTTCAAAAAGTTTCCATAATTCGTTGGATTGGAATCTGTAATAATATTGTTGAATTCCGTTATCGGAACTAATCTTTAGCTCGATATGGTTTTTGAATTTTCTCATTACTAAATCTTTTTTTAAAATGGCATTTTTGTTTTTTGGGTTTATTACTAATTGTAAAACATTTTCATTGTCTTCTCGTTTCACATCAAAAAGTATATAATTGTCATCTTTTTGAATCATACAAAGTCCTGCTTCTTCTCCATTTTGAATAGGGTTAAAAACCATGGTGGTAGATACTTCAAAGTTGTTTTCTCTTTGTTTTAAACCAATAAAATTATAACCAGTATTGTGGTTAATAACCTCGGAGAGGTAATTCATTTTAAGAAATCCATTTTCTGTAATTAAATCGTAACTATCTGCTAGTTTTTCTTTTCTATGAACCCAGTTAATATCTAGTTTATTATTATAAAATTCATATTTTAAAGTAGGTGGCTTGTATTCTAAATCATTAATTGGTAAAAAGTAAGACTGTTTTTTTTGAATTTCAAAACTTAGATTATCCGAGTTTTGTGTAGTGTCATTTTCTAATGAGGCAATAAAAGTTTCTTTCCCCATATTTGAAGGGTTATTATCTTTATTTCGTATTCCGTCACCAACAAAAACCAAGCGATTATTAGAAATTTCTACCATATCGGTATTTCTAAAGTCACTCATCCATTTTTTTAAAGGATTATTAGAATTATATATTTCAACGCTATTTTTAAATGGACCATTAAGATTTTTGCAATTGTAAATTTTTGAAGATCTATAGTTGCTAGAGTCTATAAAATTTATTAAAAATAAATAGCCACTGTCTTTTTTATAAATATGTGAATTTTCCACATTGTTTATAAGAGAAGAATATGTCCATAATAATTTTTTTTCACCAATTAATTGAAAGGATGTAGAGTCTAGTTCTTGCAGCCAAAGGCTACTTATATTGCTTGATTTTTCACCTGCAGAATATGAAACAAACACCTTATTATTATCAAAAAACAAATCTATTTTATCTGCTTTTAAATCTTCTATAATTATAGGGTTTGACCAAGGTCCTTTTGGACTTTTGGCGCTAATTATAAAGTTTATATTTTGGGATGTTAGTTTAGTTTTGCTTGTGGTTTTGGAGTTAGCTACAATGTAAAATTTCCCATTATGGTAACGTATTGTTGGGTTTTGAATGCCACTATTTAAATTGCTATTTAGTAAGTTTATTTTTTCTGAAAACTGTTCTTTTTTATTAATTCCATGGCTTATTAAAGTCCAATTTGCAAGGTCTTTACTATGGTGAATAGGCAATGCTGGAAAATACTCAAAAGAAGAATTTACAATATAAAAATCTTCACCTGTTTTGTAAATTGAAGGGCTGGAAGCCCCACCCTTTATTATTGGATTAGAGAACTTTGATAATTGGGAAAATGCACAGTAAATATGAGCATTGCAAAAAACTAAAAATAGCAGTATTTTAAAAAAATAGTTCATTTATTATGTTATAAATTTAACTATTTATTTACATGTTTATTTTATTAAAAATTAGCTTTAAAAGCTTCTTTATCATATCTTTTTAATTAATATTTATCTGCTTAAAAGCTGCTTTTATCCATTAAAAACCTTGTTTAGTCAACTAACAAGTAAATAACTGTTCAAAAATGCAACTTAATTTCTCTGTTAGTAGTATATTTATTATATCAAATATTAATCTTATTAAAATGAAAACTTTCTCAATTATTTTATCACTTATTTTCTTACACATTTCTAGTTCTATATTTGCCACTGACATATACGTAAATAGTTCGGGACAATCAGGCACTTATACAACAATTGGCGCTGCTATTACCGCAGCAAGTTCTGGAGATAGAATTTTTATCTCACCCTATGGAACTTATACTGAAAATTTATCTATAGACAAGTCATTAACGTTGACAAGTTCCGCTTCCGGTACTAATTTTAATGTAATAGGCAATATTACAATTGCTGCTGATGCAGGTAATGAAGTTAGAATTATTGGTTGTATTTTTTCAGGAACTATTCTCAGTTCTCAAGGTACTGCTAGTCAAAATAATATGTCTAACGTATACATCATTGATTCTGAAGGTTATAATATTGCTAACGCAGGAGATTTTGTTAAGACCCATGTTTTGTTCTGTAATAATCTTCAATATGTTTCAATTTCACATGGAGAAATTATAGGCTGTAAAATTTTTGGGAATGTTACTATAAATGACGGGCCTAATGCTGGTACAGGAGATACTCTTAAAATTATTGGCAACCTTATTAGTGGAACATTAACCTACAATAGTGATGATGACTTGTTTTATATTTCTAATAATTTTTTTAAACTCCCTGATAATTCTCCAACTGCAACAAGACAATCAGTTAGAATTATGAATTCTTTCTACAGTACGTCCGCTAATAATGTTTTTAATAACAATACTTGTATTTATTTTTCTGGACAAAATAATAATGTTTATAGAGGCGTTGAAGTCACAAGCTCATCTAACCAATCAAATATTATCGTTACGAATAATGTTTTTGAAGATATGCAAACTGCTAATTATGGCAATTCAGGAAATAAAATTTCATTTTATACTAGCGCTACCACTGCAGCCCAAAAACCACAAGCCAGTTATAATGTAGCATTTGGTTATGCTTATTGGACTAGTGTAATCTCAAATTCAGTCTTAATCCACACTAGTGGTCCGTCGAATTTCAATTATGATGATTATGGAAGGTCTGTAGACCCAAGAATAGTAAATTCAGGTTCTCCCTCCATACAGCATTATGATATAGATATGACTATAAACGATTTAGGTACTTATGGAGGACCTCATTCTATTGATAATTATATAAATACTACCAATGGAAAAGCAAGAATTTTTGACTTAAATATGCCATTTGAAATTTGGACTGGCCAAACTCCAACTATAACAGCAAAAGGAGTACACACTAAATAATTTTTTATTTTCTATATAAATGTCTAGAATCATATTCTATATAATATTTGCTTTTTCAACTCTATTTGGAATTTCCCAAGGAAATAGTATAGGAGTTGTTAGTGCAGAATATTTTTGGAATACTGACCCAGGTGAAGGAAATGCCACTACAATTCCAGCTAGTGATGGTTCTTTTGATGAATACGTAGAAGAAATAATAAATAGTGTTAGCATTCCATCTACTAATGAATTACAACTTTTTAACATACGACTTAAGGATAAAAATGGCAACTGGGGTCCCATATTCAAAAAAGTTGTTTCAAAACAAACTGTAAATAGAAATATTTCAATAAAATCTGGAGAATTCTTTTGGGGTTCTACCGACCCTGGCTATGGTAATGGAACTTCCTTAATTGCCTTTGATGGGGCGTTTAATCAATGTGTTGAAACTGTTGTTGTAAATTCCTCAATTCCTGGACTAAACGGAATTCAACTTTTTAATATTAGACTTAAGGATGAAAATAATAATTGGGGACCAACTTTCAAAAAAACTTTAGTTTTTAATTCTTCCAACCCAAATATTTCTATAAGCAATGCCGAGTATTTTTTCGGGAATTCAGATCCTGGTGAAGGTAGTGCAACAACATTAGTTGCCTTCGATGGAGCTTTTGATGAAGCATTAGAAGTCGCTTTATTAAACAGTTTAAATACAACTAGTCAAAATGGTATTTCGCTTTTTAACATAAGAATAAAAGACGCTCTTGGGAATTGGGGCCCTTTATATAAAAAGGTCTTTACAGTTACTTCATCAGCCAGAGATTTAAAAGTTACATCCGGTGAATATTACTTTGGAAATTCTGATCCTGGTCAAGGTAGTGGAACAATTTTACTTGCATTTGATGGGAACTTTTCAGATGCTATTGAAACTGTTTATAAATCTAATGTCAATTTCCCAGCTTCTGGTTTAACAGTTTTTAATTTAAGAATAAAAGATGAAAGTGGAAATTGGGGACCATTATTTAAAAGAACCATTATAGCTGGTTCAATTAACAGAAATTTAAACGTCTCTAGTGCAGAATATTTTTGGGGATTAAATGACCCAGGTGAAGGCAGTGGAACGACTTTGCTTGCTTTTGATAATAATTTTAATGAAGCTATTGAAGATGTAATTTATAATAATTTAAATAGTCCAAATTCTAGCAATTTACATTTGTTTAATATCCGTTTAAAAGATGAGAGTAATATATGGGGACCCCTTTATAAAAAAGTTATTGCAAGTCAAAATATCGTTAGAAGTTTTAAAATAAAAGGCGCTGAATATTTTTGGGGAAATACAGACCCTGGTGAAGGCTCAGGAATTCAGATTTCATCAATTGATGGTACTTTTGATGAAGAAGTTGAGCAATTATTAAGTAATGGTCTCTCTGGTATTCCATCTCCTGGAATAAATATTTTTAATATTAGGCTAAAAGACGAATCGGATACCTGGGGTCCTATATATAAACACACAATAGTTAGCCAAACTTCTAATTCTAACCCAGTGTTTACAAGTACTGTAATAACTACAGCAACTGCTGGTCAAGTTTACACTTATAATATTGTAGCAACTGATGCAGATGGAGATCCACTAACTTTTGCTGGAACTAGCATTCCATCTTGGCTATCATTAACTGATAATGGAAATAACACTTCTACACTTACAGGAACTTCAAGTACTGGTGGAACATATAGCGTTGTAATTACAGTAAATGACGGCAATGGTGGAACAGCCACACAGAGTTTTGATGTTGTAATTTCTGTCCCAAAAACAACTGTTCCAGACGATAATTTTGAGGCTTATTTAGAAACACATACTGCTGCTGGTGCTGTAGTAAGTGTGGGTGATGCCAATTCTATGGGCGATGGAATTGCTAATAACGATTTGGTAACTACAGCAAATATAAGTGGGGTAATTAGAATAAACCTTCAAAACCTAAATATTGCAAATTTAACTGGAATCGAAGATTTTACATCTCTTACGCTTTTAAATTGTTATGATAATCAATTGAGCTCACTAGACGTTTCAGCGATTTCGTCTTTGGCAACACTTAAATGTTACAATAATCAAATTACCAGTTTAGATGTTACCCAAAATACTTCTTTAGTAAGTTTAGACTGCCAAAATAATCAAATAACAACTTTAGATTTAACGTGGAATACTGGACTAACTACCCTTCAATGTCAAAGTAACCAACTAATTTCTTTAGACTTAACCCAAAATATTAATTTAACGTTTCTACGTTGCGAAAGCAATCAACTTACTTCTTTAGATTTAACAAATAACACATCATTAAATTATTTTTATTGTGATAACAACCAATTATCAGCTTTAGATTTAAGCAATAACAATGGACTAATTAGGCTTTCAGCTCCTTCAAATCAACTTACCTCATTGACAGTCAGTAATATGACTAATCTTAATGAACTTTTTTGTCAAAATAATCAACTTTCAAATTTAGATGTTAGAAATGGAAACAATACCTCCATGTCCATATTTCAAGCAAGTAATAATCCAAACCTAATTTGTATTTCTGTAGATGATGCCAATTGGGCAACTACGAATTGGACTACTGCAAATGGTAATATAGATGCTCAAACGTCATTTAGTAACGATTGCAACTTAGATGCAGATTTTTCAGCAGATGTTACTACAGTTTGTGAGGGTGCAACAGTAACTTTTACAGATGCTTCTACCGGAAATCCAACTTCTTGGAGTTGGGACTTTGGCGATGGTACCAACTCAACAGTACAAAACCCAACGCATGCTTATGCTAATTCTGGAACTTATAATTTAAGCCTAACTATAACTGATTCTGGAAATAGTAATACTGAAACCAAAACTGGTTATATTAACGTAAGCCCAAATGAAGATGCAACATTTGCTTATTCTTCAAATTCTTTCTGTAAAGAACCTTCCCCTTATGTCTATAGAGAAAGTTTTGTTGGTTCTGCCCATACTGGTAATTTATCGGAAATTGGTTGGACTAGTTCCAGTGGTGCTTACAAATTATTTAAAGCAGACCAATGGGGTGATATTACCACCACTCAGGATGGTGACAACTGGCGATCAGGTAAACATGTAGATGGAGAATCAGCTTTAATTACCATTTTAACAAACGAATTTCCAATTGATAATAGCAAAAGAACAGGACTGCATTTTTATGTTGACTATGCTTCTAATGTTGGAAGAGGGTTTCAGTGGGTTGTAAAAATTAATGGAATATTATATTATTCAGATTATTTTGGAACTACCCAGCATGGGTCAATTTCTTCAAATAGATATGTTAGCTCTTGGCAGAAAAATATTTTGATTGATGTCCAGTCGTCGAATTGGAATGGGGGAGCTTTACCCTCTGGAGATATTACAGATTTTGGGATAAGACTTAACAATAACAACAACTCAAATGCTTTTGCAATTGATAACTTTAGAGCCAGTATTGGGACAGTAAATTTTTCAAATCCCCAAACTTATTTACCCTCACAAATCACTACTAGTGGAGGTACTTTTTCGTCCTCAAGCACTAATTTGATTATAGATTCGTCTACTGGAAAAATAGATTTAGATTATTCAATACCTGGAACTTATACAGTTTCCTATCTTACAAATGGAAATTGCCCTAATTCAAGTACCCAAAATATTTTAGTAGGTCAAAAAGTTAGTGTAACTATAGACTCAACAGTTTGTAATAGTATTAATTGGGGAGGAAATTTAATAACAACATCTGGAGCATATCCAAACACTATTGTAAAATCTGATGGATGTGATAGTACTATAACTTTAAATTTAACAGTTAATCCTTCCCCTAATGTTTCTGCAGGCAATGATCAAACAGTATGCCAAGGAAGTAATGTAACTTTAAGTGGTTCTGGAGCAAATAGTTATTCATGGGACAATAGTGTAACAGATGGAGTAGCATTTATACCATCGATGAATAGTGGAGCTTCTGATTTGCCCTGGGGACCAACTAACGTAAATAATACCACAAAGAATGTTGCTGTTAATTCTTCTGAACTAGTTTCCTTAATAATTAATCATAGTGATGTTAACCAAAACGGATATGGGTATCTTAAGTTCACCTACGATGACGGTACTGTAGATGAATTTAGATTTTGGGGAAATGGAGGAATGCGACTTTGGAATCCTCAAACCTCAACTTTTACAACTGCGAATTATGCTGTAGGTAATCATTCAGCAGCTTTTATGAATATTGCTAATACTTCAAAACAATACTATATAGAATGTTTAACAACTTCTGGTATCAATAAATGGGAGTTTAGAAATTTAAATACGGGATTAGTTGGCATTCAACTTTTTGATAATGCCAGTTGGAATGGACTTTCAAATGTCAAAATCTCACAACTAAGCTTTGCTAAAACTTATACTGTTACAGGAATTGGTGCTAATGGTTGTACTGCAACAGATGAAATTGTAGTTACGGTAAATCCATCTCCAACTGTAGACCTAGGAGCTGACCTCACTGTTTGCCAGGGGACAACTCAAACTTTAGACGCAGGTAGCGGTTATAGCTATTTATGGAGCGATAATTCTACCAATCAAATTTTAGATGTATCAACTTTTGGAATTTATTCGGTCACTATAACCGATGGTAATAATTGTACAGCCAATGATCAAATAAATATTTCACAGGAAACTGTTGATGTATCTGCAGGATTTGATCAAATTATTTGTGAGGGTAGTTCTGTAACTTTAAATGGAGCTAATTCACATGGTACAATTTGCGCTACTGCGGATGAAGATAATCCAGCTACTTTAACTGCCCCATTGGGAGCGGTATTTACTAATGTAGTTTTTGCAAGTTATGGATTGCCTACTGGAAGTTGTGGAAACTTTTCTGTAGGATCTTGCCATTCTAATACTTCTCAATCAGTAGCTGAGGGATTATTAATAGGTCAAAATAATGTAACTATTTCAGCTAGTAATGGTGTTTTTGGTGACCCTTGTATTGGTACAAGGAAAAAATTATATATCGAAGTTCAATGGGTCTTGAACAGTGGAAACAATAGTTATACTTGGAATAATGGAGTTTCAGACGGCGTTGCCTTTACACCAACAACAACAAATACTTACACAGTAACTGGTACTAGTGCCAATAATTGTACAGCAACGGACGATGTTGTAGTCACAGTAAATCCACAAGAAGACGCCACTTTTACTTATTCGGCCAGTAGTTATTGTGCGGATGATTCAGACCCTAACCCAGTTAACCCAACTCCAACAATAAGCGGAACTAGTGGAGGAGTATTTAGTTCAACAGCTGGATTATCAATTAATTCTTCAAGTGGACAAGTAGATTTAGATGCTTCTACGCCAGGAACATACAATGTTACTTATATTACTCCGAATGTATGTGCTGATACTGCAACACAAAGCGTAACTATAATAGTAACTCCAACAGTTGATTTAGGTAACGACGTTAGCCTTTGCGCTGGCGATAGTACACTTTTAGATGCAGGATCTGGCCACACCAATTATTTATGGAACACAGGTGAAACTACCCAAACCATCTATGCCGATACTGCTGGAACTTATACTGTGACAGTGGAAGATGGATATAATTTTAATTCTCTTGAATTTAATGATGTGTCAGAATATATAGATTTTGGAGACTATGAATTTTTTGATAATGCAACTTCTTTTACTGTTTCTTTTTGGATAAAATTTAATGAATTTAATACAGATCAATGGATAATTAAAAAAGGACCATCAGGAACAACAAATCAAATTCAAGTTTGGGCTGATAAATCTGGAGCATATTCTAATCGACAAAATACAATTTCTGCATTAGTGACTTCAAACACAAATTCAGTTTATAGAATAGAGGGGTCTGACAACTTAATAAGTGATACAGATTGGCATAATATTACTATTGTTTTTAATGGAACTAACTCTAATCATTTAAAGTTATATTTTGACGGTGTTTTAGACAATAATAATCAAGTTACTGGGGGGCAGGTTAATCAACTAAAAAGTACATCTTTTAACTTTACTATCAATGAGGGTACAGGTGGAAACAATGAATCCAAAAATAATATAACAAATCTGCAAATTTGGAGTAATGTCTTAGTCCAATCCGAAATACAACAGTACATGTCATCACCACCAACTGGTAATGAAGCTGGGTTAGTTGGTTATTGGAACTTTAATGAAGGCAGTGGAATAATATTAACAGACTTAAGTGGTAATGGTAATAATGGAACTATAAATGGAGCAAGTTGGAGCAGTGACGCACCTTCGCAATATGCTAATAATTGTACCGCAACAGACGATATTGTAGTAACTGTAAATCCACTTCCAACTATCGACTTAGGTGCTGATACTACTTTAATTTGTGCTGGAACTAGTGAAATACTAGATGCTGGAACTGGCTTTACTTCTTACTTATGGAGCGATGGTTCTACTGTTCAAACTTTAACAGTTAATACAGCTGGAAAATACACTGTTACCGGAACCGACGCCAATGGCTGTACGGCTAGTGATAGTATGGTGATAGATATATTAACTGTAGACATTACCCAAAACGATACTACGATTTGTGAAGGCGATAGTTTGGTGTTGGATATTTCACTTGGTGATGAATATTTTAAAAACTGGAATTTAGTTCCATTCTCAGGTGGAGCCCTTAATATTATTAAGAACCAAAATGAATTTTTTGTAAGAACTGATTCGGATATTTTCCAAATGAATTCATTAAATTCTACTCCAATTTCTGAAGATTTTGCCTCTCAAGTAAATCAGACACCAGGTGGAAGATTACTCGGGATAACTCCAAATGGTAATTTATTGACTTCAACTGGTTGGGAATGTGTATATAGAAAGGAAAATGGTACTTGGTCTTCTGTTGGTTTATGTGGTTTTGGTACAGGAGGTCAAGGTTTTGCAAAAACAGCAAGCGGAAGAATAATTATTACTAAGGGAGGTGGTTTAAGAAGCATATATTACTCGGACGACGACGGATTAAATTGGACAAATGCTAATAGCGGAAATATTGATTGGGATCAAACCATAATTGCTGATAACGGACACGTTTTTGTTGTTTCTAGTGCAGGTGGAACAGGTCTATTTGGGTTGTTGAAAAGTACTGATAATGGTACAACATGGAGTTCTGCTAATACAGATGTCCCAATATCTAATGTTGCTACAGCCCTTGCAAAAAGTAATAATGGTACATTATTTTTAATTGCTGACTATACCAATATTTATAAATCATCAGACAATGGAACAACTTGGACTTTTGTTGCTAACTGCCCAAATACAAATAATGGTCATATTGCTGTAATTGATAATGATATGTATCTAGCTTCTTATGACAATAGTTGGAAAGTTTATCATAGCAGTGACCTAGGTCTTAATTTAACAGAAATATCAAATCAAATTAATGCAACAACCATTTCAGATGTTAAGTCAATTGAATCAAATATTTACATATGTTCAGATTTAGGGTTTCATGTAAAATCTATTGGTAATGGTGGTAACCAAATTTTATGGACCCCAACCAATGAAACTACTTCATCTATTGCAGTTCAGCCAAGTGCAACCACCACCTACACAGTAGATGTAACTAGCGGAAGTACTACTTGCCAAGATATTGTAACTGTAAACGTTGATACTTTACCAATAATAGATTTAGGAAACGATACCACCATATGTAACAATGGTTCTATAGTGCTAAACCCTGGTACTGGAGATACTTTCCTTTGGAGCGATAATTCTACCAACCAAACTTTAACAGCAACTACATCAGGAATCTATGATGTGACTGTAACCGATAATAACGGCTGTTCTGATACTGATAACATAACTGTAAACATAGCTCCTTCTTTAGTAGTTACAGTTTCTGGAACTAATGTGACATGTAACGGACTTAATAATGGAACGGCCACAGTAAGTGGAGGAACTGCTAATGACACCTATTTATGGAACGATCAAGTAGCACAAACTACCCAAACAGCTACTAATCTATCTCCAGGAAATTATTCAGTAACTGTTACTGCAAATAACAACTGCCAGTCTACAGGGTCAATAACCATTAGCGAACCAGCTTTACTTTCTGCAACTACTCAACAGCCTCCACAATTTGCAGATTTCACTTACATAGGAGAGTATTTAAACAATTATATTTATTACCATTCTGGTAACTTAAATTGGACAAATGCTAGACAAAAGTGTTTAAATTATGGTGGAGATCTTTTGGTAATTCATAACGCTGTAGAACAAGCTTTTTATGGTAGCATATTACAATCTAACAGTTGGATTGGTCTTTATCAAGATGTTAACGATCCTAATTATTCTGAACCTTCTGGCGGTTGGAAATGGGTAGATGGAACACCTGCTAACTATACCAACTGGGACGCAAATGAACCTAATAACTTCTTTGGAACTAGCGATCCAGAAAATTATGGACATTTTACTGGCGGAAATCATACCTGGAATGACCATAACTCAAGTTATTCAGTTGGATTTACAATGCAACTAGACAAAAGCGCTGCTAATATTCTAAGTGTTACTTGTAATGGGGGAAGCAACGGACAAACTTATGTAACTGGAGCAGGTGGTACGCTTCCTTATAACTATTTATGGAACGATGCTTTGTCACAAACAACAGATACTGCCATTAATTTAGCTCCTGGAAATTATTCAGTTACCATTACAGATTCTAATGGATGTACAGCTTCAGATGTATCTACAATAACTGAGCCTAATGTAATTATAGGAAAAGATGTTCAGTTTGCATGTGATTCTTACACCTGGATAGATGGAGTTACTTACACTGCTAGTGACAGCACAGCAACTCACACTTTAACTGCCAATAATGGCTGTGATAGTATTGTTACATTAGATTTAATACTTAATTACAATAATGCTTCAACAGATGTTCAAGTAGCTTGTGATACTTTTACTTGGATAGATGGTATTACTTATTCGGCCAGTAATAATACTGCCACCTATATGCTACCTACAATGGGAGGCTGTGATAGTTTAGTTACTTTAAACTTAACAATTAATAATTCTCCAATTGTAGACTTAGGACACGATACCACAATTTGTGCCAATACAACTTTTACTTTAGATGCTGGAGGTGGATTTAGCTATTTATGGGTTGACAATACGACTAATCAGATTTTTCCAGTAATTAATACTGGAGACTATGATGTGATTGTAACTGATGGGAATGGCTGTGAAAATAGTGACACCATAACTGTTACAATATCCTCACCACTTATCTTAAATTTTGATTCCGATAGTGTTAGTTGTAATGATGGAAGCGATGGAACAGCTACCGCAACTGTTACTGGAGGCACGCCAAATTATAGTTATTTATGGAGCGATGGACAAACCACAGAAACTGCTACTAATTTACCAGTTGGAACTTATTCTGTAACTATAACGGATGATAACAATTGCATCGAAAATGGAAATATTACAGTTAATGAACCAAGTGAATTATCGGTTTCGGCTTCAATTTTAAATTCAGTTTCTTGTAATGGTGGAAGTGATGGAACAGCAACTGTAACAGTAACTGGAGGTAATTTTCCATATTCGTATTTATGGGATAATGCAAATGCGCAAACCACACAGACTTCTACTAACTTAATAGCAGGAACTTACACTATAACAGTGACCGATTTTAATAGTTGCGAAGCTTCTGATATAATAAACATAAATGAACCTGCTGAAATTACTGCAACTGATGTTCAAAAAGAATGTGATACTTTCACCTGGATAGATGGAAATACTTACACATCTAGTAACAATACAGCTACTCATATACTAACTTCTGCAAACGGTTGCGATAGTATTATTACTCTAGATTTAACCATTAATAACTCACCAAGTTTTACCTTAGCTAACACGTCTACTCAAGATTCTGTTTGCTTGGGTCAAAGTACAGTTATTTATCCATCTTTAGGATTTAATTCATCTAACCCTAATTATTCATTTAAATGGTTTCCATCAAATGGATTGTCATCAGATTCTGTACATGCCCCAATTGTGAATGTGAATGTTAATACTTTATATACTCTTACGGTTACTGATTCCAACGAATGTATTAGTTCAGATTCAATTCAAATATATGTATTACCATTACCAACTGTAGATGCTGGAGTTGATAAAAATATTTGTATTGGAGATTCTACAACTTTAAATATTTTTGGAAACGATACTTATTCTTGGGACCAAGGATTAACCAATGGTGTTAGTTTTGCTCCATCAACTACAAAGGATTATGAGGTGACTGCTTTAAATCAGTTTGGCTGTTTTAATAAAGACACTATTAAAATCACAGTAAATGACCTTCCAATATTAAATTTATCACCTGATACTATTTTGACTTGTTATGTAGATAGTATTTTACTTGACGCAGGAACGGGGTACAGCTTATATGCTTGGAGTAATGGACAAAATACCCAGCAAATTTATGTAGCCAATAGCGGGGCATATTCCGTTACTGTAACGGATACTAACGGTTGTACAGCTTCTGATGATGTACTAGTAGATATATTGAATGTAGATATTGTTCAAAACGACACTAGCATTTGTTTGGGAGAATCTATTACCCTAGAGGTAGATACTGGAAATTATGTAAATAGGTTAGGGATTGATTTACTTCAAGGAAATCTAACTTGTAAAAATGAGTACTTAAATGTGGAGGGTTGTAATGGACAAACTTCGATAATTTACAATGGCTATGAATATGACTTGGTTGAAATTGGAGGTCAATGCTGGTTTAAAGAGAATTTAAGAACTTCTCATTACAGCGATGGAACCCCAATTTTTTACCCAGGCACAGATAATTTAGCATGGCAAAACAATATAACCGGAGCTTATAGTTGGTGGCAAAATGATAGTACTAATGCAATGTCTTCTAATGGTGCTTTGTATAACGGATATGCAGTTTTAAATAACTCTGGAGTTTGTCCAATTGGTTGGACAGTTCCATCTGATTGTGACTTTATGTATTTGGAGGGTAGTGTAGGTATGAGCACACAAGATCAACAAGAAACTGGAGATTTTGCGAATTCGCAAAGAGGAAATTATGGGATATATCTTCAGTCAAATTTAATGGGAGGTAATGATTCTTATGGCTTTAATATAACTTCAAGTGGATACAGAGATTCAATTATTTATGGAAACTCTGAGAATGCAAATCTTTGGACTAGTACTTTACCTGTAAGAAGACAATTTGGTCCAATCAATATAAGTCAAGGACAAATAGGAAGACTAAATGATAATCTAAAAGTTGGTTTAGGAATAAGATGTTTAAAGAAGACAATTGGTCAAAACATTACATACTCTTGGTCTACGGGTGAAACTTCTCCTACTATTAGCCCAACACCAACAGTTACCACTACTTACTATGTGACGGTAAATAACGGAATTAACACTTGTCAAGACAGTATTACGGTAACCGTTCTTCCAACTACTGCTTTAGCGATAGACACAGCTGTTTGTGACAGTATGTTCTTTGCTGGAAACAATATTACAACTAGTGGAACTTATTACGATTCGCTTTCCAATGCAGTAGGTTGTGACAGTGTAGTGACACTAAACTTAACTATTCACAATTCTATTGCGTCAAACGACAGCTTAGTAGAATGTGACAGTGCAGTTTGGAATGGAAATGTGTATACTACAACCGGAATATATATCGATACCTTACAAACCATCAATGGATGTGATAGTGTGGTGACAATGGATTTATCTATTAATAACAGCTTCTATTCTGAGCAGAGTATTACTGCTTGCGATAGCATGACATGGGCAGTTAATGGAGTTACTTATACCCAAACTGGTATTTATTTCGATTCGTTGCAAACAACTGCTGGTTGTGACAGTGTATACATGTTAGATTTAACGATTAATCCTTCACCAGTATTTAGTTTTTCTCAAGATACCATAGGCGCTTGTGGTGGAGATAGTGTGCTATTAGATGCGGCAACGGGATATGCCAATTATCTTTGGAATACTGGTGATACCAATCAAACTATTTATGCTAGTAACTCGGGAACTTACAGCGTAACAATT